>Ga0172369_10001516_pt1 | contig 33380 bp, 32 predicted proteins | sample LakKiv25m_FD_114539 | JGI IMG/M metagenome (GOLD analysis project Ga0172369, IMG submission 114539) | Freshwater microbial communities from Kabuno Bay, South-Kivu, Congo - kab_022012_11.25m | ecosystem: Environmental > Aquatic > Freshwater > Lake | place: Democratic Republic of the Congo... | reverse complement strand
GGAGAAGTTAACTTTGCTCCAGTTTATTTAGCAAAAAAAATATTAAAAATCCCAGTAATTGGAAATGGAGATATAACTTCATTAGAGATCGCCAGAGAAAGACTAAAAAGCCCAGATAAAAAAATAACATTAGATGGCCTAATGATAGGACGAGGAAGTATAGGAAATCCATGGATGTTGGCGGAAATTTACGCAGATCTTCACAATCAAACATACAAATCTCCAAAAACTCTAAAAGCAAAAATCCCATTAATAAAAAAACACCTTCTCTTAAATGTAAAACAAAAAGGTGAACATTTTGGCTTAATAGAGATGAGAAAACAGTTTGGATCATACATAAAAGGCTTCCCAAATTCTTCAACCTTTAGACAACAATTGGTCCAAAGCGAAACGGTAGAAAAAACTCTAAAAATACTCGAAAAAATCGCTTCCACTAAATAACAAAATCGCATATTTCATGCTTGCCGAACATCATAAAAAATGGTATAATTAAACGATACAAAGATATAAATATTCACACAAAATAAAACAAAAACAAAATGTATAAATTAGAAAAAATCTTTAGGACAGCCGTCCAATACAAAGCTTCCGATATTTATATTGCTACTGGAAGTAAACCCATTTTGCGTATAAATGGTGACTTAATCAGAATCGAAGAACATCCGATTTTGACAAAGAAAATGGCCGAGGAATACCTTCTAGAAATGATGACGGAAGAACAAAAAAAGATATTCGAAAAAACATGGGATATGGACTTTTCAATCGACATTGAAAACATTTCCAGATTCAGAATTAACATGTTCGTACAGAGAAAAGGTATCGCAGCGGTATTCAGAATAATTCCTGAAAACGTGTTGTCGATGGAAGAACTTGGAGTCCCAACACAGCTTAAAAAAGCTACAAAATTCAAAAATGGACTAGTAATTGTAACTGGACCTACAGGTTCAGGAAAAACTACTACTCTTGCAGCAATGATCAATGAAATTAACAAGAATCAAAAGAAACATATAATTACAATTGAAGATCCTATTGAATACCTTCACAAAGACCAACAGTCATTTATAGAACAAAGAGAAATCGGATCCCACACAATGAGTTTCGCAAGAGCTCTTAAGGCGAGTCTTAGAGAAAGTCCAGACATCGTGATGCTTGGAGAAATGCGTGATCTTGAAACAATTCAACAGGCCATTACAGCTGCTGAAACAGGTCACTTGGTATTCGCAACACTTCATACAAGTGGATGTGCCAACTCAGTGAATCGTATCATTGATGCTTTCCCTCATGAACAACAGAACCAAATTCGTGCACAGTTGGCAGAAACATTACGCGCGGTGTTTTGGCAAACTTTGATAAAAACAAAAGATGAAAAAGGTCGTGTAGGTGGATTTGAAATAATGTTCACAAACAACGCTATTTCAAACATGATAAGAAAATCTACAACCCACCAAATCAATTCAGTAATTGAAACATCTACAAAAGAAGGCATGCAGACTATGAAAAAGGCCGTAACAGATTTGTTCCAAGCGAACATAATCTCAGAAGAAAGAGCCCTAGAAAACATTCCAAAAGAATTTGAAAACTAAAAACGTTCACACAAATGTTATTTATACCCATGGTAAAAAAATTAACACTAATCATCCTAGGCGCAGTAATAATGAACATAGCAATAACTTTCGTACCTTTGTTCAACATGGAAGCATATGGAGTAACTGGTAATATTGATTTAGAAAATGCTGAATTTAAGGTAACTACTAATCTGAAACTACCAAATGCTGATGGCAAGGTAGAACAGAAATCTTCATACTTCTTCCAAACAGGAGAAGTAACAGGAATGTCTCCAATAGTTTTTTTCATAATGAAAGTAATAGAATTCGCTACTAAAATAATGGGGTCAATCGCTGTAATTTTGTACATAGTCGCAGGATTCATGTTCATGGCATCTCAAGGAAATCAGCAAGATTTGGATAAAGCAAAAGAGGTATTTAAATATACAACTATAGGGCTTATCGTAGCCTTTAGTTCATATTTAATAACTCTATTCGTTCAATCAATTTTCTACACATCAGCAGGATAAAAAATCATGAAAAAATTAATCGTAAAATTAGGAGCATTCATAATTCTGAGCATAATTTTGTCAGCTAATTTACAAGTATTTGCTGCAGACTGTCCAGGAGGGGTAACAGATGCTGGAGCATTAAAAACCAACATTGGAGGAACTCAATGTATTAAAGATAATGATAAAAAAGACAAAACAAAAATTATTACAATTATTGAAGAACCTCTACCATTACCTGAATATAAAGACAAATTCGATAATAAAAAAGGGTTTGAAGCAAGAACATGTATAAGAAAAACAATTATTTGTGAAATAAAGAAAGAAAATGACAAAAAAGAAAAAATAAGCGCAGCAGAATTGCTGGACAGTTCAGCTACATGTGGAGCAGACGAAATATGTGACGAAGTAATGGTAATAATAAGTGGAGGAGGAACAACAATGATCGAAGGATATATAAGCTTAATATACACTTGGGCTGCAGGATTTGTAGGATTAATAGCCGTAGCTGTAATAATTATAAGCAGCATGCAGATTTCAATGTCTGGAGGAGACACACAGGCCGTAGAAAACTCAAAAGAAAGAATACTAAAATCACTCGCAGGACTAGCGGTTTTATTCCTCTCAGGATTGATTCTATATACAATAAATCCAAACTTCTTCACAAAGTAATAAGTAATTATGAAAAAAATTATAAAATACATATCTATATTTCTCATCTGCTTTGAACTCCTTTCTACAGGAGTAGCATTGGCAGCAGCAACACCTATCCCTCCAACAATTCCAAGACCAACTACACTACCTGGCCCCCTTACAGAAGTAGAGCAATCTAACAAAACATCTCAAGAAGATAAAGGATTGGTCTTCAAATTACTTCCACGTTTTGCAACAACAACTATAGGATTCGTAACAGTTACAGCATTTTTGATGGTAATAATAGGAGGACTAAGATTTTTAACAATGTATGGAAACGAAGAAGCAGTAGAAAAAGGAAAAAAGACGGTAATTTTTGCATTAGTAGGAGTAGTAATTGCCATGCTAGCATATGCCATAGTAGTAATAGTTAGTAACATAGACTTTAGCACACCAACACCACCAGCATGAGAACCACAACAATAAAATTTTGCATGTTTTTCACAGTCCTAATCTTGAATTTTGGACAAATTGCTTATGCAGAAAATAAAGTAAAAATTGATGAAGTAATCCCTCCTCCAACTGAAATAGACGTTTTCACAACATCAAATGAAAGATTCAATAATTCACAATTACCGGACGTCACGGCACCAGAATTAGTAACAGTAGTAATAAAATATATTCTACGTTTAGCAGCCATGCTGACAATGATAGCATTGATAGTAACAGCTATTTACTACTTAATTTCAATGGGTAAAGAAGAAGATATCTCTAAAGCAAAAAACATAATGATCTATTTAATAATAGGAATTATAATAATCGCAGCATCATATGGAATAGTCACAGGACTTTCTCAGTTTGATTTCTTTACAGAACCATCTCCATAACATTATGAAAAAAATCTTAATAACAATATTTGCACTCTCGGTTTTTCTAACAGTAAACAGCTCGTTTTGTTTAGCATACCAATTAAACACAAACTATAAACCGGTAAATGCTCCAACATTCATGAAAGAAGAAGATGCGAAAAAACCAGTAAATGAAGTAACTGTAATAGTTCTACAAACCATCTCAGGAGCACTTCTATACTTTGCAGCACCAGTGGCAGTTATATTGATAGCAATGGCAGCCTTCACAATTACAAGTGCCGCAGGAGAAACAGACAAAATCGACCAAGGCAAAAAACATCTTACTTGGGCAGTTTTAGGTCTACTGTTAATAATACTTTCATATTCAACAGCAAGATACGTCATCAAGGCAGTAGTAGCCGCCGGAGAAAACTCAGCATCTCCAGCTGTAACAGATACAAAAAAACAAAATTAATTATTCTTCCAATCTAGGAAAAAGACTATCTTCTTTTTTAACCAAAGATCCTTCCCTTAACCCACCCCACTCTTTTTCAAATCTTAATTTTTCAAAATTAGAAAATCCAAGCTGCAAAAGTATTTTCTCTCCAGTCTTTGGCATCACAGGTAATACCAAAAATGCAACTATTCTCAAGAGTTCAAGAAGATTATAAAGAACATTAGCAACGTCCTGATTTTTACCTTCTTTAGCTATAGTCCAAGGTTTTTTCTCATCAATATATTTATTCCCAAAATCAACCAAATAAATCATATTCTCAAGAGCGGTTTTTAGATCAAATTTTTCAACAGCTAATTCATAATTTTTCACAAATTCAGAAACCTTCTCTCCAAATTCTTTGTGGTTTGGATTCACAGAAACTTTTCCTCCAAGATATCTTTCTGTCATCATCACTACCCTATTCACAAGATTACCAAGATTATTCGCAAGCTCACTATTAAAAATTTCCACAAATCTTTTGTGACTAAAATCTCCATCATCTGTTGTTGGAATTTCCTTCATCAAGAAATACCTCAAAGAATCAACTCCATACTTTTCCACATACACCAATGGATCGACTACGTTCCCTAAACTCTTACTCATTTTCTGGCCTTCACTTGTAACAAATCCATGCACATAAACAGCCTCAGGAAGAGGAATCCCAGCAGACAAAAGCATTCCAATCCAAACTCCTGCATGAAATCTCAAAATATCTTTTCCGATAATATGCGCACTAACCGGCCAAAATTTCTCAAACAAAGTTTCATCATCACTTCCATATCCAAGCCCAGTAATATAATTAGTCAAAGCATCACACCACACATACATCACCTGAGTATCATCATTAGGAACATCTATTCCCCAAGGAAGAACATTTTTTGGACGAGAAAAACTCACGTCATTAAAACCGCTCTCTATCAAATTCAAGATTTCATTTTTTCGACTCTCTGGAACAACTCTCATTTCATCTTTTTTTATCGCTTCACTAATCTGCTTAGAATATTTCGAAAGCTTGAAAAAATAATTTTCCTCTTCAAGAACTATCGGTTTTTTCTTATGGTTAGGGCAAAATCCATTCTCATCCAAATCTTTATCAAGAACAAAAGCCTCACAACCTACACAATAATTTCCTTTATATGAACCTTTATAGATATCACCTTTTTCAAACATTTTAGTCCACAACTTTTTTGCACCTTTCTTGTGTCTGTCAGAAGTAGTACGAACAAAATCATCATTCGAAAGATTCAAAACACCTTTCAATGCCTTAAATTTCTCTGCATATACATCTGCATAAGCCTGAGTATCCATATTTGCTTCTTTCGCGGTATCATAGAGCTTTACGCCATGTTCATCTACACCAGTCAAAAAGAAAGTTTCATCACCTCTTAGTCTGTGATATCTGGCAAGAACATCTGCCTGAATAATCTCTAACGCAAATCCAATATGCGGAGGAGCATTTACATAAGGAATCGCCGTTGTGACATAAAATTTTTTCATAGACAAACCTTACCCGAAAAAAACGACTTTATCAAGGCTAGAGAAAGTTCTACATATTTGGCTATGGAGCTAAGGAACAGATACAGAATAATCATTATAGTACATCTCCTTTCCATAAGTACTATAAATCGAAAAATTGAATACAGGCATATATGAATTTCTTCTAAGTTTCACATTTATACTTTGAGAAGCATTTCCGCTAGTTCCATCTGAAGTTATATCAGCATATTCACGAACAATTTTTTGTTGTGCTCCACTGGCATCTTTTCCAACCTCAACTCTAAAATACAAATCAGACTTCTTCTCTCTTTCCTGCAAATTTAAATTTCCAGTCGCACTCTTACTATTATCAAACATTGCAGGATTCATGATATTTGTAAGAGTGAGGTAATTTAAACCAGTATTCTCAGGTGGCCCCGGAAGGTGATCAGTTACAAATGTATCAATTCCATGACAAGGTTCAGTCGTTATATATTCCTTATTAATTCCAGGAGTATATGAATAGTAATCTCTAGCCTCCATATTTGTACAAGCCAATGAAGGATTTTTTTGGGAAGCAAACCATCCTCCACTATAATTCAAACAATTGATTCCACTCGCTCCAACACTAGAAGTGCATGCAGCAGCACTAGTACCAAACCATGAAGGAGAAGACGCATTAGTCCCAACTCCACTGGATATACTCGTAACAGGCACAAAATCACTTATTGATTCTGTGACATATTCGGTTCCGTATTTTTTCATTCCAAAAATTTTCCATCTCAATATATCCCACCCAGAAAGAGGTGTAAAAAATCTCAAGTCACTAGTATCAAATGCCGCATAATACTCAACAACAAAATCCTTTATAGCCTCTACGTTCCCTGTCTTTACGACAAACATTGGTATAGTAATAGACTGATTTAAAGGCAACACATCATAAAAAGCGGATTGCATATCAAGTATATCCGTTCCAACTCCGGAAGTATCCATATCATCTATGCACGGATAAGACGTACAAGTATTTTTTACTTCATATCTAAATTTAGACCTAGCGGACCCCAGATCATTCGGATCAATAGTAGATCCACCATTAACCTTTAACCCAACCCATTGATTATTAGAAGGTTCCCATCCAGGCAACTCAGTACTCAAGTAATACAAAGACTCCTCTATCCCAGACTCCGCAGAATAATAAGCTTTTCCAGAATCAATCAACTCTCTAGTTATCTTCACCTCTCCAAAAATAAGGCTAGCCAAAGCCAAAGAAATAGCAATCAGCACTCCCATTATAAGCATAGCCACTATGAGTGCCGTTCCATTTTCTTTTCTAATTTTAGAGAAAATATTTTTCATAAATTATTAAGGAGTAGGAGGACTACCAGCACAAACTGGATTATATGGATTTTCTATAACCACAGCTTTGCCATAAAATCTAGACGAAACAGTACTTTGTAAATCCATCGTATAATCTCCGGCACGTCCTTCTCTCTTAAATTTTATAAATATAGTTACACTAGGCTGAAATTGTAAACTAGGATTCCCAATATTTTGCTCACTATATGGATCAGCTTTTGGAGAAATATAGACATTGAAATTCTCAATCTGAATTTTATCTGAATTCATATTAAAAGAAGTACATGAACTTGAGCCACTTTTAGTATCAGTTTCGGAAAAAACCAAATTATTAATATTTGGACCAGTAGTGCCACCAAGAGTTTCTTTATAAAAACTTGCAACTTTTTGTCCATCCTTGGAAATCAATGTTAACTCATCAAGAGTTTGATCCATTACACTTCCTCCAGGCTTGTAGCTCTCTTCAACATTAACTCCAGTGAGTTTTTGCGCATACAAAATCTCATTATTTCTCACATCATTCACAATTTTATCCATAATTCTTCTAGCCTCACTATACATAATTCTATAATCGTCAGCGTCCCTTTGCGCCTTTACCAAAGTAATGTATGAACTCATCAAAACCGCTATAAAAACAGAGAATATAGCCATCGCCACAAGTATCTCAGCGAGAGTAAAGCCGTGCCTTGCGGCAGACAAGCCTTTTCTATCCATACTTGTCATTCTGACGCCTTTTTTTGTCATTCTGACGAAGGTCAGAATCTTTTTCTTCATCATTTTTATTGTCTGTTACTTTTCCAATCAGTTAACACCGTATCCAAACTTATGGATTTATCTCCAAATTTCACTGTTGATGTAACTATCACCGCCTTTGGTTGATAATTCGGATCATTAGTCGAAAAATCCTTACACAAATTTTCGGGAGCATCTTTCTTTTCTTGACTACAATAATCCGAAATCTTAATAACCCTACTAAAATCAGTAGAAACATCATCAGGAGAACCACAGTCCGAAAAATACCCAGCATTTTTAAAACAAATCTTAGACTCTGGATCAGATATATCCGGAACTTGCTTTAAATTCCATGGAGCATAACTAGCACCTAATTCCTGAGGATTATTCGGATTCACGGCCGCCGTATTATTCTTAGTTAAAAATATTATATAACTTTGACCAATTTTTAACTCCGGCCAAATATTATTAGTAGAATCAGTTTCATGCCCCAAATAATTTAAATTATTTAAAGCATTAGTATCCCTAATATTTCTGATTCCCTCAATCCCCTCCTGTGCTAGATAAAAGGCCTGCAAAGACCTCGTAATAGCTTTATTTGAGTTTATAAGAGAAATAAGAATACTTGTAGCCGCCACAATAGCAATCGTCAAAATCGACATGCCGATCATCACCTCGATAAGTGAGAATCCTTGTTCATTTCTATTTTTAAATAACCTAATTTTCATATTAAGGATTAGTATAACTTATACTTGAATTTTCAATATCTACCTTCAGAGTCCTCCCATACTTTGCCTGAGCTCCATCACCATATTGAAGCTTAGCCTCAACATTTTTAACTGAAGAAAAATCACTACCATTCGCACTCACATCCACATTTCCAGTCGGAGGAGAAAATCTAAGATACAACTTATCACTCACAGGAGTTCCCTCAATTTTAACGCCAGTTACTCTCATCATTTTATCAAAAGTAAACTCTTTCAAGTCAGCCGAACTAATAGTACCAGGCTGTTTCCCGCATCCTTCATAAACCCATTTTTTCACATTAGAATCCCATATCTTCCTCTCAGCATTATATTCCTGTGTAAAAGATTTCATATCAAAATCACCGGAAGCATTTGATTCAAAATAAACACCAAAACATTTTGGTGTTGAATCTACACCATCCACTCCATAGTTAGCACTTTCCTTCATCTCGTTCATTTTAGCGATCACAGTCTCAACAGAAAAATCTAAAAGTGCATTTTTTCTATAATCACTATATCCAGCAATAGAAAGAACCGACAACATTCCTATGATTGCAATCACAATCAAAAGCTCCACCAAGGTAAAAGCTTTATTTGTAGATATAGCTCTCATAGATTTAAAGTATTATTATTTACTAATTACGCTCGTTAAATTGAAAATAGGAGCCATTATTGCAAGCGCAAGAATCGCCACACATATACCAACAATGAGAACCATCACAGGCTCAAAAATTGATGTCAATTGCTTCAAAGTATTATCAACTTCTTTTTGGTATTGAGTAGAAACTTTTTCAGAAACTTTAGCTAAATTTGCAGAAACTTCACCAACTCTAAGCATTTCTCCGACTTCATGTGAAAATAAAAATTCACAATCTTCCAAACATTCAGAAATCTTTGCTCCTGCTTTTACTCTATTAATAATTTCTTGAATCTTCAATTTATAAACACGATTTGTAATAGCATTTCCAGTAATCTGTAGAGATTTGATAATTGGCAAACCGGACTCAATCAAAAGTCCGAGCAATCCAACAAAATTCAAAACATTAACTTTTCTTACAAGCTTACCTATTACAGGAATAGTTAAAACGCGATAATCAGTACGCACAGCACCATAATCCGTTCCATTATAAATTTTAAAGAAAGCATAAATTAAAAGAATTATAGCCAACATTAACCACCAATAAGAAGTAAATCCTGTTTGAACAGCAATCAACATTCTAGTAGCCAAAGGAAGTTTATCTTCAGTAACTCCAGCTTGAGTCAAAATTCCAAGCAAAGTTGGAAGAACCCAAACCAACATTCCAATCGCAACAACAACAAGAAGCGAAATAACCATTATAGGATATATAGCCGCTCCAATAAGTTTCATTCTCAAATCCCCTTTCTTCTCAAGATCAACAGACAATTTAAACAAAAGACTGTTTAGCTTTCCTGTAGCTTCTCCAGATTTTACTATACCAAGTTCGGATTCAGTGAAAACATCTTCAAACCTACTCATCGCATTATAAAGAGTAGCTCCATCATCACAATCATAAGCTACAGTATTCAAAACTCTCTTAAACTTCATATTTTCAGCATGTCTGGCAAGAGAACGAATGGCTTGAACTACAGGAATTCCAGAATCAACCATCACAGACAACATGTGGAAAAAATATGCCTTATCTTTTAAAGTTACACTCGAATGATCAACTAAAAAATCATTAATTCTAGTAAAAATTCCACTATCTTTATTATCATATTTACCATAAATAACTTCCTCTTCCTGAGTAACAGGACCTTTCTTTATTTGGTCCAAAATTTCCATTCCAAAACCTGCGTCCTTCACTAAATAATCTGAAGCCTGCAGATTTCTGTTATCTAAATTATCAGTTTCATTTTTAACTTCCTGAGGTTTTAATTTGTCTGTGTTCGGATTTATTTGTAGATCATCCATAAAGAAATTTTTTATTTATGTTTTAGCAGTTTTTATTTTTGATAGAACGCTTCCATTGCCAATGTAAAACTAGCTCTTTTAGCTAATGAAAGATCCATAACTCCAACCTGTACACTAATAGAGTTGATTCTTATTTTTCTTGGATTTTGTTCAATGCCTTTCAAGAAATTAACAAGATCATTGTAATTTCCTTCAAATCCAGCATTGATTTGTAATGAACTAACAGCCTCTTTGCTAGAGAATCCTTTTCCAAAACTAAGTGAACGTAAAGTAATATCGTAACCAGCCGCAATTCCAACGATATCTTTAATTATCTGATCCTGATACATCTTTGTAGGAACAGCTAGTAGACTCTTTTCTTTATTTACCGTAGATGAAACATTAAATTCCTCTTCGGCTTTTTTAAACTCAGCAATCTGTTGCTTTAGTCCATCAACAACAATAGTCTTCGTAGCAACTTCAGCCTGAGCCAAAGCGACTTTATCTGAAACAGATCTAGTTACAAAAGTGTAAACAAGAACAGACAAAAGGATAAGAACAACACCAACAAGGGCTTGAACATCCATTGTCTTTTTAATTTTCATAACATCATTTGAATTTTGGCTTAACATATTTTTGTTTGTTATTTTTGATACGTTTTATAAATATTTTTAACGTGTAATTTTTGTTGTAGAAACAGGAGCTGTCGCTGGTTTTTCTTCAACTACAGGTGCTACCACTGGTGCAGGAGCATCAATGTCGCTTTTTACATATTTAGTAGTCATCATAAAACTCAAAATTTCATTACCATCAAGATCTAAACCTGAAGACAATGCAGGAACAAAACTATCTACAAATCTAGTGCTGTCATTGAAAGCCTTTATCAGATCAGCGGCATCAACATAAGGCTCTTTGCTAGTAGAAGCTGTCTTCATACTAAGAGATAACTGATTGTTTGAAGATCCAGAATAAGACATAACATCCACTAAAGGAACTCCCGTTTTAGTCATAGGAATAACTCCCTTAATATCTTGAATAACTCTAGACCATACAACGGTACTTGCAGTAAGTTCTTGTATTAACTTCTTTGCATTTACTGCCTCCATTATCTCATTATTCTGATATTGAATAACTTCATTACTAAGCTGAACTCTCTCTTTTTCAAGAGTTTCGGCTTCATTTGTAACTGCTGATTTTTGGTAAACTCGATAACCTAAAAATCCTAAAGATAGAACTGTTACCAAAATTCCAATCATAAGTAGAAAAGATGTTCGTTTCATAATGTTTATTTTTATTTTATTATTCTATATAATTCTACCATATATTCGTTGGCTTTTCAATGCTATAAAACCAATTTATGAGCAGTTTTATCGTCATAAACGAAGAGTTTACCTGTAAGAAATGTGGAGAAAAAAATCCTAAACTTAAAGGTAGCTGCAGAAATCACTGTAGAAAATGTTTGTATTCTTTACACGTGGACGACACAAGCCCAGGAGACAGAAAAAGCCAATGCCATTCCCTAATGGCTCCAGTAGAGCTAGAATACAACGGTAAAAAGGGTTGGATGATCTCTCATAAATGCGAGAAATGCAGCAAAATAATTAAAAATAAAGCTGCAGAAGATGACAACTACGATCTCATAATAAAGTTATCTCAAATAAATGAACCGCCAAGAATCTCAAAAATTGGAAAAAACAGGAGTTGAAATTTTAAAAACTCATATTCCTAAAAAATCTACAGTTGTGGTAGGAGTTTCAGGAGGAGCTGATTCTATATTTCTGTTCCATCTTTTAAATAAAGCTAAAAAAGATCTTTATCTAAAAATAATTGTAGCCCATATAAATCACCTACTTCGGGGAAAAGATAGCGATGGAGATGAAAAATTCGTACAAACTCTTTGTTTAAAAAATGACATTACATTCGCTCTAAAAAGAGCAAACATCAAATCCTTAAGTAAAAAAGAAAAAAGAGGACTAGAGGAAACAGGAAGACTTATTCGTTATGATTTCTTCAAAACTTTAGCAAAAACATATAAATCAGAATTTATTCTTACAGCTCATCACGCAGACGATAATTTAGAGACAATTCTTTTTAATTTTGTAAGAGGATCGAGTTTAAAAGGACTTTGTGGAATGGAAGAAAAAGAAGAATTTTGCAAAAATTTATATCTAATTCGTCCACTTTTAAATTTTTCCAAAAAACAAATCGAAGAATATTTAAAACTAAATCACATTAAATTCAGGATAGATAAAACAAACAAAGACATAACCTATAAAAGAAATTTTTTACGTCACAAAGTCATTCCAATTCTAAAAAAAATCAATCCGAGTTTTTCTGAGACTGTAGCCAAAAACAGTCAAAACCTTCGTGAGATACAGTCATTTTTAGAAACGAAATCGGACAAGTTTATCAAAGAATCTTCTTTAGACAAAAAATCAGAAAAATTTGACGCAAAATCTTTTAGAAAATTATCAAAAGCTATTCAAAAAGAAATAATTTTAAAACTTTATCGCCTACATATCGGCAACACTCAAAACTTAACAACAAAAAACATAGAAGAAGTTTTAGCCCTTATAGAAAGTAACACCGGAAACAAAAAAAAGAAGCTCGGAAAAGTAACTTTTTATATTAAAAACAACATCATCCAAATCTTACAATAAAAAAACCGTATCTTTTCCATCTTGAAAAAACTCACAAAAAAGTCCACTATAAACACTGTCTTTAATTATATAAACAACCCTTTCATATGCCTGTACTCCCACAAGCTCCACGACCAAGAAACACATTCCTTTATATAGTAATCATAGCCTTGCTAATAGCAGGAGGCCTAATGATATTCAATCCTACAACAACACAAAGCAAAGAAATAGGACTTAGCGAATTCGTAAAAGAAGTAAAAGCAGGAACAATTTCAAGTATCTCGGTAGCAGGAAACAAAATAAACATAGAATTAGTAGATAAATCAAAAGAGTTCGTATACAAAGAACCATCTTCTAGCGTCTATGACCTACTTGGAAAAGCTGGCGTCGACAACACAACAATCTCAAACTTACCTATCGTAATTCAAGACGGAGAATCTGGAAAATTTTGGACAGACTTATTAATAGGAATTGTTCCGTTCTTACTTATCATAGGATTCTTCGCATTCATGATGCGTTCAGCACAATCTACAAATAATCAAGCAATGTCATTTGGAAAAAGCCGCGCAAAGCTATACGACAAAGATAAACAAAAAACTACTTTTGAAGATGTAGCAGGTGCAACTGAAGCAAAAGAAGAATTAACAGAAATCGTAGATTTCTTAAAAACTCCACAAAAATACCAATCAATGGGAGCAAAAATTCCAAAGGGAGTAATCCTTGTTGGTCCTCCCGGAACAGGTAAAACATTACTTGCTAGAGCCGTAGCTGGAGAAGCTGATGTTCCATTCTTTAGCATTTCCGGATCAGAATTCGTAGAAATGTTCGTAGGAGTTGGAGCATCACGTGTAAGAGATCTTTTCACAAAAGCAAAACGAAACGCACCTTGTATTATATTCATAGATGAAATAGATGCAGTTGGAAGACATAGAGGGGCAGGAATGGGTGGAGGTCACGATGAAAGAGAACAAACTTTGAATCAGATACTTACTGAAATGGACGGATTTGAAACTGGCACAAATGTAATAGTAATGGCTGCAACAAACAGACCAGACATTCTAGATCCAGCACTACTTCGTCCAGGACGTTTCGATAGAAAAGTAGTAGTAGATATGCCAGATTTAAGCGCTCGTGAACAAATTTTAAAAGTTCATGCAAGAAACAAACCAATGGCAAAAGATGTTAATTATGAAAAAATTGCCAGAGGCACTCCAGGATTTACAGGAGCAGATATAGAGAACTTGATGAACGAAGCAGCAATACTTGCAGCAAAATTAAACAAGAAAAAAGTTGGAAGTGGCGAAATAGAAAAATCGATTGAAAAAATTGCGATCGGTCCAGAAAAAAGATCTCGTGTTCTTAACAAAAAAGAAAAAGAAATAACTGCATATCATGAACTAGGACACGCTGTTTTAGGAAACTTATTACCAAACTGTGATCCTGTCCACAAGATATCAATAATATCTCGCGGAATGGCTCTAGGAGTCACTTGGTTTCTACCAGAAGAAGACAAACATTTATACTCAAAGAGTAAATTTGAAGATGAAATTTGCTCACTTCTTGGAGGATACACATCAGAAGAATTATTTTTTAATGAAATGACAACAGGTGCTTCAAACGACTTGGAAAGAGCAACTCATTTAGCTAGAAATATGGTTACAAAATATGGAATGAGTGAACTCGGACCAATCGTAATGGGTGAAAGTAATGATGAAGTTTTCTTGGGAAAAGATTTTGGACATATGAAAAATTATTCTGAAGAAAGCGCAGCAAAAATAGATGAATTAGTTAAAAAATTATTAGACAAAGGACACAAGAGAGCCAAAGAATTAATCACGAAAAATAAAGAACTAATAAAAACAATTGCAGAAGATTTGATTAAAAAAGAGACATTGTCAGCAGAAGAATTCAAAGCTTATTTTAAAAATACTGAAGTCAGTAACAAAATATAATTATGACAAAATCAAATATCAAAATTGACACACCTTCATCTTCAGAAGGAGCTATCGCACCAGTGGAAAAAGAAATAGGACAACTATCTTTAGATATCTTCCAAACAGATACAGAGATAGTAATTTTAGCTCCAGTAGCAGGCGTAAAGGCAGATGACGTGACACTAGCAATTACAGACGACGTTCTTGTAATAAAAGGCGTACGCACTCCAAAATTCGAGATTCCTGAAGAAGATTATTACACCAAAGAATGTTTCTGGGGACACTTTTCAAGATCAATCGTTCTTCCACTAGAAGCTGATGTAAAAGATATTTCTGCAAACTTCAAAAATGGTATTTTAGAAATTCACATTCCCAGAAGAGAAATTAAAAAAACTAATATTATAAAAATAAATGGCTAACGTTGCTCCAATAAAAAAAGTAGTAATACCAGTAGCCGGATTAGGTACTAGATTTTTTCCAATTACAAAATCTATTCCTAAAGAAATGCTTCCAATTGTAGACAAGCCATGTATTCAATATTTAGTAGAAGAAGCCATAAATAGCGGCATTAAAGAAATCATTTTTGTAACAAGTCAGGACAAGCCTTCAATAAAAGAATACTTTTCTCCTGTATCAGAAAAACTGAAAAAGCTACTAACAGAAAAAAGTAAAATTGCAGAATTAAAAGAACTACAAAGAATAGAAAAAATGGCAAAATTCTCATACGTTCATCAAGAAAAACCACTAGGTGACGGTCACGCAATTCTCTGTGCAAAAAAATATATAAAAGATGAACCATTTGCAGTTTTATTTGGTGATGATATTTACGACAGCGATCCCCCAGCGCTAAAACAACTGTTAAACGAATACAATAAATATAATGCTCCAATTATCGCATTAGAAAAAATCGATAAAAAAGATTCAAAGAAATATGGAATGGTGGAGATAAAATCAAAAAAAGGAGCTCTCGTTGAAATAAACAGTTTAGTAGAAAAACCAGATCCTTCTTCATCACCTTCAAATCTCGCAATCACCGGCAAATACATAATCACCCCTCAACTCTTAAAAGACCTCGAAAAATCACATTCGGGAACAAACGATAAAGAGATCCGTTTAATTGATGGAATGCGCACACATATAAAGAAAAATCGCATCTTCGGATTAGAAATAAAAGGTAAAAGATTCGATACTGGCAATAAAGAAGGCTACGTAAAAGCAGTCATTCATTTCGCTTCAAAAAAGTAAACACACCATAAATCTCCAATAAGGCTATAACTCTATCATTGATCAAACATTGATTTTTTGCTATAATTTCATGATACAAAAATTCAAACAAAAACAAAAAATAAATTATGGCTCCTCAAAAAACACATCCTCTTATAGAAGAGGCAGACAAAAAGAAAAGTGAAGGCAAACATATAGAAGCAATAAAAATTTGTGAAAGAGTTCTTTTATCAGATTTAAATTGTGTACCGGCTTATGAAGAAATTGGTGACAATTACTTGAGTATGCGTGAATACGGAAAAGCAGAAAAAGCATTACTACAAGCACTAAAAGTAAACAGAAGCAGCGCAAATGCAAACTATCTTTTAGGGTTTGTTTATTCATGCACAGGTGAATGGAAACAATCAGTAGAATATTTAGAACGTGCAGATATACTTTCTACAAACCATCCAGAAATATTACGTTGTTTAGGATGGAGCATGTATCACAACGAAGAACGTCAAAGAGGAATAATTTTATTAGAAAGAGCTTTGTTCCTTGCACCAAATGATCCATTAATTTTAAATGACGCAGGAGTTTGCTACTTAAACGAAAAAAACTTTGATAGAGCATCTCAGTTATTTAAAAAAACTCTTCAGATCGAACCAAACAACAGCAAAGCAAAAGAATGCCTAAATGCTGTAAAGTTTTTTCAAAGAGAGTTTGACAAATTACGCAAGAAGCAAAATAATTAGAGCATGAACAAAAAAGCACTAGTCACTTTGATCGTCGGCGTAGTTGTTATCGTGATAATCATTTTATTATTGCTTAGAGGTTGCACTCCAAGGGTAAAAGATGGAACACCAGATGGCAAAACTGAACCTTCTATAGATGAACAATATAGAACTGGATTTATAAATGCCAACATTTTCTTCACATGTGAAATCATAAAAGACCCAACTCTAAAAAATAACAAAAATGGAATCGAAGTAGGCGTTAATGCAGCATATAAAAAATATGGACTGCCAGTAGATGACAACGCAACAATGATAAAGATTCTTGAGAAATACAACAACGACACAGAAGTGACTGCAATAATCAAAACAAATGCAACTCCATGCAGAGGAGGTAAAGAACCAATCTTCGTTCAATAATTTGTCCAAAAAATATGGAAAAACTGATTGAATGTGTCCCAAATTTCAGCGAGGGAAAAAACAAAAACGTCATTAAGAAAATCGCTGACAGTATAAAAAAAATAAAAGGCATAAAACTTTTAGATATAAATAGTGATAGTGATCACAATAGATCAGTAATGACTTTCATTGGCAGTCCAGAAAAAGTAATAGAAGCAATGTTTCAAGGAACAAAAACAGCTTCAAAACTTATAGACATATCAAAACACAAAGGAGTTCATCCACGAATCGGAGCAGTAGACGTAATTCCACTTATTCCTATAAAAAATATTTCAATAAGAGAAGTCATAGACTTAGCAAAAATTCTTGGAAACAGAATAGGAAAAGAATTAAAAATACCAGTATATCTATATGAAAAAGCCGCAACTCATGAACACAACAGAAACCTTTCAAATGTGCGCAATATCGGATTTGAAAAATTAAAAAGTTTAATCAAAACAGACAGAAAAAGAAAACCAGATTTCGGACCAGAAGAACTCGGAAAGGCAGGAGCAGTAGCTCTAGGAGTAAGAGATTTTTTGATAGCTTTTAATGTAAATCTAAAAACAGAAGATATAAACATTGCCAGAACTATCGCAAAAAAAATAAGAGAAAAAGGTGGCGGATTTAAACATTTAAAAGCTCTAGGACTTACTCTGAAATCAAAAAAATGCGTCCAAGTATCAATGAATTTTATTAATTACAAAAAGACTCCAATTTCCAAAGTCTTTCCAATAATAGAAAAACAAGCAAAGAAGGCTGGAACAAAAGTATTAGAAAGCGAACTTATCGGAATGATTCCAAAAGATGGATTCAAGAACACTTCACCTCAAAAACTGAAATTAAAAGGCTTTTCAAAGAAAAGATTTCTGCCAGTATAAGCCATTTAGCTCCCCTATTTGACAAATTCTATAAATTCAATTGAAAAATCCTTTCATATCCGTAATAATACCACCTGCTCTTTAACAGGTTTGAGTAATCGCTCCTGATTCAGAGAACTCTAAAAAAATATCAGTTACGAGGCGGCAGAAAAATTTTGGCCGCAGTGTACAAAAATGTACACGAGGATCAAAATTTTCAGACAACGAAGTAAATGATGTTTTCTTAGAGTTCTCCTTCGGGGGAGGAAAGTCCGAGCACCACGGGAAATAGTAGCCGCTAACGGCGTGCCACAGAGTACGAATTCATAAGTACTTTGGAGGGAAAGTGCCACAGAGACAATACTAGTTCTGCTTTAACAGGACAAAAGGTGAAAAGCCTCGCTAACGCGAGGAATCCTAGCGCAAGTTAGGAGTTGGTAAACCCTACTAGGTGCAAGGTGAGATGGAAGTCGATTATTACCCCCAAATGTAATAAAAGTCTTCTCGCCGCTAAATCCGCTTATGCGGAGTAGATAGATGATTACACCCCGCCATGCGGGGAACAAAACTCGGCTTATGATAACCTTTTTAAAGAGCAGTTTTAAGATGTCATTATGAAACGTTTTGAAATATTTTTCGGCTTAGTGAAAATACCAATAGATTTTGCGATGACGATTTTGGCCTTCATGACAGCTTATCAACTACGTTTGTTAACTGAACCAATTGAAGGAATAGCAAAAGCAGTAGACTACGCCGTACTTCCTACAGTAAACGACTATTTAAATTTCAGTGTAAAAATGACACTAATCTTATTAATCATTTTTGCTGTTGGAAAAATGTATTCTCTGAAAACAACACACAGATTCTCAGAAGAAATGAAAAAAACAACGTTGTTATGCATCATTTGGGCAATGACAATGATAACAATATTTTTCTTTCAAAGAATATTTCCATTCTCAAGACTAGCAATCATATATAGCTGGGGCTTAGCTTTTATATTAATAATATGCGGAAGAGCACTGATAAGATGGATTCAAGTAATTTGTTTAAAAAATGGGTTAGGAAAAAGAAATCTTATATTCATAGGATCAAATAAACTAACAGAAGACCTGGAAATAACTCTAAAAAGCACTTTAGAATACAATATAATTGGAATAGTGCGAACAAATGAAAACACAATCTCAGGAAAAATAAAAGACTTGGGAACAGTTGAAAATCTCGAACAAATTATAAAATCTTACAAAGTAGATGAAGCAATTCAAACTAAAGATTTTTCAGAAATTCAAAATGAAACAATCCTAGAAACTTGTGACTTAAATCATGTAATTTACAGATTTGTTCCAAATTTGGTAGAAATGCGCAGAAAAAATATAGAGACCGAAACAATAGGAAAAGTGCCAGTAATAAGCCTACATCACACACCACTTGATGGTTGGGGAAAAGTAGTAAAAAGAGTTTCAGACGTAATAGGAGCAATCATCGGATTAATAATTCTATCCCCTATTTTTTTAATTACAGCCATAGCAATAAAACTAGATAGTAAAGGACCCATATTCTTCACAACCTTGGATGACGGCAGCAGCGTAAAACGTGTCGGCCAATATGGAAAACTTTTTAAGTTCGTCAAATTCCGTTCAATGTTCCCAAAAACAGACAGCTTGAGATATACAAAACTTGCGAATAGCAATATGCGAACAGACGGTCCATTAGTAAAAATCAAAGACGATCCACGTATAACAAAAGTAGGGAAATTCATAAGAAAATTTTCAATCGATGAACTTCCACAGTTATGGAATGTACTAGTTGGAAATTTGAGTTTAGTAGGACCTCGCCCACATCTTCCTGAAGAAGTGGCAAAATATCAAAAACACCACAAATTTGTTCTAACAATTAAACCTGGATTATCAGGACTAGCTCAAATAAGCGGACGATCAGAACTAAATTTTGAAGATGAAATAAAACTAGACCGTTACTATATTGAAAACTGGTCAATATGGCTAGATATAAAGATAATACTAAAAACCTTCTTGGTAGTATTAATGGGCTACAAAGAATAGAAAATTAAGAATTTTTTCTTAGAGCTACAAATCTTCCAGCACGTCTATGCATAGAAACTGTATGATTTCTTCTATGTTTTCTCTCTCCAATGCACCTATGTTGTCGAAGCTCTGCCTTAAGTAACCTTTCAGCCCTTCTACGCTCACCAGCAGCTTTAACCGCAATACGCTTAGCAGAAGGTCTATTAGGCTCAGGATCTGCAAAAATATCCTCATCTTCCAAAACAAGATCAACGTCTTCAACAACTTCAGCCCTAGAAGCTTCTATCTCTGGCTCACTAGCACTATCAGCACTCTCACCACTATTACGGCTAAGTTCAGCAAATTTCCTTAAAATACTGTCAACAAGCGCACCAATTTTTTCTCGTAATCCGCTAACAGAAAACCTATTTGGACCAGGAGTTAAACTTTCCATAAAATAAATTTAAGCTTCCATTTCATCCACTTCGCCAACTTCACCAGGAAAACAATCAACAACTCTCATTCCAGCAAAATCCAAACATTCCTGAGTTAATTTTCCAAAACGATCTAAACTAATACCTACAACATCATCACCGGATCCAGCCCTCTTTTCTATATCAAGTTCCGCAGGAATAAGCCCTCTTTCTTCCAAATAAGCAATCAAGGCAGCACCCTTATCATCACCATGCAAAAGATCATCCATAACATCAAAAGCAGTTGAAACATCTTCTCTTCCACCACGACCTTCCACCCTTTCAGCATATAAAATCTCATCTAATTCCACCTCAGAAAGGCCACCTGCATCTACCAATTCATCTCCATCAACATCCAAACCTTCTTGATCCAATTCAGACATATAATTATTTAGTTATATCTTGGTTGCGAATTATACAAGTATCCGCGTCGGTGTCAATCTCAATCCCTACCCCATTTTTTAAGAAATGATTAGAATACATCGCGCCTATAAACTAAGTATATAACACATGATTAAAGATATTTTAAATAAAATTTTAGGAGATCCAAACGAGAAAGCTTTGAAAAAAATTCGCCCTATCGTCACAAAAATTAACGAGATAGAAAAAAAATACCAAGAAGATATAAAAACTCAAAACGACGTACTTGCAAAGACCAGCGAATTTAAGGAAAGAATTGCAAAAGGAGAATCGTTAGACGCAATTCTTCCAGAAGCATTTGCCTTAGTAAAAACTGCTTGTCGTCACTTAATGGGGAAAAAATGGAAAGTTCGTAACAATGAAGTTACATGGGAAATGGTCCCATACGACGTCCAGTTGATAGGAGGAATTGTGCTTCATCAAGGAAATATAGCAGAGATGAAAACTGGTGAAGGTAAAACTTTGGTGTGTACTCTTCCGGTTTACCTAAACGCCCTTACGGAAAAAGGAGTATTTCTAGTAACTGTAAATGATTACCTTGCTCGTCGTGACTCAGAATGGATGGGTGGACTATATAACTATCTAGGACTTTCCGTAGGACTTACTCTTCCTGAAATGAATTTCGAGCAAAAGAAACAAGCTTATGAATGTGACATCACATATGGAACAAACAACGAATTCGGTTTCGATTATCTTCGTGACAACATGGTCACAGACGTAAAAGGAATAGTTCAAAGAAACCTTTATTTTGCGATAGTGGATGAAGTGGACTCAATATTGATTGATGAGGCTAGAACTCCATTAATTATCTCTGCTGCTGCCGAAGAATCTACAGAGAAATACAGAAGATATGCACAATTAATACCACAACTTAAAAATGAAACTCACTACAAGATAGACGAGAAACAAAAAACAGCAACATTAACAGAAGAAGGAATAGCTACGATGGAAAAAATGCTTGGAATGGAAAATATTTACACAGAAGCAGGATTCGAAGAAGTACATCACATCGAACAAGCTCTTCGCGCAAACACATGCTATAAACTAGATGTCGACTATATGATCAAAGATGGAGAAATTATAATCATCGATGAATTCACAGGAAGACTAATGGTAGGAAGAAGATACTCTGGAGGTCTACATCAAGCCATCGAAGCAAAAGAAAATGTAGAAGTAAAAAGAGAATCAAAAACATTGGCTACGGTTACTTTCCAAAACTACTTTAGAATGTTCGATAAATTAGCAGGAATGACCGGTACTGCAAAAACGGAAGAAGAAGAGTTTTATCAAATTTACGGCTTAGACACTATAGTTATTCCTACAAATAGAATATGCATAAGAAAAGATACAGCCGACACAATTTACAAAACACAAAAAGGTAAATACATGGCTGCTGTTCAAAAAATTAAAGAACTACATGAAAAAGGACAACCGGTTTTAGTAGGTACTGTATCAGTAGAAAGATCTGAAATAATAAGCAAATTACTTCAACTAGAAGGAATCAAACATAACGTTTTAAATGCAAAACATCACGAACGTGAAGCTGAAATAATCGCAGAAGCAGGTAAAAAAGGAACTGTAACAATAGCAACAAACATGGCCGGTCGTGGAACGGATATTAAACTTGGAGAAAGTGTAACAGAAGTAGGCGGATTATTTATTCTTGGTACAGAACGTCATGAAGCACGACGTATCGACAACCAATTAAGAGGTCGTGGAGGACGTCAGGGTGATCCTGGAGCATCTTTATTCTTAGTATCAATGGAAGACGATTTAATGCGTCTTTTTGGTGGAGAGAGAATGAAAAAAATGATGGATATGTTGAATGTTCCTGAAGACATGCCAATCGTGAACGGAATGATTTCTAAATCAATTGAAAACGCTCAAAAGAAAGTTGAAGGACATCACTTCGATATTCGTAAACATTTAGTTGAATACGATGATGTGATGAACATTCACAGAGAAATAATCTATGCTCGTCGCAAAAAAATTCTATACAAAGAAGACGTAAAAGAAGAAATAAACGAGATGATTAAAGAATTCGGTGAAGCATTGGTAAAAAATCACACACTAGAAAGAACTAGGTCGGAATGGAATTTAGAAGAAATTTTCAACGCAATCGCTTTACTTTATCAAGGTACGGAAAATCAATTAACTCTCGAAAAACTTGAAAGCATCACAACTCAAGAAGAATTGATAGAATATGTAACAAAGTTCTTAATTGATGGATATCAAAAACGAGAAGACTCTTTACCAGATGCGGCAATTTTAAGAGCAATTGAAAAAGCTGTAGTTCTTCGCACAAACGACACTCTTTGGATGGAACATATTGATGAAATGAGTCACTTACGCGAAAACGTAGCATTCACAGGTTATGCTCAAAAAGATCCACTTGTAGAATACAAAACTCAGGCATTTGTAATGTTCAATGAAATGATAGCAATGATCAAAATGAAAACAGTAGAAACATTATTTAGAATAGATTTAAAAAGTGCGATTCCGGAAAGAATGATGCCAAAAGAAGTAAAAGAAATGAGAACTAATGAAGATCAAATCGAAGCTACACTTTCAGGCGGACAAAAAATTCAAGGACAATCAGATGAAAATCCAGTTATTGTAAAAGCAGAAAACGCATCCCACACTCCAATAAAAATGGACAAAGTAGGAAGAAACGATCCATGCCCATGTGGAAGCGGGAAAAAATACAAGAAATGCCACGGGATTAATGCGTAGACTGATTAATTTGAATTTTACAAAAACCAAATGTTATCTTAATCTCATTGCATGGCACACCGTATTGAAATATTCACAAAAGTTAATGATACTCGTTCAGAAGTACTTTTAAACAAGTTGAAAAGTCGTGGATTTTCAATAACAAAAGTGAAATCTGCAGAAGTATACACAATAAATAAAACCTTCAGCGAAACAGAACTATCCAGAATTACTGACATTCTTTCAAACCCAATCACTCAAACTAACATTCTAGACGATTACGCAAAAGATATCGACTTCGATTTTGCGCTAGAAATAGGCTTTTTACCTGGAGTTACAGACAATGTGGCTACAACAGCAAAAGAAAGTATAGAGGATTTATTCAAGAAAAAATTTGAAGAAAATGAGTCAGTTCACACTTCTCAACTTATATTTTTGAAAGGAGATTTAGATGAAAAAAAAGTAGAAGAAATTGGAAATATGCTAGCAAACACATTGATTCAAAGAATTCATATAAAATCACATGAACGTTTTGCTTCAGAAAAAGGCATGGACGTAATAGTGCCAGAAGTGAAACTTACATCAAAAACTGAAATCACAAAAATAGATCTAAATATTTCAGAAGAAGAACTAATAAAATTAGGGAAAGCAGGAATCTTGGATAAAAACGGTGAACGCCGCGGACCGCTTGCATTAGACAAAGAATCACTAGAAGCTATCAAAGACTATTTCAAAAAAGAAGATAGAGAACCAAACGACATCGAATTGGAATCTCTAGCGCAAACTTGGTCTGAACACTGCAAACATACTATCTTCGCAGCAAAAATCGACGACAACGAAGACGGCTTATACAAAGGCTTCATAAAAAAAGCCACTCAGGACATTCGCAAAGAAAAAGGAAATAAAGATTTCTGCGTTTCAGTTTTCAAAGATAACTCTGGCGGAATTATTTTTGACGAGAATTGGATTGTTACAGACAAAGCAGAGACTCACAACTCCCCTTCTGCACTAGATCCATTCGGTGGAGCAATTACAGGAATAGTAGGCGTAAATAGAGATACAGTTGGATTTGGAAAAGGAGCAAAACCCATAATAAACAAATACGGATTCTGCATTGGTAACCCCGACGACGAAGAACCGATTTACCGCGACAAAGAACTCACAAACAAAGCATTATCTCCAAAACGAATCCTTCAAGGAGTCGTCGATGGAGTAAACGCAGGAGGAAACCAAAGTGGAATTCCAACTCCACAAGGATTTTTATATTTCAATGAAAGATATAAAGGAAAACCTTTGATCTTTGTAGGAACAATTGGATTAATTCCAAAAGAAATAAATGGGAAACCATCTTGGGAAAAGAAAGCGATAAAAGGAGACTTAGTGGTAGTTCTCGGAGGAAGAGTAGGACAAGACGGCATTCATGGCGCAACATTTTCATCAGAAGCTCTAACGGCAGGAAGCCCTGCAACAGCGGTCCAAATCGGTGATCCGATTACCCAAAAAAAATTCTCAGACGCCATCATAAAAGAAGCCAGACAATTAGATTTATATGACAGTATCACAGATAACGGCGCCGGAGGGATTTCTTGTTCAGTGGCAGAAATGGCAAAAGAATGCGGCGGATGTGACGTAGATCTAGATAAGGTCCCACTAAAATATCCACATCTCGATCCATGGAAAATCTGGATCAGTGAATCTCAAGAAAGAATGACCGTAGCAGTTCCTCCACAAAAATTAGATCAGTTTATTGAATTAATGAATCGTCGAGGAGTAGAAGCTATAGTTATTGGAACGTTTACTGACAGTGGAAGATGCATCGTAAAATGGCAAGGAGAGAAAATTATGGACATAGATATGGAATTTCTTCATGACGGAATTCCAAGAAAAACTCTTCACACAAAACCAGTAAAAGAAACATATAAAGAACCTGACTTTGAGCAACCAAAAGACATGAAAAAAGTCCTTCTAGAAATGCTTGCTCGTCCAAATGTCACAAGCTACGAGTTCATTTCAAGCCAATATGACCATATGGTTCAAGGAGGCGCAGTCTTAGGTCCACTTCAAGGAAAAGGTAAGGTAAATTCTTTTGCTTCAGTTACAAAACCATTTATCGAAACAGAAAAAGGAATCATTTGTTCACAAGGACTTTATCCAACATATTCAGATATAGACACATATCACATGGCGGCTTGTAGCATCGATACTGCTATCAGAAATGTCATCGCAATTGGTGGAACACTAGAACACTTAGCGTTACTAGATAACTTCTGCTGGTGCAGTAGTGATGATGAAACAAGGCTTGCTCAACTTAAAAACGCAGCACAAGCTTGCTACGATTATGCTGTAGCATATGGCACACCATACATCTCCGGAAAAGACTCGATGTTTAACGATTTCAAAGGTTTCGACAAGAATGGAAATCCAATAAAAATATCTGTACCACCCACACTCCTCATATCTTCACTTGGAGTAATGAAAGATGTAACAAAGTCTGTTTCATTAGATCCAAAAATTGCAGGAGATTTAGTTTATATAATTGGAGAAACAAAAAACGAACTAGGAGCAAGTGAATATTTTGCACACATGTCATCTCCAATTGGAAACAATATTCCAAAAGTAGATGCAAAAAACGCTATAAACATTTACAGAAAATTTGAAGAAGCAGTAGATAAAAGATTAATTGCTTCATCCATTAGTCCAGCACATGGAGGACTACTTCCAATCCTCGCGAAAATGGCAATAGCTGGCCAACTTGGCATGGAGATAAATCTAAAAAATATACCTCAATCAGGAGATATAAACAGAGAAGACTTCCTCTTATTCTCAGAAACTCAAACTAGATTTATTGTTACCGTTAATCCAAAAAGAAAAGATGAATTTGAAAAAATATTCACAGGGATTACATTCGCACAAATAGGAGTAGTTACTGAAAATAAAAACTTCATAGTAAAAAATTTCAAAGACGAAAATCTAATTCAAAGTAATATTGCTGAATTAGATGAAGCATACAGAAAAACATTTAGAAACTGGTAAAACACAATTTAGTTTCCGGTATTTATACCTTTTCCCTCAATTGGAATATAAGCAATAGTTCCTATCCCTAAGCGCATTCCCATCTCATTAAAGCCCTTCGCAAGAGCAACACCGTTGTTAAATATATTAATGTCGGTTTTATTCGCAGAACGTAAAAATCCTTTATGATCCTTTACAAACTGAGCATACACTCTAGCAAAATCTCCCCTTGTATCTCCTTTTAACACACTACCAATTTTATACTGCCATTCTCCTTTTTCGTCTTTATAGAAAACAACATTTTTTTCTCCAATCAAATCAATAAAATTACCGGTTTGATTAAAATAATCTTTAAACTTTAACAAAAATTCAACAACTTTTGCCCTAAAAGTATCATCCTTTTTTATTCTCTTCAAAATTCCACTTCTCCATTTTTGCTTATAGTCGAAGCCAAAATCTTGAATATCTTTTTGATCCAATCCTTCATTCCGTTCCTGAATAACAAGCACAACATCCTGTATTTTTCCTTTACCAGAAGGGAAAATTCCTTTAGATACAACCATCCTCTCCTTAGCACAATTTTCATGGCCAAACGCTCTATACAAAGTATGATTTTCTTGATCCTTGTTATCAATAAATCCTTGTGCCCTACTAAATAAATTTGCGTCTGCTTGTAAATGTCCCCTATTCACTTTTACTACAAATCTAGGATTATTTGCGTCTCGATATACATCATGAGTTCCCCCACTTCCTATCTTTTGTAATTTCGAAAAATCAACTGCACCATTTACGCTAGGAAGACTAGAAACAAAAGGATCGGTTTCTTTATAAAACTTATCATCAAAAACTTCCGTAACGTTTTTCACAGTATCCTCCACGGTATGAACTATTTTTAAATCAGGTTTTTTAGGAAAATTATCAGCTCTACGAACAGAGTCCAAATACCTTTGCTCCAATGGTGAATCAACTTTATCTTCAGCTCTCTCTGGCATAAATAAACATTAAAATATCCTAAAATTATAGCATATTTTAAACATTTATTCTATTAATACCGACTCTAATCAATTTCTTGAACACCCAATTCTTCAGCAGTCATATGTACAGCTCCATCACTTCCATCATCATCAATCTCTACAAGCCCGGCTTCTTCAGCTGTTAGTTCAACTGGTACTTCTGCCGTTGAATCCGTAGTTACAGCATGGAGAAGCAAAGTATGTGTCCATCTTGGCAAAGGAAGCTCTTCAGTAGCGGTTGTATCAGGAGGACACATTCGCATTTCCTGTGCCTTTCTTTCAGCAATTTGTTCTTCAGTTAATCCCCAATTCAAATCCATTCCAGGATCATAAGGAAGTCCCGTTTCAGCACATACTGCCTGAACCATTCCAGTAATTCCCACTACATCAGGTGCATCATCTCTATCTAATTCTGTCATATAATTTTGGTTAAAATACATAATACAGGACTATATTTATAACAGATACGCGTAAATAAGTCAATAGCCGTAAACGACGTTGAAATTAAAGAAGTAAACCGTTATTCTTAACCCTGTGAAACCAAAAGTTTTAATCATCACAGGCTACGGAATAAATTGCGAAGAAGAAACAGCAAAAGTATTCGAAATGGAAGGAGGCCTTCCTGAAATAGTCCACATCAATGACCTTATCGACGGAACAAAAAAACTAAACGATTACCAAATAATGGCATTCCCTGGAGGTTTCTCGTATGGCGACGACACAGGGTCAGGAAACGCACTAGCAAACAGAATCAAAAATCACCTATCAGATAGTTTTATAAAGTTTGCAAAAGAAGATCACCTAATAATCGGAATTTGTAATGGATTTCAGATCCTTACAAATCTTGGACTTGTTCCAGCTCTAAAAAACAACTACGGCAAACGTGAAGTTGCGCTTATGCACAACACAACAGCCCGCTATGAATGCCGTTGGGTTTACATGAAAAACATAAGCAATAAATGTGTTTGGACAAAAAATGTAGGAGTCCTCCACGTCCCTATCGCTCATGGTGAAGGAAATTTTTACACAGAAGAATCAACTTTGGATCAAATGAAAAAAAACGATCAAATAGTTTTCAAATACGTCAGGGAAAATGGAGAACCAGCTAACAAAGAATTCCCTTTCAACCCAAATGGAGCAATGGAAGATATCGCAGGCATATGCGACGAAAGCGGAAGAATACTTGGACTTATGCCACACCCAGAAAGATTCAACTGTTTTGTAAATGAAGATGGATGGGAACTTAAAAAAGAACAATTAATTCGCGAAGGAAAACCTCTGCCAACTAAAGGAGAAGGTTTAATAATATACAAAAACGCTATAGAATACTTCACAAAATAATATTTACGTAATAAATGGTAAAAGTAATCCTTACAACAAAAAAAGGAATAGTAGACAGAGTCCTAGCAAAATTTTCACTCATTTTATTTGGAGTCTTGGCAACAACAGTAATCTTTGCCATATGCAGTAAATACCTCGGCGTCTGGGGAATCTGGCTTGGAATTTTTATTACAGGAGGCTTAGTATTCTGTGGATTTTATTATATCGAAAAAGGAACTCGCCTACGTGTAATAACATGGAGCATCTTGATAACAGTGATATTCATCTTGATGGTTTTCACTATCGGACTCACTCTACTATCAAAAATGTTTCAATAAACTTACTGCATTATTCTTCTAGGCTTAGCTCCATCTGCAGGACCAACTACGCCATTTTCTTCCAATAAATCTATCAATCTAGCAGCCCTAGCATAGCCTATTTTTAGTCTTCTCTGAAGAAGTGAAGCAGAAGCCTTTCCAGTTTCCTTCACAACTTCAAACGCCTGTTCATACAAATCATCTTCATCGCTTCCAGCCTTACTATTTGGAACACCAACTAGCTTTTGACTAGCAGTTGCCTCACTAGTAATGCTGTCATCGTAATCAGGTTCAATTGTAAGTTTTACTCTATTTGTAACTCTTTCAATTTCATCGGTACTAATATATGTACCCTGAACTCTGGTAGGTTTACTTTTTCCTGAAGCCAAATACAACATGTCACCTTTTCCCAATAAATCTTCTGCACCCATTCCATCAAGAATAGTTCTAGAGTCAATTTGACTCGATACAGAGAAAGAAATTCTAGCCGGAATATTTGCTTTAATTAACCCGGTGATAACATTAACAGAAGGTCTCTGAGTAGCGATAATTAAATGAATACCAACCGCACGAGCAAGCTGAGCAATTCTACAAATAGATGCCTCAACTTCTTTACCGGCAACCATCATTAAATCAGCCAACTCATCTATAACAATTACAACTCTTGGAAGTTTATTTATTTCAGGTAAATCATTGAATTCAAATATATTTCTAACTCTATGAGCAGAAAGTTCAGCATATCTTCTAGTCATTTCAGAAACAGCCCATCTCAAAGATATTGCAGCCTTTTCAGGATCCTGAATTACAGGGGTAAGTAAATGTGGAATACTATTGTATGAAGCCAATTCAACTCTTTTCGGATCTATCAAAATCATCTTCAGATCCTTTGGACTATTCTGATACAAGAAAGCAGTCAAAAATGAATTTATAGCTACAGACTTTCCACTACCAGTCGCTCCAGCCACAAGTAGATGTGGCATATCCTCAAGATCAGCAACTACAGGTTTTCCAGAAACATCTCTTCCAAGTGGTAATGTTAATTTTGTTTTTGAAGCTGCAAATTGCTCACTTTCAATTATCTCTCTCAAATGAACAGTAGCTCTATGTGCATTTGGTACCTCAATTCCCACAAGTGATTTTCCTGGAATTGGAGCCTCAATACGAATTCTTTCAGCCGCAGTAGCAAGAGCAACATCGTTCTTCAAAGCAGTAATTCTAGAAAGTTTAACGGCGTCATCCGGTTTCAAAGTATATTGGATTACTGTCGGCCCAACATTCACTTCATGCATCGCAACATTGATTCCAAATTGCTGTAATTTCTTTTTAATCTTATCGGCATTCTCCATCAAAAGTTCATCTTCAACCTGAAAATTAGCATCTCCATTTTTGAGCAAATCCAATGAAGGAAACTCCCACTCATATTCCAATTCTTCAGTCTTTTCCTCATTTTTTGAAAGTTCTTTACTGATTTTTTTAGCCCTTTCTTCATTGATAACAATCTTATCTTTTTTAGCCTCTTCATCATCTTCAATCTTTTCATCTTCATCTTCATAAATAACGTCACCCTTCTTTCTTTGGCTTATTGGACCCTTATGAATCATTATTTCCGGCATTTCTTCTTGTTCATCCTCTTCCTCCTCATCATCTTCTTCTTTTTCTTCTCTCCTACTATTCTTAGTAAGTTCAATCTTCACGCTAGGAATCATAAATGCAAAAATTTCTTTTAAAGAAAGTTCAAATATGAGAAGTAACGAAACCAAAAACATAGTTATAAAAATCACAGCAGCCCCAATTCTTCCAATTCCCAAAACCTCCAACAACAAGAAATTAGTAACAAAACCGGTATATCCACCATACATTCCTTGAGCGGCATATTCATGGATTTTTTCTATCGGAACTGACAAATGGAAAATACTCAAAATCGCAACAATAAAAACAAACATTCCAAAAATTCTAGCAGCTCCCAAGTAAACTCTTCTGGAAAAAAATAATAAAATAGAAACTATAATAAACACCACAGGAACCATATAAAGTCCCCATCCCAAAACTGGTCTAATCAAATCCATAAGAGTATTACCCACAATTCCAAAAGCACCATTTATACTCAAAATTATCAAAATACCCAAGGCCAAATAAATAATAGCCCATATTTCTCTGGCAATTCCTGGATCAACCTGAAGAGTCAAAGATTTTCTCTTCGATCTTCTGATTGCCCGCCTGGAAATTCGTCTTCTTGCAGCCATAAAAGTCTTAGGAATAAGTGATTACACTTGTTAAATATACAAAAAAACCGTTTTATTCGCAAGAAATTCGAAATATAAAAACAGGGGTGTGATAAAAATATTTTTGCGACATTCGACGGCTTTTGCGATAAAATAGCAACCTTAAAAAAAGATGAGACTAGAACTCAATCAATCGGTGACTATTTGAGCAAAAGCCTAGATGAGTAAAAATATTTTTACCACATACCTGTTGATCGACTATGTACTCCGCACAAATATACAATTCTCCAAATTTCTACAAAATACACTTAACCCATGTTATACTGGGATCCACAAAAGATAATCTTATAAATATGATCCGTACACGTTTTGCACCATCACCGACAGGATACCTACATGTAGGAGGACTTAGAACCGCTTTATACTGCTATCTATTTGCTAAACACAATAATGGAAAATTCCTTTTAAGAATTGAAGATACAGACCAGGAAAGATACGTAGAAGGAGCATTAGAAAACTTAATTAAAACTTTAGATTGGATAGGAATAACATACGATGAAGGACCAAGGCTAGACGGCTCTGAAACAGGAGATTTTGGCCCATATGTACAATCAAAAAGAACAGACATTTACAAAAAATACGCAGATGAATTAATTAAAAATGGACACGCATATAGATGTTTTTGCACAAAAGAAAGACTGGAAGAAATGCGTGCAAAACAAACAGAAAAAAAAGAAGCTCCAATGTACGATCGCAAATGTTTAGACATACCAGAATCCGAAATCCAAGAAAAAATAAAAGAAGGACTTTCATTTGTAGTAAGACAAAAAATGCCTTATGAATTAATAAAATTCAAGGACTTAATTCGTGGAAATGTTCAATTCGACGGGAAAACAATCGACGACCAAGTGCTAGTAAAATCAGATGGATTTCCTACATATCATTTAGCAAATGTCGTAGATGATCATTTAATGGAAATAACACACGTAATAAGAGGAGAAGAATGGCTTCCATCAACCCCAAAACACATAGCTTTATACAAAGCCTTTGGATGGACTCCACCAGAATTTGCACACCTTCCACTATTACTAAATGCAGACAGAACAAAACTTTCCAAACGTCAGGGAGACGTAGCAGTAGAAGATTACATCAAAAAAGGATACCTACGTGAAGCCATAATCAACTTCGCCGCATTCCTAGGATGGAACCCCGGAAAAGGAGAAGAAAAAGAAATTTACAACCTAAAAGAATTAGAAGAAGTATTCTCATTAGAAAATGTGCATAAAGCAGGAGCCGTATTCAATCTAGAAAAATTAGACTGGTTCAACTGGAGATGGAGAAAAGAATTACTTCCAAAAGACGAAGAGAAAAAACTAGAAATTCTATTCGAAACTTGCAAAGACTGTCTTTCCGAAAGGTCAAAAAAAGACAAACAATTCTTATTCAGAATTTTAAAAACAGTAGAAGAAAAAGTATTAAAAGATCCAAAAGAAACTGAAACAAACATCAAATTTTATTTCGAACTACCCGAATATGATGTTTCATTATTGACTCATGAAAAAATGAAGGTAGACTTAGCTCAGGCAAAGATTTCACTGCAGGAAGGACTAAAAGATCTTGAAAAACTCGACAAGTGGGAAGAGTCATCAATACAAGAGACATTGTTGAACACGGTAACAAGAATGGGCCTAAAAAATGGACAAATTCTTTGGCCACTTAGATCAGCACTCACAGGCCTTCAATTTTCTCCAGGTGCATTCGAAGTAGCATACGTATTAGGAAAAGAAGAAACTTTAAAAAGAATAAAAACAGG
>Ga0172369_10001511_pt1 | contig 33436 bp, 25 predicted proteins | sample LakKiv25m_FD_114539 | JGI IMG/M metagenome (GOLD analysis project Ga0172369, IMG submission 114539) | Freshwater microbial communities from Kabuno Bay, South-Kivu, Congo - kab_022012_11.25m | ecosystem: Environmental > Aquatic > Freshwater > Lake | place: Democratic Republic of the Congo... | reverse complement strand
TAACGGTTGTGGAGCCTGTGAATATTTTTGTCCGACGAAACCCGAGAAAGCAATATATGTCGAAAGTAACAAATATCACTACCTTATCCAAGATACAACCAGACAAATATATTGGACACAACTCTCGATAAAAAAATAATCTTAACCAGAAAGGGAAACTTCCATCCAGCCGGTTTTTGTCCGATTCGTTAGAAATCTGAAGCCTACAGCCCTGAGGATAGTAATCGTTTCCGGAAATAACAGGGAAAGCTCGTGGGGCTTATGAGTATCTGAACAAAGAGTAATTGGTATTTTCCTCTTAAATATTTTTTTCAATACAGCTATACCAGGAAACAAACTATCAGAACGTTGTTTATAAAGTCCCCGTGTATTTACCTCAATAACACATCCTGCATTTTTAACAAGATCAAGCGTTTCATCAATTAGAGCTTCATACCAATGGTCTTCCTCAGAAAAATAACGACCCCGATTATGCATCTTAACTTTATCCAGGTGACCTACGATATCCGGCCTGTGGTTCGTAACCATTTCCTGGATTTGCCGGTAGTATGCAGTTACTGCATTCCTGGCATTCCCGGCAAAAACATCCCGAAGGCCTTCTTCATATATTGACATTTCCGGTCCATCGATGAACCAAAAATCAGATGAGCTCGTTTTTTTAACGAGATGAACAGAACCGATTAAATAATCAAAAGGATACTTCTTTCGATAATCTCCGATTAAAGTTGTAACGCCAGGAATAAAATCTATCTCCAGGCCAAGAAAAACATCAATCTCCTTTTCGGGCGTGGAAGAATACTTCCTTTTCAGATCTAAAACATTATTGCAATAGGCATCCAATTGTTCCTCTCGAAGTGCGAAAGAATTTGAAAAAGGAACAGGAGAATGATCTGTAAAACCTAATGTTGAAAAATCCTGACAAATAGCCTCCTTTATGTATATCTCAGGTTTATCGGAGCCATCGCTGAATGAAGTATGGGTATGAAGGTTAAAATATCGCATCAGGTTTTTTATCCACCGGTGTCTTCAAAATCTTATAAACACGATCGCTACGGCGCAAAAAAACTTCAACAGGCACAGAGCAATTATCTCCCTTTTCGGCCATATCCACCGCTTTAAGATTAACACGGATTTCTTGAACCGCGAGTTCGACAACTCCAGTTGTTGAACCCGTTATATACACCCGGTCGCCTTTCTCCAGGTAGCCGGATTCAATCTTTATCTCAGCAACCTTAAGTTTTGTAAAATAATTGGTGATCTTTCCTACATATTCTTTGTACTCAGTAGCTACCGATCCATGTTTTTCAGCCCATTCACCCATTGTTTGTCCAAGGTAATAACCGTCCCAAAATCCTCGATTATAGACAGTTTTTAACTGTTCCGTCCAGTCTATAACCTTTTCCTGAGTAAATGTTCCATTTAAAACAGCATTGACTGCCTGCCGGTAACAGGAAACAACCTTCATTACATATTCAGGACTCCGGCTACGCCCTTCGATCTTTAAAATCGACACACCAGATTGGATGATTTTGTCGATAAATCCAATGGTACAGAGATCTTTTGGTGACATGATATACTGATCGTCGACAGATAGTTCCACTTCACCATATAGATTTGTTACCCGGTAAGGATGGCGGCATAGTTGAAAACAAGCGCCTCGGTTTGCCGAAGCATTATAATGGTCGAGGCTTAAATAGCATTTACCTGATATGGCCATACACAATGCTCCATGAACAAAAACTTCGATACGAATCAGATTTCCAGCGGGACCATTTATTCTTTCCCTTTTAATTGAACGTGTAATAGCTGCTACTTGTTTCAGGTTCAGCTCCCGGGCGGTTACCATTACATCGGCAAATTGCGACCAATATTTAACAGCAGCTGTATTGGAAATATTTGTCTGTGTACTCATGTGAACAGGCATTGCAACAGAATGAGCATATTGAATCACGGACTGATCGGAAGCAATGATAGCGGTTATACCGTTTTTTTTCGCTGAATCTACTATCCGTCTCATTTCCCTCATCTCCCCATCATAAATAACCGTATTGAGGGTGAGGTAAGTTTTAACATTATTTTTTTTACAGAGCCGGGTGATTTTAACAAGATCTGAAAGAGTAAAGTTTATAGAGGAACGTGCCCGCATATTTAACACCCCAACGCCAAAATAAACAGAATCTGCACCGGCGTTAATACCGGCATGGAGTGATTCAAATGAACCAGCAGGGGCGGTAATTTCAATACTTTTCAGTGTTCTTAAATTTGTGCAAAGTTACGGAAAAGCTTAAACAGGGGGTAATCCTAATTGCCTAGCATTATTGTTCAATCCAATTCTGCATCATCTTCCGTCCCAAAGGCGTCATTATTGATTCAGGATGAAATTGTAAACCGCAAATATCGGCTTGGGAGTGAGATAATGCCATCAGAACACCTTCGTCTGATTCGGCCAGAGAAATTAATGAAGAACCAAGGCTTTCTTTATCAACAGCCCAGGAATGATAAAGACCAACCGGGATACAATCCGGAATTTGATTGAACAAATAATGACCGGGTTTTAAAATATGCAATTCCCGGGATTGTCCGTGAACAACATCAGGAAGATTAATAAGACGGCTTTCAAAATAAAGAGCAATTGCCTGGAATCCCAGACAAATACCTAAAACCGGCTTTTGCGATCCAAACCATTTCAAAACATCGAACATGACAGGTTGTTCATGTGGAAGACCGGGACCTGGCGAAAACAGGATCTTATCATAATTACCAACATCCTCTAAAACAAGTGATTCGGGTGTTAAAATATTAAAGGTAACTTTGTCCAGACTTCGGAGAAGTTCAGCTAAATTGTAAGTAAAAGAATCATGATTATCGAGGATCAGAATATTCATTTAACCCAAAAGCAATAAATCCAAATATCAAAAAGACTAAAATGTACCTTGACAGGCCCCAGATGATCAGCAAAATTAACGAATTCGCCTCTAAAGGACATCCATTTTTATTTGTGATTGATTTTGATGTGAAAAGTGGAGTTGTATTTGCTCCCGGCGAAGCTGCATCAAGAAGTATTTTTTTTAATATCCAAGGGATGACCAATTATTCAGAAATTCCCGAAATATCAAAATCATTTTTATTTGAACCGTTACCGGTTTCAGCCGAACAATATCAAATTTCATTTGATAAAGTAATTTACTATTTGAGACGAGGGGACACCTATCTTTTAAACCTGACCTTTCCGACGGAATTAAAAACGAATCTTTCGCTTGATGTACTTTTTCGTCAAAGTGATGCCCCGTATAAGCTTCTGTTCGAAAATAAATTTGTTGTATTTTCTCCCGAATCTTTTATTGAAATAAAGAATGGGAAAATTTATTCTTTTCCTATGAAAGGTACCATTGATTCTTCTATTTCCGGAGCAAGACAAAAAATACTGGAGGACCAAAAAGAACTTTATGAGCACACGACCATTGTTGATCTTATCAGGAATGACCTATCTATGGTCTCAACGGAAGTAAAAGTGAACCGCTTCAGATATATAGATCATATACGTACAAACCGTAAGAATTTACTCCAGGTGAGTTCCGAGATATGTGGGAAATTAGAGAAAGGATATAAAAAAAATCTTGGTGAAATAATTTTCAAATTATTACCGGCTGGTTCTGTTACAGGAGCTCCGAAGGAGAAAACAGTTCAAATAATCCGTGAAGTCGAAATATATAAACGAGGATTTTATACAGGAATTTTTGGATTCTGGGATGGACATAATTTGAAATCCGCAGTAATGATACGGTTCATAGAAAAAAAAGGTAATATATTGATCTTCAAAAGCGGAGGAGGAATAACAGCCAAAAGCAATGCAAGATTTGAATATGAAGAACTGATACAAAAAGTATATGTGCCGGTTATTTGAGACGATCCGGATTACTGATGGTGTTCCACAACATCTCAGCTTTCACGAAAACAGAATAAATCGAACAAGAAAAGAGATCTGGAAAGCAGTTACTTTAATTTCATTGAAGCAAATGTTAAATGTACCATCATCCTTCTCTAAGGGAGTGGTCCGTTGTAAACTGATATATAGCAAGAAGGTTGAGTCAATTTCCTTTTCGTTTTACCGGAGAACAAACATCAGATCATTAATGCTTATTTCTTGTGATACCCTTGATTACCAATACAAATATTTCAACAGGTCGCACTTTGAAAAACTAATTGAGCAGAAAGAAGAATGTGACGACATTATCATTATCAAGAACGGATTTCTGACCGATTCATCTATGGCGAACCTGATTTTTTTTGACGGCAAAAATTGGTTTACTCCCAAAATACCGTTACTTCAAGGGACTTGTCGCGAAAGATTGTTAGATGAAGGATTTATTTTCAAAAGAAAAATTCAATCAGAAGATCTGAAGTACTTTCATGGAGTAAAGCTTATCAATGCAATGAGATATCCGGAAGAGTCTGAAATCATACCGGTATCACAGATTCGAAAAAAGACTATTTTTGCCAAAAAAAAATAATGAAGATAAAAAGCATATTATTTACCCTGATAACTGCCGGAGTTTTTCTTCTTTCTGGTTGTGGAGGCGTCAACAAAGAATTAAAGAAAGACGCCAAGAACATTGCCGATGCAATGTGTAAAAACATCGAAGCAATGAACAAACTTAAGAACGCCGACCCGGGAGATTCTATCCTTGTTCAGGAACTTCAAGAAGAATCCAAACAAGTTCAGATTGAAATGACAATATTATACCAGGAGTTTAAAGATAAGTACAAAGAAAAGGTTAACGAAGGAAAGTTTAATAAAGACTTTGCTAAAGAATTACGTAAATCCATGCTTGATTGTCCCCATCTTTCAGCTAAAGATAAAGAGCAATTTCAAAAAGAAATAGACTAGACGGTTTTATTTACTCTTCAAGAAAATATTCAACTCATTCAACTGTTCATTACTGATTTTTGACGGAGAGTCAATCATTACATCCCGACCCGAATTATTTTTTGGAAAAGCAATATAATCACGGATAGAGTCACCAAGCCCGAATAGAGTAGTCAGCCGGTCAAACCCAAATGCGATACCGCCATGCGGGGGCGCCCCGTATTCAAATGCATTCATAAGAAAACCAAACTGATCCTGAGCTTGTTCCCCGGTGAACCCTAGCACACCGAACATTTTTTTCTGCAGATCCTTATTGTGAATCCGTATGGAACCGCCACCGATCTCAACGCCATTTATCACAAGATCATAGGCGTTAGCACGGGCAGCGCCGGGATTAGTTTCAAGTAATGAGATATCTTCAGGTATAGGAGAAGTAAAAGGATGATGCTTGGCATAATACCGCCCGGCATCTTCATGCCATTCTAATAACGGAAAGTTAAGTACCCACAGAGGTTTAAAATCATCAGATTTTCTTAGGCCAAGCCTGGTTCCCATTTCCAATCTAAGATCACAAAGAGCCAAACGCGTCTTATCTTTTTTTCCGGCAAGGATAAGAACAAGATCTCCTGGTCTTGCGCTAAATTTCGATAACATTAATGTTAAATCTTCTTGCGAATAAAATTTGTCCACGGAAGATTTAATGGTTCCATCGGTGTCATATTTGACATACACTAAGCCCGAAGCCCCAACTTGCTGCCGTTTGACGAAATCAGTCAATTCATCCAGCTGTTTACGCGAATATCCGGCACAGCCATGGGCCTTGATACCAACAACCAATTCAGCCTCATCAAATATCTTAAATCCCCTCCTTTTTGCGACCTCATCAAGTTCAACAAAAGTCATCCCAAACCTTAAATCGGGCTTATCAGAACCGTAAAAAAACATTGCCTCTTCAAAGGAAATACGAGGGAGAGAAGTAATTTTAATACCTAAAACAGAGTCGAATAAATGTCGAATCAATCCTTCAAAAGTGTTTAAAATATCTTCCTGGGTGACAAATGCCATTTCACAATCGATTTGTGTGAACTCCGGCTGTCGGTCAGCCCTTAAATCTTCATCGCGGAAACAGCGGACTAACTGAAAATAACGGTCAAAACCAGCAATCATCAGCAATTGCTTGAATGTCTGAGGAGATTGTGGTAGTGCATAGAACTGGCCGGGATTCATCCGTGATGGCACAACAAAATCCCGGGCTCCTTCCGGAGTTGATTTAATAAGGTAAGGCGTTTCAATCTCAATGAAGTTTTGACGATCAAGATAATTTCGCGTTTCTACAGCCATTTTATGACGCAATTCCATATTTTTCCGATTCACAGTTCGGCGCAAATCGAGGTAACGATACTTCATCCGCAACTCTTCTCCTCCATCGGTGTTATCTTCAAGGGTAAATGGGGGAATTTTTGAAGGATTTAAGATATTAAATGAATACACATGAATTTCCACATCCCCTGTTGGAATTTTTTTGTTTTTGTTACTTCTTTCAGCGACGATTCCATTTGCCGAAACTACAAACTCCCTTCCCAGGCCACGGGCTTCTTCACAAAGAGGAGCATTTGCCTCCATGTTAAAAACAAGCTGGGTGATTCCATAGCGATCGCGTAAGTCGATAAAAGTCAACCCGCCCATTTCCCGGGAACGATGTACCCAACCACAAAGAGTAACCTTTTGTCCGATATGAGCCATGTTAAGTTCCCCACAAGTATGAGTTCGCATCATTGTGTTAAAAATAAAATGAAATCCCAAAGTTAGGAAATAGAGCCGCAGGAAAACAGTAAGATGGTCAGTATTTTACAAATTTACCATTCAATATGCACCCGGAGCCCTTCTGAGTGTGCAGAGAATTCAGGAGCATACATACATTGAACAGAAGTAATCCCGTTTGAAAATTCTCCCGGGGTATTGACTTTAAGAGAATATTCAAAAACATATATTCCTTTGGGCAAATTGTCGAAAAAGAAATTCACAGACTGATTTGTCGTACTTTGGTAATACCCGAGACCTTCCTGATAACGGTAACCAGACATTTCCTGTGAAGATCCTCCTTTCATTGATGATAAAGAAGTAATTATCGGTTCGAATGCAGCGGCGCGGAGATCTTTCATATGCACAAATTCAAGATCCCGGTCGACTGTTAAGACAATTCTAACCTTTAGTTTATCACCAACAAGTATAGGCCGGTCTTTGGTAACAGGATCCAGTATGGGGCCGGCAGGAGTATTATGTACTATGAATAATTTTTTATCGATCTTCATGGGGGTCTGTGCTTGTGTGATCCTGTCAAGATTTTCAAAATATTGCCAATAAGCTGCACCCCATGCCACGCCACCGGAAGTTTTATTGACTGTGATTTTACCCATTTCAGGGATTATCTCCTTTCCCGACCATGAAAGCTGAAAATACCCTGTTCCTGCCTCTTTTTTTGTATCTATAAGTTTTTCAGGATTTATTTTTTCTTTACCAATTCTCATTGTTATTCCGGGATCTTCAGATAATAAATTTGAGCCACGGAGTAATAAAGCGTAAACAGCGTCGAGCGTCGCACGTGACGTTTCCCACTTTTGAGTTTGTTTCTGTTTAAGCAACCAGATCTTCATTTCGTCTACAGATTTTTGATCATCGGCTATCTCATCAAATGCTTCTATCAACATAGCCTGCGATTCCACAGGAGCTTGGTACCAAAACCAACCTTGAAGACGAGCCCAATACATTCCCATTTCATCTGAGTGCAGGGCTTTTTCCGATAAAGACTTTATGATTAAAGAAGGAACCGAATCCCTTGCCAGTCGTTTCAACGAAAGAGCAATCATACCCTGTAAGTAACCATTATTTTGGAGCCAATATTTTTCGGCTTGCGTTCTGTAATAGTAAAAAGCCTCATTTGTCCGGGCGGAAACAGGCTTTTCTTTTATAAAAAAACTTCTGGCATAGAGATATTGAATTTGAAGGGTTCCTAAATGATTCTCTTCAAGCTTTCCACCTGAATATTTTTTCAGATTTTCAAAATCATTATAAAGCTCCAGATCAAGAAAATCGATAGTCTTTAAAACCATGTCCCAAACGTTCTTTTCTTTTCGAAAATCATGAATACCCAGATGATAAAGTCGGCCAAAACCAGTCAGGATATTTTGAGAGACATACCGGCTTTCAGGCATTCCTTCAAACCAGGGCCAACCACCTCCCGGAGCCTGCAGTTTTTCCAGTTTATTCAAGTTTTTATCAAGGGCAGACCGAAGAAAATCAGCATCAAAATAAAAACCCAACTGCTGTTTCTGTGCCGTTTCGCTCTGAGACTCAACAACCCAGGGTGTTTCCTGAAGTAAGGCTGATTTCAATTGCTGGTTTTTTTCAAGATCTGATAGCAAAGCATCTGGAGTATAAGTCTTCCAGCTATCGAAAACAGCTTGAACAGATGGATTGGAATGCATCAGAAATGAAGCCAGGTCATTGGAATAATAGCTGGCAAAAATTGCGTCGGCATTATCGTATTTTCTGTCATTCAGCGCGGGTAATGACTGAATTGCATACCAAACTGGGTTTGAAGAAAATTCCAATGTCAGACGATAATTTTTCGCTGTTCCAATCTTTTTGTCCATGGAACCAGAACCAAGCAGTTTATCGAAATGAAATTCAAATGTTCCTTTTCCACGCACCGGTATAGGCATAGATTCTGTCACCAACATCCGGTTCGGAAAAATGGGAATTGCCTTTTCTTCACTATCGCTGAAATTTTCTGCAGTTGCGGAAATCCTATATTTTAATACAGATAAACCAGGATCGACAGGAATAATTATTTTCCAGGTTACTGAATTACTGCCATCTTTCAAAACAGTAAATGATTGCCGGAGATCACTATGCACCAAACTGTCAAGAGAATTTTGGATTAATCCGTCAAACAGTTCAATATGGACAGAACCCGAAAGAGAATGATCCGATAGGTTTGTGATCTTAGTATTGAAGACAATAGTGTCGCCCTGGCGTAGAAAACGGGGTACATTGGGAAAAACCATTAGATCCTTGCGAGTTATCAAATCTTTGATGATCATACCGTAATCGAGATTCTTAGTGTATGCTAATCCTTGAAGCTTCCATCGTGTAAGCGATTCAGGAACAGTGAATTTCAGAATAAGCCTGCCCGAAGTGTCAGTCAACAACGATGGATAAAAAAATGCAGTTTCCCGAAAGTCTCTCCTGATCTGAATCCCGGAGTATTTTTCAACGACTTTTTTTTCAGAACTGACAGAAAACAGACTATCGCCCGGTACCTTTTTTTCCATCAGAGGTGGAGGTGGTATATCTTCACCCTTTGCGGCAGATGGTAGAGAAGATTCTGAATCAAGAGCCAAATTTCTATCGAACCGTCCCTTTTTAAATCCGGAACCGCCAAAATAGTACAATCCGAACCAATTCAAAGACGGATATTGTTTAAAAAGAATTCCATCATCAATATTTACCGGAACATAGATGGAACCGTTAATTACCCGGAATGCACCGGTTATGTCCCAGGGTGAAAAAGAAAAATATTGACGATAAAGATTGAATGACCAATTATTAGAGCGAAAAACATCCAGAGAGGCATCATACATCGACATCAGCAACTCTGCCTCTGCCGTCTTTTTATCGGCAGATGTAATCCTGATTTTCCATTCTTCTTCCTTGCCGGGATCGAGTTTATCGCGGAAAGTTTCAAAAACAATATCCAGTTTTTTATCGGAATAGGGAACACTAATCAGTTGACTGTTTTGGAACATCCGGTTATGTTTTGCGAAAAGGAAATTCACGAAAAAATTACCACGGTACTGTTCTTTAATAGGGATTTCAATCATTTGTTGACCATCATTCATTTTAATCCACTGACGTGATATAATACTGTCATGCATTCGGACTTCGACAAGTAACCGTACATTCTTTTCCTTTGAACCAACCAGAAATTGTGCATTTTCGCCGGGCTGTCCCGAGGTCTTTAAAGGGACAAACCAATTCAGGACGTTAACGGGCATTTCTGATAGATGAGGATCAAAAACAGTGAAATACTTTAAACCGATCACAGGTTGGCCAAATGGATCAACTGTCTTGGTGGTCAGTAAGTAATATCCTGGAACAAAAAGAACTTGGTTTAATGTTTTCAGGTTAATTATTGAATCCGAAGAGGTATTAATGGTTTTATCCAGAAGAGGCTGTTCCTTCTCTCTGGTTTCTGGATTATTTTCATCATCATACACATCGTTGGGAAACAATTCATAAAATTTTTCTCTTTGGATAAAATCAATATCGGGACGATCCCATATTCTTGTCTTAAAGATCTGGTCAGGTTGATGAAGTCGTTGTAAAATCACTGTAACGTTAACGGGTGTTGGCCGGCCATTCAGATTTGAGGCAAATATTTTTACCAGGCTATCCTGTGAAAAATTAACCTTCTCAGGTACATCTACCCTCACAAAAAGAGATACATACCCAACTGAAACATTCTGTTCGGCAGATTGTGTTTCACCGTTATTATCCGTTATCTCTACCGAAATACGATAATTAAATACAGGATTATTTCTTTTATCGACAACATAATCGGGTATTGCAGGAAAAGAGATCATGAAACTCCCGTCAGCGGAGGTCTTTGCAACGCCATTAACAATTTCCATTTCAGGGGAAGTAGGTAAGGGACAATACCATTCACGACCCCACCATGGAAAACTGGCCGTCCGGACAACCCGGAACCGTAATGTTGCATTGTCAATATTATTTCCGGCATAACCTTTTGCCTTTCCCCCGACCTGAACCGTTTCACCGAGCCTGTAATTTCCTTCAACCGGGTCAAAATTCACTTCAAAAGTAGGGCGCTTATATTCCTCCACACTTATCGGGATGGAACCCGAACCATTGGAAATTGTCATCTGTCCGGATAACAGACCCTGTGGCGCTATAAAAACACCATTGAATGATCCAAAATTATTAGTCGTAATGGCTTGTTCGGCGACCTTTTGTCCATTGACATCTGTTAAGGTTACTTTTGTGGAATTATTCGGTAAGATTTTATAAGTATCCCCATATTTCGATAGTAAAATTCCTTTAAAATAAATGGTTTGTCCGGGACGGTATATACCCCGGTCAGTAAAGAACCAGGTAACTGGTACCGGAAGCATATTGGGTTCACTTACAGGATATTGGTAAAAGTTGTCGGAAATAAAGAAATCATCATCATGACGAATCTTTAAAAATATATTTGAATAACGTGCCTTTGCTTCAACAGGTGGAATTAAAAAATATCCAAATTCATCGGCAACAAAAGTGCCGATCATCCTTGTTTCGTATTCGCGGGTTCTGTAATTATAGTTTTTTGTCCAGGCTTCGATAAAGGATTTTCCCAGTGATTTTCCTGTCTCCCGGTCGAGGATGTAATAACCAATACCCCCGTTTTCGGTGCGAAGACTTATATAGCTGATGAAGGAAGACCAGAAAGTTATATGGGTAAATAATATAGACTGATTCTTAAAATTTGAATCAAGTGAACACAGCAAAACATAAAAGCCGGATTTTACTTCCGGAATTTCCGTTTCAATGCTATGAAACTGGTAATCCCCATCAGATGGAAGCGTTGCACTCCATGATGTAACAACAGGAAGGGAATTTATATATGTAAAAAGTTGTTCATCTTTCAACCGGCTGCTTTTTTCATTAAATGTTTCCGGATCGGCTTGAAAAATCCGGAAAGAAAGTTCCTTTACGTTTTTAAACCGGATCAAAGCCAGTGAAGGTTTTTCAACCGGAACTGCATACTCTTTTGTTATCTGTACAGAAGGCTGGGTGATAAGAGAAATTAGATTTTTGCATTTTAGAGAACCATCAGCATCACGGAAGGTTTTCAGCGCTTTCTCACAAATATCAAACGCGGATTTTATATCAAATTTATGTTTGTCTGAGACAAGCGGATTATATTGTTGTCCCTGTTCAAAGAGAAAGTTTGCAAGTGCAAATAAAATCTCAGTATAACCAGATGAAGAGGAATATTGTTTTGCAAATTTATCCATGCCATCACGGTAAAGGCTATCTTTCCCGGGCATGATGGAATTATCTTTCACATACTCAAATCGTTCTATTTCCACGTCAATAAGAGCTTCCGGGTGTTTATTGCGAAAATGGAAATCAGCAAGGGTTTGAAATATCCTGAGAGCAATAAATTTAACAGACAAAGAGTCGGAGGTAACAATTTTTAGCCGTAAAAAATCCTTAGTTTGATTGAAATAGGCAGGATCATCTATCTGGAAGGTAGTTACAGATTGAATTTTTTGTTCGTCGCTGGTCGTAAAGAAATCGAGGGCCCGGTGTGCAAGAAAGTCAAACAATGTCGGTCGTAAATCAATTGCATAGTTTTGATTTTTTTTATCAAACACCGGTTTATCAAGAATCGCCTCGTAATCTTTTATTTTAATTGATTTAAGAAGACTATCCTGATTTAAGGAAGAGAGATAATTTGAAAATACAGCATTCAGAATAGCAGTTAGATCCCAGGTATCGATACTATCTGGCAGGTTTTTACCTAAAACGGAACGATCCCTGAAACGGTATTGATTGTTTTGATAATATTTCCAATAAACCTCAGCTAAAATCGATTGTAAAACCTGTTTCATTGGAGCAGAAGAGAGATCGATTTCCTTACGAAGGAAATCAATAGTGGAGACAAAAAAGTTTTCCTGGTAATCTGAATTAAGACGGATTTTGTAAATAATTGCTTTAAGGAGCTGAGGATCGTTCCGTTCTTTTTGTGCAATCGTAAATATTTTGTCGACAATCTCAAGGGCCGATTTCGGCTGACCTATACCGGTAACCGAATCAACCAGTTTCCATGAATAGACAAAAGAATTTCGCGTTTGTGATTGACCTGTAAAACTGATCAGGAAAATCAATAACGTAAAGAAGATAAAAAAACGAATCAATTTCGTTTTCAGATCACTATGTTTATGATTTTTTGAGGAACGACAATAATCTTTTTCGGAGACTTTCCCTGTAGCCATTTTTCTGATTCTTTTGCATTAAGAACTGCGGTTTCAATATCTGAACTTGGCAAATTAACTGGTAACTCCAATTTAAAACGCATCTTTCCATTAAACGAAACTGGATACTCAAAAGTATGTTCGACCAGGTATTTAGGGTCAAAATCAGGGAAAGAAACTTTTGAAACACTTTCGCTGTTTCCGAACTTTTGCCAAAGTTCTTCTGCAAGATGCGGCGTATAAGCAGAAATTAACACAACGAGATCCTCAAGGACAACTCTTTTATTACACCCCAGGTCGGTAAGTTCATTTACACAGATCATGAAAGCGCTGACGGCAGTATTAAAAGAAAGACGCTCGATATCCTCCTGAACTTTCCGGATAGTTTTATGTAGTATTCTCAACTCTTCTGATGTTGGGGAGGCAGGGGAAATCCTGAAATGATTGTTTTCATCGTGGAAAAGGCGCCAGAATTTCCTGATAAACCGGAAAACCCCCTCTATTCCATTTGTATCCCATGGCTTGGATTGTTCAAGAGGCCCAAGGAACATTTCGTATAACCGGAAAGTATCGGCCCCGTATTTTTCGATGAGTTCATCGGGGTTGATAACATTGTACAGCGATTTAGACATCTTTTCAATGGTATGCTCGCAAATATATTTGCCATCTTCGAGTATAAATTGAGCATCATATAAATCGGGTCTCCAAGACCGGAATGCATCAAGATCAAGAATGTCATTATCGACCATACACACATCTACATGCATAGGTATGGTTTCATACTGGTCTTTAAGGCCGGAAGAAACAAAAGTTTCGGTCCCTTTGATCCGGAAGACAATATTTGAACGCCCCTGGATCTTTCCCTGGTTAATGAGTTTTTTAAATGGTTCTTCCGATACCGAAAGACCAATATCGAAAAGGAACTTATTCCAGAACCGTGCATAGATGAGATGACCGGTTGCATGTTCATCGCCACCGATATAGAGATCTACATTTTGCCAGTATTTGGCTGACTTTTTAGAAAAATATTCCTTTTCATTATCCGGATCCATATAACGGAGATAATAACCGCTTGAACCGGCAAATCCAGGCATCGTACTGGTTTCAAGCGGCCAGCCCTCTTTTGTTTTCCAGTTTTTTGCCCTGGCAAGAGGTGGCTCCCCTGAATCAGTAGGAAGATAAGCATCTACCTCAGGAAGTATAAGTGGAAGTTCACTTTCATCAAGGATATAAGCAATACCATCCCTGAAATAAACCGGAAATGGCTCTCCCCAGTATCGCTGGCGACTAAAAATAGCATCACGGAGACGAAAATTTACCGTCCCCTTTCCGATACCCTCATTCTCAATCCTCCGTATGACGGCATTTATAGCATCCTTCACCTGCAGTCCGTTTATAAATTCAGAATTTATAAGTATTCCATCTTTTGCGTCGTAAGAGTTTACCGAAATATCACCACCTGAAACGACTTCAACGATTGGAAGGTGAAAATGGCGGGCGAAATCATAATCACGACTATCATGAGCCGGAACGGCCATGATAGCTCCGGTTCCATAACCGGCAAGTACGTAATCCGCCACCCAGACAGGGATAGGCTTACCATTCAGCGGATTCATACAATATGCCCCAGTGAATTCACCGCTGATTTTTTTAACCTCCGCCATCCGCTCACGTTCAGAACGGTTCATAGCAGTGTGAATATACGACATAACCACCTCATGCCGGTCATCTGTAATAATTTTTGGAATCAGTTCATGTTCCGGAGCAAGAACCATAAAGGTCGAACCAAAAATCGTATCAGGGCGTGTGGTGAAGATGTTAAGTTTATAATCAGAATTTTTAACAGGAAAATAAATCTCGGCTCCCTCAGAACGTCCTATCCAGTTTCGTTGCATCTCTTTCAGAGAATCGGAAAAGTCAACTGAATCAAGCCCATCAAGCAGCCGCTGGGCATAAGCGGTAATACGCAAAAACCATTGACGCATGAGTTTCCGTTCAACCGGATGACCTCCACGGATAGAAAAACCATTCGATACCTCATCATTTGCAAGGACAGTCCCCAATTCAGGACACCAGTTCACCATAGCGTCTGAAAGAAAAGCCAACCGGTAATTCATCAAGATATCTCTCTGCTGTTTTTCGGAATATGCAGACCAATCATGGGCGGAAAAAATTCCATTCCAGTTCTTGCCGAACGAAGAATCTTTTTTTACCAGATCTTTGAACCAATTTTGTGCTACAGCAGCATCAATGCCTGCATTCCCATGGTTTTCAAAAAGTTTGATCAAAGTCTCAACAGGTTCAGCCTTCCTGTTTTTATTATCATACCAATGATTGAAAAGCTTGATAAAAGTCCATTGAGTCCATTTGTAATAACCCGGATCACAGGTTTTTACTTCCCGATCCCAATCGTAGGAAAAACCAATCTTATCCATTTGCCGGCGATAGTGAGCAATGTTTTTTCCGGTAGTCACCACGGGGTGTGTACCGGTCTGTATGGCATATTGTTCAGCAGGCAACCCGAAGGCATCATAGCCCATTGGATGAAGGACATTAAAACCTTTCAACCGTTTGAAGCGTGCGAAAATATCAGATGCAATGTATCCCAATGGATGTCCGACATGCAAACCTGCTCCCGAAGGATACGGGAACATATCGAGCACATAAAATTTTGGTTTTGAATAATCTATCCCGGTATGAAAAGTTTTATTGTCGACCCAGTATTTTTGCCACTTCTTCTCGATTTCCTGCGCATTATATTCCATGGTAATACCGGGTTTTGCTTATTTCTTGATCATTTAAAATCCTATTCACAGGCTTAGCAAGATCAAATAAGGTCGCAAAATTAGGAAAAACACCCGACATGAAGGAAATTTTATACATTTGAATGACATTCTCCTCTTACCTCTATGAGCGACATTGAAAGCCTTCCTCAAAAAAGAAGACGGCCACCTATCTTTATCCGGATCATTATTTTCTTACTGGGATTTATTCTTCTTGTGTATGCTATTATTTTTTTTGGATTCAATTATTTCGGTGAAAAGATTCTCAAAAATTATTTGAAAGAACGGATTGCCAAAATGAGCGAGGGATTGTATGATATTGATTTCGGTAAGCTGACCCTGAATATTTTGACCGGGGAAGTGATTATTCAAGAGTTTAAGATGTCGCCCGATACGGTACTTTATCGTGAAATGAAAACAAAGGGATTAGTCAAGAAATCCCTGTACAGGCTCTATTTTAAGTCCGTTTCTTTTGACCGGTTCAATTTTCTACAAATCTATTCACAGCGAAGAATAAATCTACGCCAGATCGAATTTCAGGAGCCGGTAATCAGCATAGTGGGATTTCCCGACACTGCAACTGCCCGAAAAAGTCGCTGGCGGGTTATTTATGAAGACATATATCCAATGATTTCCCAGGTTTTTAACGATTTTCAAATAGACTTGGTCACAATTAACAGGGGACTTTTATTGACCTCCTTCCGCCAAAAAACCGGCCGGTTGGCAGTTGGAGAATATGAATTTTCATCCATACTTCGCGATGTATCCATAAATCCGTTTAGTTATTACAACCATGACCGGGTATTCTATTCACGTGATATAGATTGGATAATTCACAACCTTGAACTTTCAATTGGCGATAGTCTATACTTTCTGAAAGCAGGTCAAATCGGATTTTCTTTAATCAAATCAAGACTCTGGGGTAAACAGCTGTCTCTTATTCCGAATTTTAATTCATCCCGGTTAAAATCTGCGACTGTCGGAGATTTTTTTCAATTGGATATCCCGGACTTCTTCATTGAAGGAGTTGATCTATATAGAGCCCTTGTCGATAAGGAAGTCGAAATAAAAAATGTTCAACTGAATGATTTCAGGTTTAAAATGTTCCGGAACATTCAACCATTACAGGCCATTCCTGTAATCAGGGGGAAGAAAAAACTCCATACAGCCAACATCTATACTATTATTGCGGGGGCTCTTAAATCGATCAGGATTGATTCGTTTTCCATAAAAAAAGCCTCATTCGAATATTTCCGTAATTTACGTGATCCGAATCCAGAGCTTAGAATCGCAGAGGTTAACCTTGATCTTTCAAATTTTTACCTGGACTCTGTGGCGCACCAAAATAAAAATAAAATCTATTATTCCGATAACATTGAACTTCAATTACAGAACATTAGCCTGAAACTCCGGGATGAAATTCATTTTTTAAATGCTGACGAAATCAGGTTTTCGACGGTGAAATCCCTTATCGACATCCGGTATGGTATTCTTTTTCCCGATAGGAAAGTCAACCTGCAATCGAAAACCGGTCCGAAAAACCTGATATCTTGTCTTCTTCCAAGCCTGGTTTTTTATAATGTTGATCTGAAAAAGGTGTTTAATAATCGGATTTTAGATTTCGACCGTCTGGAAATAATGGAACCGGATCTGATGTACACAAAATATCATAAATCAAAAAACCCTGATCCGCGGTTTAAATCGCCTGAAGATTTCTTTCAGGAAGAAAATGAAGAGGTAGTCTACAATTTATTAAAAAAATATCTCAAAAAGATAAAAGGAAATTCCATTCAAATTTTCCACGGACAAATACAACTAAGACAGCAATATGAAGAGCGGGAAAAGAAGATATCTTCTGGTAGTTTTGACCTAACTATGCAGGATTTTCTGATAGACTCTGTTCATGGAATGAACCAACTGGGTTATTTTTACAGCCGTGATTTCACCCTTGATGTTAAGGCATTATTTTATGAATCACCCGATAGTTCGAAACACCTGGAAGTCGAACAACTTCATGTCAATACAATCGACTCCCTCATCGAGGCCTTTAATTGTTCTTTTAAAAAAACGGCCAGCTCGTTTTCCAGGGGAACCAAAAATGTCAAAAAACCAGTATTGGATTATGATTTTACTTTTAAAGAACTCAGAGTTTCGGGATTGAATCATAAAAAATTATTTCTTGAAAAAATACTTAAAGCTAATACTATTATTCTTGAAAAACCAATCCTGCGTCTGGAGGCAGGCGAAGAATCTCATCAGGAAATACCCACAGGTGAGCCAAGTATATCACGATCTTTAAATTTTCCCAGAACATTTGAAATTGGCAGATTATTGGTCAGGAATGGAGCTTTTTCTTTCGACGGTCGCGAAGAGCAAAAAGTAACTTATTTCTCACTTAGAGATGTGGATTTTGGCGTTACCGATGCCATAGTACATATTCCTGAAAAAGGTAAATCGGATGGACTGATCAAATTTGACTCTCTTCAGTTGTCGGTTTTCCCCATTAATATCATTCTTTCCGACAGCGCCTATGCTCTTCAGTGCAACAGTTTCAGGGTTTATTCATATCCGGCCGACATTATTTTAACCGGAGTAAAATTGATTCCGCTTAAAGTAGGTGAAAATTATAATAAAGCAAACAGCCTTGTTACGTTAGATATTCCTATCCTGACCATAAAAGATTTTTATTTCGACAAAGCCATTTTTAACAAAAAATGGTACATGGACGAAGTCACAATTTACGAACCGGATGTTGTCGTTGAAAAACGGATTTATAAAAAAAGTAAGATCGAATCAAAAAACCACACCATAGATTTTAATATCAAACTTCCCCTTTTCATAAGTTCCCTGAATATAGGCAAGTCAATAATAAAGAACGCAACAATCGGCTTGAAAACAGTTAACAAAGACACTATAAAATCCTTTTCACTTTCAAATATTAATGTAACTGCCGACCGGCTAAGGATAGATTCGCTGACACAGGCGAAGCCTGAAAAAGCGCCCACCTTCTTTTGTGAAGATGTTACTTTTATGTCAAACGGTTATAAATGGATATCAAAAGATAGTATGTACACTTATTCATTCGATGGCATTGGTTTCTCAACAAGTGCACAACAGGCCTATGTAGACTCGTTCAAAATGACTCCAAACTTTTCAAGATTTGATTTTTGCCGGAAGGTTGGACACCAGATTGACAGGGTTGTTTTAAAAATACCTAAGATCAAATTCGAATACCTGGATTTTCAAAGTCTGGTTCACAAACAGGAAATCGATTCCAGGAGGATGACAATTGAAGGAATGGCGCTTGAATCGTATAGAGATAAGCGTATCCCGTTCCCGACATATCAACGTCCACTGTTGCCGGCCCAAAAGGTCAAAACGATCAAACCCCGTATAACCATCGATACTGTAGTTCTTATCAATGGAAATGCAGTTTATGAAGAACAAATAGATGAACAGCCGGGCCGGTTGTTTTTTGACAGGATGAATGCAACCCTTGTCAATTTTAGCACAGATACCCTTCACTGGAACCGGCCGATGATTATAAATGGGACATCTTATCTCATGGGTAAAGCGTTTATGGAGGCAACATTTCATATTCCTATGAACTCTGCAACCGACACATTTTCAATAATTGCCAATGTAGGGGAAATGAACTTGCAGGATATCAATCCAATGCTTTCAAACCTGTTACCGGTTAAAATCAGAAACGGCACAATTATCAAAACGGAAATAAAACAAATTCATGCTAATAACGATTTATCAAAAGGATACATGCTTATGCATTTCCAAGACATTAACATTGAACTCCAAAATACTAAACCCGGAACCTGGAACAAATGGGAAACAGCGTTAAAAACGTTGGTTGTAAACTGGATCCTCCCCGACAGTAATCCTAAAGATGATGGCAAAACCAGGCAGGGATACATCTATTATGAACGAAATAAAAGCAAGGGTTTTTTTAACTTCGTCTGGAAAAGCACGCTCAGCGGAATCAAATCAAGTGTTGGATTTAATTCAAAAGAACAAAAGGAATTAAAAAAGGCAGATAAGAAAAACCGGAAATAAAAAATCCTTACTTTTAACACGCATTTCAAACTTTATGCTTCAACAGGAAGAACGTTATTACCAACGGCGGATTGTTACGTCCTATTTCACAACGATTATCAGTATTACACTAGTTCTGTTTTTACTGGGTCTTTTAGGCATGATCATATTACATGCAAAAAAACTTTCAGATTATGTTAAGGAAAATATCGGCTTTTCGATCATGATCCGGGAAGGAGTGAAGGAATCGGGGATTATGGAGTTTAAAAAGAAGCTTGATAAAACACATTTTGTGAAGTCAACTGAATACATTCCCCGGGAACGTGCCGCAGAAAGGCTTGAAGATGAACTGGGAGAAGACTTTATCAGTTTCCTGGGATACAATCCACTGCTTCCCGCCATAGATCTGCGTTTGAAAGCAGCCTATGCCAATAATGACAGTATTAGCCGGATTGAGCACCTTTTACTGAATAATCCTGAAGTCAAGGAGGTATTTTACCAAAAATCATTGGTAGAGATGATCAACCGCAACCTCGAAAAGATCAGTTTAATTTTACTTGGTTTCAGTGGTATCCTTTTGTTCATTGCCATTGTCCTGATCAACAATACCATCCGGCTGTCGGTATACTCAAAGAGGTTTCTTATCCGAAGCATGCAACTTGTAGGCGCTACGGAAAGATTTATCAGGAAACCATTCCTTTACCGGAGTATTTTCAATGGCTGTCTTAGCGCTTTTGTCGCTGTCGGCTTGCTAACCGTGATAACCTATTTTAGTATCGAACAACTTCCTGAACTGCTGGAATTACAGGATCTCACGATTCTTTTTATCCTGGTGGGCATAATTTTTCTCCTCGGGGTTTTTCTCTCCTGGATATCTACTTATTTTGCTGTGCGGAAATACCTGAGGATCAAAACCGACCTTCTGTACACATGATATCTTGAAAATATCGTTATTTTTGCACGGTTAATCGTACTATTTCCATGGAAAAAAAAATAAAACCTTCCACAAAAAAACAAAACCAGCCTGTGACAAAGACAGCAAATCCGGTCGACGTTAATGTTAAGGCAGGGGAATTTGCTTTTGGGAAAGAAAACTACCGTCTTATGCTAATTGGCCTTGTGTTCATAATTATCGGTTTCATTTTAATGATCGGAGGAGGATCCGACGATCCGAATGTTTTTAATCCCGAGATCTTCAATTTCCGGAGATTGACCATTGCCCCCATTCTAATCCTGGCCGGATATGCCATAGAGATCTTCGCAATTATGAAAAAACCGAAAGTTTAATGACCATTATCCAGGCCATTATTGTTGCCATTGTAGAGGGAATAACGGAATTTTTACCAATCTCTTCCACAGGCCACATGATCATTACCCAACACCTTCTTGGCATTCAAAGCACCGACTTTATTAAAGCATTTACAGTCAACATTCAATTTGGTTCCATTTTGTCGGTTATTGTTTTATACTGGAAGAGGTTTTTCCAATCATGGAATTTTTATTACAAACTGGCAGTAGCTTGCTTACCCCTGATCATAGCCTTTTTATTGGAGAAACAAATCGACAGGATGCTTGAGAGCGTCCCCATTGTAGCAGGCGCCATGCTGATCGGAGGAGTTTTCCTCATATTTGTTGACAAATGGTTTGATAAACCTGAAAATGAAAAAACAGAACTGTCCTTAAAAAAAGCTTTCATTATCGGATTGATTCAAATCATTTCAGTGATTCCCGGTGTTTCACGATCCGCAACCACCATCATTGGAGGAATGTCACAAAAACTGACCCGCAAGAACGCTGCAGAATTTTCATTTTTCCTTGCCGTTCCGACGATGTTTGCCGCTTCTACTTTGAAATTGTTTGAAAACTATAAAACGATCACCTCCGACAACATTACCATACTGATCGTTGGCAATCTTGTATCATTCATAATAGCCATGATTGCCATTAAAACATTCATCTCATTTCTGACCAAACATGGTTTTAAAATATTTGGGTATTATCGCATCATAGTCGGGTTGATAATTACAATATTGCTCCTTTCAGGAAAAAGTTTAACTATTTTGTAATGCCATACAATTTTGAACAGGGAGAGGTGTTTCTTATCAACAAGCCTTACCGGTGGACATCCTTTGATGTTATTGGAAGTCTGCGGGGATTTTTGAAAGCCAGGCTAGGAATAAAAAAAATAAAAATCGGTCATGCCGGAACCCTCGATCCGCTTGCAAGCGGGCTGTTGATTGTATGTACCGGGAGACTCACCAAACAGATCGACACCTACCAGGGACTTGAAAAAGAGTACACCGGAACTCTTACACTTGGTGCAACTACACCCTCCTTTGATCTTGAAACAGAAATTGATCAAAAATTTTCCACGAATCACATTTCAGACAAAATAATTCTTGATAGCGCCACCAAACTGACAGGTATCCTTGTTCAAGCTCCTCCGGTTTTCTCGGCAAAAAAGATTGAAGGAAAGAGAGCCTACAAATACGCCCGCAAAGATATTGAGGTGTTAATTAAACCCAGAAATATTTCAGTTTCGGCTTTTGAAATAACGAAAATAGAGATCCCGGATGTTCATTTCCGCATCATTTGTAGTAAAGGAACATATATAAGGGCCTTAGTAAATGATTTTGGAAAACTGGCGGGTTGTGGGGCACACCTGAGCGCTCTTTGTCGCACACGTATTGGACTTTACCAACTCAGGGATGCATTCGAGCTTGATGATCTGAAAAAAAAGATCCTTGAATCGGTAGACGAAACAGAAAAATAGAACAATGAAATTAAAGGTCTCATTTGAACTATATTCTGACGAGTACTTCATGAATGAAGCGCTGAAAGAAGCTCAGAAAGCTTTGGTGAAAGCAGAGATTCCAATCGGTGCCGTTATCGTTTGCGACCGGACCATTATTGCAAGGGCATACAATTTGACTGAAGCGCTTCGTGATGTTACCGCACACGCGGAGATGCAAGCTATCACGGCGGCTGCCTCTTTTTTAGGAGGAAAATATCTAATGGAATGTACTTTATATGTGACCCTTGAACCCTGTATTATGTGTGCAGGAGCTGCCGCCTGGGCCCAAATTGGCAAGATAGTTTATGGGGCGGAAGACGAAAAACGGGGATTTCGGCTTATAAAGCAACCATTGTTACATCCAAAGACAAAAATTGAATCCGGGATTTTAGCAAGTGAGTGTAGTAGAATTTTGAAGGAGTTTTTTATTAGACACAGGTGACCACTCTTCTTATCCTTCTTGTGGTTTGATGATGATCTTAAGCGCTCCGGTATTAGCCAGGAGCATTTTAAATCCTTTAGCAGTATCTTTTAAAGGCAACCTGTGGGTAATGAGGTCATCTACTGTAATGTTCCCTTTCATTAACAGGTCAAAGGCTTGTTCAATATCAGGAGGTCCGCAATAGTAGGATGTGAGTATGCGTATCTCCTTCCTCCATAAATCATTGACCGGAACAATCACATCTTTATCGGGTCCCGGGACTGCAAATAAAACCACCACGCCACCCATATCGACAGTTTCCCACGCTTGCTTGAAAGCGGACATGGCAGAGGTTGTAATAATAACGGCATCAGCTTTTCTGCCGTTAGTGCTTATCAGTTGTTCCAATATATCAGAAGCCGCGTCTGAGACCTGGTCCGCCCCAAAACTCTTAGCCAGTTCAAGCCTTCTTTTATTGATGTCGGTCGCTATTACTTTACATTTTTTATACTTGGCTAATTTGATATGCAGAAGCCCTGACATCCCGGAGCCGAGTATGAGAACTGTCTGTCCCTCCTCTATGGAAGCAAGTCTCTGCGCCCTGATAACACAGGCCAAAGGTTCGATAAATGTCGCCTGGTCATAGCTCACATTGTCGGGCAGCAGGTAGGAACCGCTTATAACCAGTTCCTTAGGTACCAATATGTATTCGGCAAATCCTCCAGGCAGTCTGTTCTTGACTGTATTACACTGTGGGTAATGTCCCTTTAAGCAATAATTGCATTTAAGGCAGGGCACCTTGGGTGCGATAAAAAGTCTGTCTCCTGTTTTATATTTGGTTACTCCCTCGCCAATTTCCACGACCTCAACACCCACCTCATGGCCTAAAACAAGAGGAGCTCTCGGCAGACGGTACCATTCAACGATGTCGCTGCCGCATATCCCACAGGAAATGACCTTTACCATTATTTCACCCTGACCAGTTGACGTGGTTGGCGCTTCCTCGAACCTGATGTCGTTATTATTGTACCACATGGATACTTTCATGGTTTTCCCCTTGGACTATTTATAAAAAGCCTTGATGGAGCGCTTTGGTAAAGGTTTTTATCTTCAGGAATTTTTATTCTTTAACATATTATAAAGATCAAAAGCCTTTTCCGGGATTTCATTATCATGGACAACCACTCTTACCGCTTGGATCATTGCGATGGGCGAATCTGCCTGGAAAATGTTCCTGCCCATATCCACACCTGCGGAGCCTTCCTGTATAGAACGGTAGGCCATTTTAAGAGCGTCAAGTTCGGGCATTTTTTTCCCTCCGGCTATTACAATCGGTACCGGACATGATGCTGTGACAGTCTCAAAATCTTTGGGAACATAATAAGTTTTAACATAATGAGCTCCCAGTTCGGCGCATATACGGGTAGCCAGCCTGAAATATTTTGCATCACGCACCATATTCTTACCTACAGCCGTTACTGCCATTGTGGGTATTCCATAACGCATTCCCTTATTCACCATTTTTGTCATATTGATGATTGATTCCCGTTCGTGTTCACCACCGATAAAAACCTGTACCGCCATGGCTGAGACATTCAAACGAATAGCATCCTCGATATCAACTGCCAGGTCCTCATTGGAAAGTTCATTAAGGATACTTGTCCCGCCTGAGACCCTGAGAACAATGGACTTTTGAGTATCGGGCGGAATCATACTACGTAAGACACCGCGTGTAAGCATAAGGGTATCGGCATAGGGCTCCAGGGGAAGTATGGTTACATCAATCCTTTCCAGTCCGGTAGTCGGACCCATAAAATAACCATGATCAATAGCCAGCATGACTGTCTTGCCGCTGACAGGGTTAAAGATCCTGCCCAAACGGTTTTTCATACCCCAGTCAAGGGAGTTCAATCCTTTTAAAAAATAATTTTCTGATGTCTGCTGTACATCAGTATAGTATAGTCTTGCTTCGTTGGTTCCGTCAATGTCCGGCATATTAAATCTCCTTATATTTAAAGCCTTCCTTATATAATAATGCCAATATTGGCATTAATTAAATATACAACATATTATCCAGGATATAAAAATAAAAAAAAATTCCCAGCTTCAGTTTAATATGAATTATCCAACTGAAATTTTTTCTTTGATAGGTTAATTATACGCTAGTATTCATTACCTTCGGTGTCAATTTATCATGAACTCTTCTACGAAAATAATTATTTTTGAAGACGAATTTCTTCTTGCAAATGATTTAAAGCGTCAATTAAGTCGTTTTGGATATGAGGTTACTGCCATGTTCAGAAAAGCAGAGGACGGAATAGAATATTTAAAATCGCTTCAAAACCCCGAATCAATTCCTGAGGTAGTACTGATGGATATTTCCCTTGCCGGAAAAATGAGCGGAATAGAAGCAGCTATTGTTATATCGGAAAAATACTCATGTGCACTTGTTTTCTTAACCGGAATGAGCCAGTTTGAATTCTTTGAAGAAACATTCAAAACCAAACCTTTTGCATTCCTGCTGAAACCATTTGAAGTCAACCAGGCCATAGTCAATATCAAGCTGGCTATGTATCAGAAAAACCTGGAAACACAACTAATAAAGTACCAAAAAGAATTGGAAGAAAAAATTCAAGAGCGAAACTGCGAATTGGCCCTCGCTAAAAAAACTGCGGATGGAGCATTAAGAGCGAAAAACACTCTGCTGATGAATCTTGAAAATATCCATGAAACAACATGCGGTATAGTGGGAGTATCGGCAATGATGAAAGCAGAGATCAGGGATAAGCCCGATTTACTACGATATGCGGAATACCTGGAAGACAATTCCCATCATTTATTTACATTATTGAATAATATTCTTGATTTGAGAGAAAATGACACCAAACAATCCAGCTCTCCCCGACATTTTAATGCTTGAAGACGACCCCGCTACTGCCACTATCATTCAAATCTGGCTGAAAGGAATCTGCAATACCATTTTAGTACAGGATGGAAAAGAAACGCTTGACCAAATAGCTGCCAGGTATGAAGATGGAAAATTATTCAACCTGATGTTGTTTGATATTAACATTCCCTATCCCTGGAATGGCATTACCCTGAAGAAGGAGATACAAAAAAGATGGGTGATTTATAACCAGATCCCTTTTGTTGCAGAAACTGCGTATGCTTTACCCGATGACCGTGAAAGAATATTGGCAGCCGGATTTTGCGATTACATGTGCAAACCATTATCGAAGCAATTATTGGTAAATACGGTAAAGAGGAGGCTATAATCCACCAATCACCCCTGCAATTCTTTTCCCGCCTTCTCCTTTTTCTTCTCATTGTACAATTTTAATCCGCCATAGCCGGCGCTTCCGGCAAGAAGAATTAGAATTCCCAGTCCCCCATCGATGGGGGCGCCGACAGGACCTGGATCCTGGTTCCCGCTTACTCCATGATCCGCTGGCGGTCCGGGTGGATCAGCCAATACCGATACGGAAACGAACATTAAACAAATGGTAATGGATGAGAAAACCAGGGATTTAATAATTTTTTTCATAACTGTACTGTTTTTAATCTGTAATTATTAAAGTTTTTTATTGAAGGAATACTTTACCGGTATAAATCTTTTCATTTGTGACTACCTTCACCACATAGTACCCGGTGGTGTTCGGGTACACTGGTATAACTGTATGTCGCCCCAATGTCATTTTGGTATGCAACAGTTTCTTTCCCACCATATTATAAACAAACATATCGCAGTTGATAACATTGCCGGTATTATTGGAGACATGAATGAATCCGTTAGCCGGATAAATACCAACCGTATTGTCAGTTGCCTGATCATCTGTGCCAAAAGGATTATTAAAATGGAGCTGAAAACGGGTTGGATCATCACCTTCAGTTGAAGTGAAAGAGTAAACAGGGATTTCAATCATGTTCTGGACTATATTTATCTTCCTATCCGTCAGGTAAACCCCAATCCCTGAAATTATATTTACCGGATTCAGCTCAATAGTATAATTGTAAGCGTCGTTTTTTACAAAACCAAGTTGAATAACCCTATTGTTTGACAAATCAGGAAAGGTGTTTGTCGATAACCGTTCTTCACCCGCAATTGAATAAAATTGTGGGGCATAGCCTGCAAGGAACCTGGAGTCAAAGGCTGCATCGTACCCATCTGTTGAAGTTCCGTTAATCCGGATATTAGTCTCCTGTGAAGTCGCAAATTCATTTTCACTTACAATTAACCGGATGGATTCTTCGCTGTTTTTATACCAGGATGTGCCATCATTTTTTCGGGCGGAAGCAGGGATAATAAGGGATCCCGGTGCAGACGTTACCTGAACCATAAATCCGTTCATCGCCGGGATTATATCATGATCGACATCATGGATGTCAATATAACTAGCTGTTGATTCCACCCAGATCTTGGCAGTCGCGGCAATATTGGTCAAATTCCAATCACCACCATTCCATTCCAATGCTGAAGAAAATGGATTTCCAAGAAGGTGCCACCCGCTATTGGATCCGCTGCTTAAAGTCAAACCGTTCACCGGAACATTTGATGTGTTTGGAATACCTGTGAACTGCTTTATGGTGGCAACCTGATATGCGACCATATATCCCCTTCCGTCACTGAAATTGCTCTCGAAACTGCCATTCCATGTCCCTGGAGCGCTTTTTGAATTAATCCAGACATTAGTTGTTTCATCCCATTTGTAAAAATCTTCCGATGCCGATGGAGGATCGGGGACAAATCCCGGCTGAATAGCCTGTGATGTCACGGGTGAAGAAAGAAAATGCCAGCCATAGTATGAAGACCAGCCATTAAAAAACCGTTCAACCGTAACATTACCCGAAACACTTCCATAAGGAATAAAAGAACCTGTTGGGCCATTGTTTGCGGGGGATTTAAGAATGAGTCCTCCGTTTGTAGTAGTGGTTCCACCTGCCGTAAGTTGTTGACCGGCAGGAATGTTAAAGGTTTTTCCCGGAACAACGGTCAGAGTTCCAGACAAGGTGCGATTTGCATGCAGATTAATCCCACCGGCATCTGCATTGTTTATGTTCAGATTTGCCGGCCCACTTGCAGATGGAAACTCAGCATCGGAAGTTGTTGTATAAGAAGTCCCATCATATGTTAATGAAGCATTGGCGCCATAGGATAAAGTATAATCACCAGGAGAAACCGATCCACTTATCAATGATAGTGAACCATTTATCATGAAATCCCGGCCTAAAGTAACACCGTTTGTATTGTTTATTGTGAGATTCTCAAAAGAAATCGCGTTTGTTCCATCAATTGTTTGATTCGTGGATGATCCATTTAAAACGATTGAAAAAATACCAGTTGAAGATCCATCATCTATTTGCCAGGTTCCATTGTTTGTAATATTTCCGGCGATGTTGAATGTGGCATTACCGGCGCTGTTGGTTCCCCGGAAAGTACAGGCGTTCACAAGCAAATTTCCACTAATAGTAATGGTTGCGGATGCAGTTGTTCCATTATTGCCAACAACTATACCACTACCCTGGACGGTCAGGTTTCCATTTATATTATGTGTCCGGCTCGTGGTACCGGTCGCAAAACGAATTTCCTGAACAGTTCCAAGATTAATAGTCAGATCGCCTAAAACATTTAGATTCCCGGCGAATGTTCCCGGTCCTGTGGGTGACGGTTGAAATATAAGATTTCCATACGTTGGAAACGTTCCGCTTAAACCTGCCTGGGTGCCATAGAAGACATAAGTACTATTGCTTGCTAAACTTTTTATTGCCCCGGGTACGGAAACTTCGCTGCCACCTTGTTTAAAGGTACCGCCGTCTTCGACCGTAAATGTAGAACTGACAATCAATTTAAAAGAGGTGGCATCGAGGGTACTCGCATTTTTAATGCTGACATTTGAAGTTGTTGCTGCCGCATCCATGGAAACCGTAAACCCCCCTTCAACAAATACATTATCTCCTGATCCCGGAACACTTGCACCTGGCGCTCCGCCTGAAGTTTCCGACCAGGTTGAAGTCTGGCTCCAGTTTCCATTTGCAACAGAATATCTGTCTGCACCCACTCCCGGCAAGTTTAATATTGTCAGGAAGAATAAGAGTAAACTGATCCTTTGCATATCTATAGTTTTTTTATCTCCTTAATCGGGAAAGCATATAAAAGGTAATAACCTTGTTGAAAAATTCTTTCAGATAAAAACAAAAACAACAGATAATAAATCGAATAGCCAGCCTTCGGGTAAAAATGAAATTTTACCGTCAGACCGAACCATGATTCTTAATACTTTTGTGGATTAAAATTTGACACATGCGAAGAAAGTTGCTCATTCCGGCAATTTTAATTGGTTGTTTTATTATTCCGGGAACTCTTTTTGCCCAGAATATCGATTCTCTGACGATCCGCCGGTTCTACGTGGAAGCTTTATCAAACCCGGTTGCATACCGGAATCTCGATACATTATGCCGGCGGTTTCCGGGCAGGCTTTGCGGTTCGTCGAAAGTAGCCGAAGCAATCACCTGGACAAAACACATGCTCGAAGGGATGGACCTCGATACTGTATTTCTTCAACCGGTGATGGTTAAACGCTGGGTGCGCGGAGAAAAAGAGATTGCTAAAGTGTTTTCTTTGAAAACCGGGAACCATTCATTGAATGTTTGCGCTCTTGGGAGTTCAATAGGTACAGGCCGGCAAGGGATAAAATCAGGAGTGGTTGAAGTTAAAAATTTTGATGATCTGAAAAAACTTGGTCGTAAAAATATTGAAGGTAAAATCATTTTTTTCAACCGGGCGTCCGACCCATCACATATTTATACATTTGGCGCTTATGGAGGGGCTGTCGATCAGCGCGTCAGGGGCGCTATGCAGGCAGCGCGGTACGGAGCAACTGCCGTATTGGTTCGTTCTGCAACCCTCGCACACAGCGATGACCCCCATACGGGGATCCAGCATTATGCCGACAGCGTTAAAGCAATCCCGGCCCTTGCTGTGAGCACAAACGACGCGGACAAACTTTCCGAATGGCTTAAAAGGGATCCGGAGTTGAAATTATTTCTCTTGACGACCTGTCAAGAGTTGCCGGAGGTACTTAATTATAATATTATCGCAGAGATAAAAGGAACAGAATTTCCCAACGAAATAATAGCTTTCGGCGGGCACATCGATTCCTGGGATATTGTACAGGGAGCACACGACGATGGTGCAGGATTGGTTCAGACAATCGAAGTCCTGCGCCTTTTTAAGGCTCTGAACATAAAACCGGAACATACCATCAGGCTTATAGTATTCATTGACGAAGAATATGCACAACGTGGAGCTGCCGCCTATGCAAAATATGCAAATGGTAACGGCAGGCACATTGCAGCCATTGAAAGCGACCGGGGAGGATTCACCCCACAGGGTTTTTCCATTGAAGCAAATGATATAGCCGTGAAAAAGATCCAAAACTGGAAACCACTTTTGCTGCCTTATGGTCTCTGGTCGATTGAAAAAGGTGGTAGCGGGGTTGATATCCGGGATCTAAAACCGTTTGGCGTTCCCCTTATTGCTCTTGTAACCGATTCACAACGGTATTTCGATTACCAGCATGCTGCGAGCGACACGTTTGACAAGGTTCACCCCAGGGAACTGCAATTAGGTTCGGCTGCCATTGCTTCACTGGTATTTCTGATCGACAAATATGGACTATAATTTGAAAAATTATTTTATGGAATTAACAAGGGAGAAAGCGCTTGAATTACTTCACACCCACGTGAAGAATGAAAAAATGATATTTCATTGCCTGGCCTCTGAGGCAGTCTTAAGGGGAATTGCCAGGAGACTGGGGCGGGATGAAGAAAAATGGGGACTTGCGGCGCTTTTACATGACCTTGATGTGGAGATCACCAATGCCGATCCGGTGGTTCATGGTACGCAGACAGAAGCACTCCTTAAAGATTTTAATGTTGACCCTGAAATTCTCGATGCCATTCGCATGCACAATGAATATTCGGCGGGGAAAGAAAGAACAACTGAATTTCAGCATGCACTTGCCGCCGGAGAGACCATAACAGGTCTGATATTTGCCACAACCTATGTTTATCCAGATAAAAAGCTGACAAGTGTAAAACCGAAATCTATCACAAAGCGAATGAAGGAGAAGATCTTTGCAGCTTCAGTCAAACGTGAAAACATTCTTGAATGTGAAAAAATCGGTATCCCTATTGATCAATTTGCTGCCCTGAGCATTGAAGCAATGCTGCCAATTGCCGGACAGATTGGGCTATAAAAGAAATCATAACAAACTTTGAAAGTACAACTACAAACTAAAAATACAGGCTTAGTTATTTTTTCGGATTCAATGGAACACGATTCCCATCAAGGTATTTTACCACGAAAGCTCCTTTTATCCCGCGTGCCCGCATCTGTTTCATAAGACTGACAGCATCTGCCGGTTTCGTAAACAGTCCCACTGTGAACCGGTACCAGCCATCAGAAATCTCTTTTGTCACCTGCATTGAAAGCTTTAACCGCGACTGCATATCCTCTTCCGTATATGTTTCGGTATGAGTCGCAAACACTTGTACCCGGTAAGATATTCCCTGTACCACAGGTTCGGCAAATTGACTCGTGGTTGTATCTCGTAAAATCATTGTGGGCGCTTCAATTTTCTGTTCAACCGGTTCGGGAGTTATACTCAACGGTGGTGGTAGTACTAGTTTTTCGTACCCTTCTTTTTCCTGTTCCGGCGCTTTTGGGGTATTGGAAGGAGGAGGTGGCAGCGATATTCCTTTGGGTGTGGAATATTTTGCAGGCTTAAGTTTCCCGGTATTTGGTTTATTAAAATTATAGGTCAGGTTCAATGAAAGGAAAGTGTACATGTCGTATGGATAACCGCTTATAGTTCCATCCAGTTTATCGGAGTTCAAGGCACGAAGGGTCCACTCCAATCCGAGATTTACCTTATCCCCGATGTTGTAATAAGCTCCAAGACCCGCTGGGATCACTATTTCTGTTGTCCAGTTAGAAGGAGAACCGCTGCGGCTGATCTGTTCGTGTGTGTTCAGGTCTTTCACCCTTGTATACCAGTTTGATAATCCCACACCAACTGTTCCGTAAATAAAAAACGTCCTGTCGGGTTTATAACGAAATAAAAGATTGCTGAAATTTATAGTCGCATTAAGGTTATATTCGAAAATATTACCCTCAAAGTATAAATTAGCGGGAATTCCACTTTTATAATCTCTTTTTGTTCCGGAGATCCCGCCATAGAGTAATTGTCCCCGAAGCGCAAAAACATGGCTGAGTTGACGGATCAGCATAAAACTTCCTGCGAACCGCCATTCGTTCATATTTACATTTGCAGGCCAGAAACGATGTACTTTCAGATCCCCGAAAAAAATATTCGGTCCGCCGCTTATACTGACCGACCAGTTTGAAAAAAAGCGGCGGCCCAAGGTTCCCTGGGTTTGCGGGAAAGCAGTGGAGTGCAGCAAAAGAAGCAGCGAAAAGGAGACAAGAATATAAAATTTCCTCATGAACCGTCCGGTAAGGATGATCTGTGCCCAAAGATAAAGCGCAACTGAAGCAATAATTAGGTCCACTCCATATCTTTATCAACAACAGATTGTTATTAGTCATTGAATTTCTCAATACACCGGTTAACCTTAAAATTACTGCAGTCGCTCCGAAATTGAATGGATAATCCTCAGATCCTTTCATTGTAACCAAATGGAATTCATTTTATCAAAATTTAGAATTTTTCTATCTTTCGCTTTACCCTTTAGTATATTCCTCTGTGGGAGACTCGGACGTTACGAAACAGGCAAATCAGCACCTTCAGCCGATGTTCTTAACAAAATGGCAGATGCTTTAGGTACTACCGCAGACTATATTATGAACGGCAGCGATAATGAAGTGGTTTCGGCACAGTTAACGGATAAGGAGCTTTTAAACCAATTTGAAGAAGTGGAAAAACTTGACCAGGAAGATAAACACCTGGTTAAAATATTTTCACCGGTTGTATGTTTAGGAATATTCGGAGTCTGGACAGATTCCAGAGAAAGTGCTGTTCCGTTTTGAACATCAACTACGGCAATGGCTACAAACTCAATACCTGGCTTTACCGCCTGATCTTTCCCACTCCAATAACGGCCAACATTCGAGGTTTTTTTACCACTCTTAGGCATGTAGGCTGGATCAAAGGCCAAAATACGTTCCTGAGAGCAATTTTACCGGATAATCTGGGCATTAAATTCTACCCAGGGAAACGGCTTGCTCATTTGATTTCGATATGTCTTCTCACTGTAAGAACCATATCGCGTCATATTTATAAAGTTGTATTTACCTCTAAGTCCCATGTAAAGAATCAAAACATACACAATAAATTTTTGTCTGGATTTGGTCGTATTGTCAATGTTTCTTATTATTGCCTTGATAAGGCTTTCAGCCTTGTTGAGAAGCATCATGTTTTTGGAGTTTTGGTGAACTACAAAACAGATGCTTTTCTCTTTTGG
>Ga0172369_10001506_pt1 | contig 33483 bp, 41 predicted proteins | sample LakKiv25m_FD_114539 | JGI IMG/M metagenome (GOLD analysis project Ga0172369, IMG submission 114539) | Freshwater microbial communities from Kabuno Bay, South-Kivu, Congo - kab_022012_11.25m | ecosystem: Environmental > Aquatic > Freshwater > Lake | place: Democratic Republic of the Congo... | reverse complement strand
GGCTCCGCTCCAGATTAAATTCCACAACTGCGGGCAGATATGAGCAGATCCTCTTGCCGACAATGGATGGACCAACGCTGGCCGATATGGGCCGCAGCCACATTGAAGGGGTGGATGCGGCTGGTTCGGTCAACCCTGGTGGGGGTGGAACAGACCCAGGGCGCCCCGTGCGGCATTGCCATCTGGCATGGGGATGAGCTGGCGCTCATCCCTCGCTTCGGACATCTAAGGCCGACCCTCCTGGTCAGCCGGTCTAAAGACGGAGAGAGCATGGCAAGGGCAGCTCAGGCCCTGGGCTACCGAGTGACACGGGGCTCCTCTACGCGAGGCGCTGTCGGGGGGCTGATCGCCCTGATCAGGGCCGTCCAGGAGGGCCATGCAGTTGTCTTAGCCGTAGACGGTCCCCAGGGCCCCCGTGGGGTCTGCAAGCCCGGCATCATTCGCATTGTTCAGAAAACCGGGGCCCCCCTTTTCCCGGTGGGGGTGGCCGTCTCGCACCGGTTTGTCTTCCGAAAGACATGGAACCAGGTCTATCTCCCCCTCCCTTTTTCCCGCCAGGTGGTCTTTGTAGACAGACCGATCTCATTTCCAGAAACATATGATTTCAAGGCGATGGAAGGTCACTGTCGACAGGTGGAGGCGGCCCTTCAAGAGGCCCACCAGAAGGCCAGAGTGGTGCTCAGAGGGGGGGATGTCATGTGACTTCGAGGAAGAGAAACAGGGGTTTCCCCGCTTGCAAATCAAGCCATGTTCTGGTATAGGGGCTGAGAGAAAAGCAAAATTTCACGTGGCTTTTTACGGATTTTTTTGAGATTGAGCCAATGCCCGTATCGACGTTCAAGTCCATCGCAACTGAGAAGGAAAACCTGGAGCGCATCCTCGACAATCTTTCAGAGGGCATCATCGCCCATGACAAGGAGCGGCGCATCCTCTTTTTTAACCGGGCTGCTGAAGACATTACAGGTTATCAGCGAAAGGATATCCTCGGAAGGGACTGCCATGAGGCCTTTGGCAGACCATTTTGCGGCGACCGCTGTTCCTTCAAGGATGGCCCCCCTGATTCCCTTGAACACGCCACATATCCCCTGAACATCTTTACGCCGGAAGGCAAATTGCTTAGGATCGAGATGCGTGTGACCGGCATGCACGACCAAGACGGCGCCTTTGTCGGCGTTCTGGCCTCTTTCAGGGACCTGACCGAGCTGATCGGTCTGCGACTGCAACTTGTTGAACTGACCCATTTCGGGATTGTGGGGCAGGACCCCAAGATCATGCAGATTTTCAGGGAGATTCGGGACCTGGCGACCAGCGACTATCCGGTATGCATTACGGGTGAGACCGGTACCGGAAAGGAGCTGGTAGCCAATGCCATTCACGACGAGAGCCTGCGGGCCGGCAAACCGTTTGTGCCGGTCAATTGCGGGGCCCTGCCCGAGGGCCTGCTGGAAAGCGAGCTGTTCGGGCACGTCAAAGGGGCCTTTACCGGGGCAGTGCGGGACAAAAAAGGTCGCTTTGAGATGACCGACGGCGGCACCCTTTTCCTGGATGAGGTGGCGGAATTGCCCAAGACGGTCCAGGCGAAACTGCTCCGGGTCCTACAGGAAGGGACCTTTGAGCGGGTGGGGGGCGAAGAGCGTATTTCTGTAGATGTGCGGATCATTACCGCCACCAACAAGAACCTGAAGCGCGAGGTGGAGAAGGGGAATTTTAGGGATGATCTTTACTACCGTATCAATGTGGTCCCGATCCATATGCCTCCCCTCCGTGAGCGCAGGAGCGACATCCCGGTTCTGGTGGCCCATTTCCTCCGCAGGGCCGCGGAACAGGGACAGGAAAGCCCCGGATTTTCAAAGGAGGCGATGACTGCGATGGAAGATTATGCCTGGCCTGGAAATGTCCGCGAGCTTCAAAGCGCAGTCCGTTTCGCCCTGGTGAAGGCAAGGGGCCAGATGATTCGGCCGGAGCACCTTCCTCTGGAACTCAAGGAATGGTTAGAGAGACGGCGAGGTCTTTACGGCCCCAAAAGAAAACTGGACCCTGACAACGTGAGGACAGCCATCACCCATACCGGGGGCAATAAGGCCAAGGCCGCCCGGCTTCTGGGGGTGGGCCGGGCCACGCTGTACCGATTTTTGGCCGATATGCCCGATTTATGATGGGGTGACTGTTCTCCAGATGAAAGGGTGGCAGGGAAATAGCGATCCAACCGGATCAGGCAGGACGGTAGTGTCTCATGAAACATTTCTGTTTCATATAACGAATGAGACACTCCTCGCATGCCTGTTCGTTTTCAGCATTCCTCGCGGCACAAACGCCGATCATTAACCCAACCTAATTAAATTAAAGCAATATTTCTCCTTCGCCTTCAGGCAGATCGATCGCGAGCAGCGCCGTCGCCATCTTTTTGCAGCGTCAGCAGCGCTGTCGGAACGTCCTTTGGATGTTTGGGGATCTGCCGCAATATCCAAGGCTTATGAACCATCGAATTGACCGAGACACTATTGTCTCATTCATGCGCTCCCCGAACTCGCCTCATGGGAGATCCGATGGGATGATATTATTTAACTGCCTATTATCTATAGCTATTTTAATTTTTTCACTTTGGATGGACGTGTTGGCACAGAACCTGCCTATTTAAAAGCCTAAACTGATCAGACCGCTCCGGAGGCATCATGATGAGACCCTGTGATGAAAGCATCAAGAAAACCCTTGGCCTTGTGGATACCATGCTGGAAATGGCCGATGAAGGAGACGAGGTACGGGAAGACAGCGGGTGCGGCGTGCTGTTTGGGGTACTCAGGGATTCCGCATTCAAATTAAAGAGGCTGGCGGAGGCCGAGAGAGACGCCCATAAACGGAAGGGCTGGTGGGAAGAATAGGGAGGGGCTGATGGCCTCCAACGTGGGCAGCCATGAGAAAAACCTCGAAAGGAGGCGGAACTGATGATGGGATTAGCTGAATTAAGAAAAAACCGACATCTTATCGATGCGATAGATTGGGACATGAGTCCTGAGGAGGCGGTCCGTCTATACCTTGAATGGGGCAACAACTGGAGCCGGGGGTATCGAATGATCAGATCAAAGGAGGACGAGAGCTATTATTTTGTCCTCAATACCTGGGAAGAGGTTCCAGTCGTTTACTTTATCCGGAGGGCTTCGGAAGGAGCCATAGAGCTTGCCCGTGTTGAGGTGCCGAAGCGTCTAAGTGAAACGGTGGATCAGGGGAGAGGCATTCACAGGGGAATATACGCGGTTGAAGATGAGTTGCGGGACTGGCTCAGGGAGGAATTGGATGCATAACGTTCGGTCGGTCGATCGTTATCATAAGGAAGGCAGATATGGAAAACATCATTTTGGAGGCCATGAAAAAGGCGGGAAAACCTGTAAGACCAGGAGACATTGCAAAAATCTTGGGGATTGACAGCAAAGAGGTTTCCAAGGCGATCAGCACGCTGAAGGAAAAAGGGGAGGTCATATCCCCCAAAAGGTGCTATTATTCTCTGGCGACGGACGAGCAATAAGAGGAGACGACCATGGCGACACCTGAAGAGATGTGGCAATGCCAGACAACGAATTGCGGATATATCTACAATCCGGACAAGGGAGATCGAAAGGGAAAGATCCCCAAGGGGACCCGTTTCGAGGACCTGCTGGAAGACTGGAAGTGCCCGGTATGCGGGGCATCCAAAAAGAATTTCAGGCCATTGGGCGGACCAGGGTCCGTGGCAGCCGAAGGGCGTTGATGAAGGGACGCTGGATGGCCTAAGTGCAGTTATTTGGTTAAAGGCCCTTTATGTCCCTGAGCTAAACCAGTCCCGATGGATGGGGGAATGTGAACCACTCACACACGTGAAAGGAGGGAGAGACGAATGAGCTTGAAAGGAAGCGAGACTGAAAAGAACCTGTTGACCGCCTTTGCAGGGGAATCCCAGGCGAGAAACCGATATACCTATTTTGCCAGCCAGGCCAAGAAGGAAGGATTCGTTCAGATGTCCGCCATCTTCGAAGAGACCGCCAACCAGGAAAAGGAACATGCCAAAAGACTCTTCAAATTTTTAGAAGGGGGTGAGGTGGAGATAAGCGCGGCCTTTCCGGCCGGGGCAATCGGAAATACCTTAGAAAACCTCAAGGCCGCTGCGGCTGGGGAGAACTACGAGCATACCGAGATGTACCCAGGCTTTGCTGAAACGGCCAAGAGAGAGGGGTTCGATGCCATTGCCGCGGTGTTTCTGGCGATTGCCGTTGCCGAAAAACAGCACGAGAAGCGATACAATGACCTCGCTGCCAATATTCAGGCAGGCCGTGTTTTCAAGAGGGATTCGGAGACTGTATGGCGATGCAGGAACTGTGGGTATATCCACATCGGAAAGACTGCGCCAGAGTCATGTCCCGCCTGTGCCCACCCGCAGGCGCACTTCGAACTCCTGGGAGAGAATTATTAGGGATTCAGGGATTCAGGGATTTAGGGATTGAAGGATTTTTGCGGGAGGAATCCTGGGTTGCTGCTAAGCCGGACGGGAAAATCGTACGGCTTGCATTTGGAGGCCGGTTCGCGTAGATTTAAGGTGGAGATCACCGCTGGTTAACCTATTTATTGAGGAGGTAACGACATGGCACAGAAGTTAGAGGTTTACAAGTGTGAAGTATGCGGGAATATCGTGGAGGTCGTTCACGGGGGCAAAGGAGAATTGGTGTGCTGCGGCAAGCCAATGGTGCTTCAGAAGGAAAATACCGTGGACGCTGCCAAGGAAAAACATGTTCCTGTGGTCGAAAAGGCCGCTGATGGACTCAAGGTGAAGGTGGGGAATGTGGCCCACCCCATGGAGGAGAAGCACTTTATTGAATGGATCGAGATCATTGCTGACGGAAAGGCCTATCGCCAGTTTCTCAACCCGGGCGAGGCGCCAGAGGCCTTGTTCGGGCTCAGCGCCGGCCAAATCACGGCCCGGGCCTATTGCAACATCCACGGTCTCTGGAAAGGATAGTCTGGCCCACCCGGAATGGCTGAGTGGGTTTTTGCGAGCGACAGGAGAATGACATGTTATCGAGCAAGATGGACAACCTGTTGGTCAATTTAGCGAAGATCGAACGAGGTCTTGCCATGGTTTACGAATACCTTTCCAAAAAGGAGGCCTTCACGCCCCCTGTGAAGCGTTTCTGGAAAGCTATCATGGAAGAAGAAGAAGTACACGAGAAGATCTTCAAGGATATCCGTGAAAGGGCCAGGGCCGACGATTCATTTGAGATTGAGATCGGCACGGATCTGGATGAGCTGAAGGCCTTTGTTGAAAAACTGAACGTGCTCCTTTTGGATATAAAAAAGTCGAATGTCTCTGAGTCTGAGGCCTATTCGTTTGGCGCAACCATAGAGGCTGAAATCGACGAGGCGAATTTTTTGAAGAGGGTTAAAACCAAGGATCCCGAAATGTCTAAAATGCTCAATCGGATCGATTCGGAGACCCAGAAGCATCGGGTGATGATGGTCAATTATTTACGAGGCATAAGTTAGCCTTCCCGGATTTGATGCAGACGAACAGACGAGAGTCACCGTCGGCCCTCGGACTCGATCCTCGGGGGCGTGAATCAGGACCGCGGCAGGGAGGCCTCCCTAACCAGATCGAAAAGGAGGTAGGTCGAAATGGCAGAGTGGAAGTGTAAAGAATGCGGGTATACCGTCAAAGAGGATGTGCCGCCAGAGATATGTCCCATCTGCAAGAAAAAATGCGAATTTGTCGATACAACCTGCTATATACCGGACTGCGGCAAAACCGGTCAGGACCCACGGCTTTAGCAGGACTCAAAAAGGAAGGAGGCTTCAATATGTCAAAAAGGAAATACCGTGTCAGGGCCGAATGCCCCCAGTGTGCGTGTGGGGATGTCAGTTTTCTGGGCCCCGAGAAACTGCGGGAGAAGTTCATCGGGGACGAAAAGGAGATCGATATCCTTTGTCCCCTCTGCGGAACCAAACATAAAGGAATTGTCGAAGAGGTTAAAGACGAATAGGAGGAGAGGCAAATGGCAAAGGCATTGATTGTCTATGCATCAAGGACCGGTTCAACCCAGAAGATTGCCGACCTAATCGCCGAAGGCATTCGCATCAGCGGAGGAGAGGCTACGGTCGCTAACGTCACCGGGGTCAAGAAGGTGGAAGACCTGCAAGGCTATGACGCATACGTCTTCGGGTCTGCAACCTACCACGGAGAGATGATGCAAGGCATGAAAACCATGCTCTTCCTGGCGGAGAAGACGGGCCTTGAAGGAAAGGTGGGGGGCTCTTTCGGCGCCTTTGGATGGAGCGGCGAGGCCCCGGGACGCATCTTCGATACGATGAAGAACGTTCTGAACATGAAAATGGTGGCAGGGCCGTTGAGGCTCAAATCCGCTTCACTGGGGGGCGGTATTCAAATGGCCCAGGATTATGGGCGTGACATCTACAAAAAGATGGCCTCATCTTAGGCCTCTCACTGGATGATGATCATCAGAAAGGAGTGGCGCCATGACGACGACACCGCAGCACTGCCCCGGATGGGAGCAATTTAAAAACCTGAAGACATTTACCTGTAAATGCCCCAATTGTGGAAAAGAGAAAGAGATTTTTTCAGATGAGTTTAACAAGCCGCACATCTGTTCCGGATGTGGAAAAGAGATCGATTTTACCCAGTGTACGTTGGATTCAGGGAAATAGGAGACAACATCATGGATAAATATGTCTGTTCGGTATGCGGGTATGTCTATGACCCGGAGCAAGGAGACCCGGATAACGGCATCGCCGCCGGGACGAAATTCGAGGACCTCCCGGATGACTGGGTCTGTCCGGTCTGTGGGGCTGACAAAGAACTGTTTGAGAAAGAATCGTAAGGCAACAGATAAGGGAGAGGAATGGACCAGGACAGCATTCTTGTCCGGTGCGGTCGTTGCGGCACAAAGAACAGGGTCCCCAAGTCCCGACTCAACCAGGGACCGGCATGCGGAAGGTGTAAATCGCCGCTCTCAGTCGGACAGGGCCTCGACAGACCTGTTGACATCACAGACAACGCGTTTGATTCAGAGGTCCTTTCCGCTGCCGGTCCGGTCCTCGTGGATTGTTGGGCCCCCTGGTGCGGGCCGTGCCGCATGGTGGGGCCCGTGCTTGAACAACTGGCCCGGGAATATGCAGGTCGGGTCAAGATCGCCAAGCTGAATGTGGATGACAATCCGCGAACTGCTTCGCGCTATGCCATCCGGAGCGTCCCGACCATGCTCCTCTTTAACAAGGGAGAAATGGTCGACAGCATGGTCGGCGCCCTTCCCAAGCAAGAGATCGAACGGCGCCTTCGGCCGCTCCTTTGAAAGGAACAGGGCGTTTGCGTATGGAAAACTCAATCCCTTCCGGCAAGCCTCAATGCCCCGACTGTGTCCAATGCCAGATGTGCAGCAGGGCCCGATGCCGTATCTGCCGGAAAGGCGATCATGCGACATTATCTCCGCAACCGGGGATCGGCCTTACCCACGGGGCGTATCTTCAATGGAAGCGGGAGCGGGACGCGCAGGTGTCTGGCCCACAGGAGTAAAAACGGTCAACATTGAAAGAGTGTAAGTTATTCTTGTTCCGGACGTTCAATGGCCAGGCATCGACGGGTGGGGTCGTGCGTATTTATCCGCACATTCTGAGCAGTCAGACTCGCCTGTGCGAATGAATTCGCACCTACAGGCACAGGGCCAACGAAAAAAGGTTAGACTCAAATGGACAACGGGGGGTTGAATGGATCATTCGGTAAAGATGTATTCACTGAGCACCTGCGGCCATTGCAAGGCAACGAAGAAGCTCTTGAATGAGTGCCAGGTCCAGTATGAGTTTACGGATGTGGATCTGCTCGAGGGAGAAGAACGGGCAGCCATACTGGAAGACGTCAGGAAATGGAACCCAAACTGCTCTTTTCCAACCATTATCATCGGAGAACGGGTCATTGTTGGATACAAGGAAGATGAGATCAGGGAGGCGCTGGGGCTATGAACGAGGTGGAAACCCTTTACAAGACATTGAAGACGGCGCAGGAGCCTAAGGGATACCTGTTCAGCACAGACAAGGAAAGAGTCCATGAACTCCTGGACGGGCTCATCGTCAATAAAAAGCGTTATGGCTATATGTGCTGCCCATGTCGGCTGGCGTCGGGCGATCGAGAAAAGGACCGGGATATCCTCTGCCCGTGCGTCTACAGGGAAGACGATGTGAAGGAATATGGGAGTTGCTACTGCAACCTCTATGTTTCAAAGGGATGGAACGAGGGGAAGGTCCCCCGTATCTATGTCCCCGAAAGACGGCCGTCTCCCTTCTAATCTAAAAGGCAGAGGCCTCGCGCAGAGGCGCCCAAGACGCGAAGTTTGAAAGGCAGCTTCCGTTGGAATGCGGGGACGGATGTATGAACGCGCGTCCGACACAAACAAGCTGTTTTGGCTTTTTGTGTGTCGGGAGGCATGGGAATCAGGCGCCGTGATGTCTCGAACATCGATTGAAAACCCGTCGGAGTCACTCGCCAGCAAGGAAAGGACTGCATAAATGTTCGTGCTTGGATTACAGGGGAGCCCGAGGATCAAAGGGAATACGGCCCTGTTGCTTTCGGCCTTTCTCGCTGAGGCGGAGCGGCTTGGCGTTCGCACAGAAGTCATTCATGTTGCCAAGAAGAAGATCACTCCATGCCAGGAGTGCGGCACCTGCGAAAAAAAGGGGTTCTGCCCCATTGACGATGACATGCAGGACATGTATCCGCTTTTTCGACAGGCCGACCTCATCGTCCTGGCGACGCCGATCTTTTTTTATGGCCCGACGGCCCAGATGAAGGCGGTGATCGACCGGTCCCAGGCCCTCTGGTCTCGAAAATACGCCCTCGGGCTGGAGGATCCCGGCAGGAAGTGGCGGCAGGGGTTCCTCCTTGCCGTGGGCGCTACCAGGGGAAAGAATCTCTTCGAGGGGACCATTCTGACGGCCAAATACTTTTTTGATGCGGTCGGGGCACGGTTTGAAGGGAGCCTCGGATACCGTCAGATCGAGCATTTGGGTGCCATACAAACCCATCCCACGGCCCTGAGTGATGCGGCGCAAAAGGCGAGGGAGCTGATAAGGCCTCTTATGGATAGAAAGAAGATTCTCTTCGTATGCACGGAAAACGCCTGCCGAAGCCAGATGGCTGCGGCCTTTGCCCAGATGCATGCTGGAGACCGGGTGGAGAGCCTCAGCGCAGGGACGGCGCCGGCAGCGGAGGTCAACCCGATCATGGTCGCGGTGATGGCGGAAAAAGGGGTGGACATGGCCTATCGGAGGCCGGCGTCCATAGAGAGCGCCCTTGCCAGCGGAAGGCCGGACCTGGTGGTCTCCATGGGGTGCGTGGATGCCTGCCCTCTGTTCCCCGGTCTCCCTGTCGAACAATGGGGTCTGGCAGACCCAGCGGACCAGCCGATCTCCTTTATGCGGGAGATGCGGGACGCGGTCGAGAAGCGGGTGTTGAATATGCTGGAAACGATATATTAACTGTCTCGTAATACTGTTGACATTTCCGTCATGCCGGACTCGATCCGGCATCCAGAAATCCCGCTGTAGCGGGACTTCCGCCGGAATGACAGTGTAAGGACAATTATGAGACTGTTAATAAAACCGATAACGAGTTGAAAGGAGAGCGACAATATGGATAAATGGGTGTGTTCGGTATGCGGCTATGTGTATGATCCTGCAGATGGCGATCCGGATAACGGGGTCAAACCAGGGACCGCATTTGAGGACCTTCCGGATGACTGGACCTGTCCGGTCTGCGGCGCAACAAAGGATTTGTTTGGAAAGGAGTAAGGGATGAAACCGGTCGAGATCGCTGAAGGGATTTACTGGGTGGGCGTCATAGACTGGAATATTCGCGACTTTCATGGATATTCCACCTATCAGGGAAGCACCTACAACGCCTACCTGATCATGGATGACAAGATCACCCTGATCGATACGGTCAAGAAGCCGTTTGCCGATGAACTGCTGGCCAATATCGGCGAGATCGTGGACCCGAAGAAGATCGATTATGTCATCAGCAACCACACCGAGATGGATCATTCCGGAGGACTTCCTAGGGTCATGCACAAGGTTGGAGAGGATAAGCCCCTCTACTGTTCCAAGATGGGGCAGAAGAACCTCTCAAGGCATTTCGCCCAGGCATGGAATTATCGGCCGGTGGAGGATGGGGGGCAACTCAACCTGGGCAAAAGGACCCTGACGTTCATGGAGACTCGAATGCTCCACTGGCCGGACAGCATGTTTACCTATGTGAACGGAGAGGGCATCCTCTTCTCCAGCGATGGGTTTGGCCAGCACTATGCAGGGCTGGAGCGGTTTGACGACCAGGTAGGGGAAGCCATCATGCCCCACGCCAAGAAGTATTTCGCCAATATCCTGCTCCTGTACGCCCCCCTCATTCTCAAACTGGTGGATAAGGTGACCGAGATGGGCCTATCCATTCGAATGATCTGCCCTGATCACGGGATCATCTGGCGAACAGACCCTTCGAAGATCATTAAGGCCTATGTGGACTGGAGCGAGCAGAAGCCCAGGAGAAAGGCCGTGGTGGTCTACGACACCATGTGGCACAGCACTGAGGCCATGGCCGAGGCCATTGTCAATGCGTTAGGGGAAGAGGGCGTGGATGCCCGACCGCTTCAACTCAGGACCAACCACCGAAGCGACGTGATCACCGAGGTTCTGGACGCAGGCGCCGTGGTGGTGGGCTCTCCCACCCTCAACAACGGGCTGTTCCCCACGGTCAGCGATTTTCTCACCTATATGAAGGGCCTGAAACCCAAGAACAAGATCGGCGCCGCCTTTGGTTCCTACGGCTGGAGCGGCGAGGCGGTCAAGCTGGTCACTAAGGAACTTGAAGAGATGGGCTTTAGCATCATCGAACCGGGCGTCAGAGTCCAATACGTCCCGGATGACAAGGCCATGGATGCATGTCGCGAGCTGGCAAAGAAGATCGCGGCGGCACTGCCGAAATAGTAGGCGCAAGGCGTGAGGCGCAAGGTGTGGGGCAGGAGGCAAGAGCTGAAAGGTCAAAGCTGAAATCTCAACTAACCGGTATCCGCTATCCGGCATCCAGTATCCAGTGTCAAGCATCCAGCAACCCGTATCCAATTCCGGAGGTGTAAGAATGGAAGAGAAGCGCATTTTTGCATGGAAGGGCCGAGTTCTGTTGCTGGCGATGATGGGGATGGTGATAATGGCCGCCGGGCAGGTCTTTGCGGAACCACCGCCAAAAACCGAAGACCCATGTATTGTCTGTCATCTCAAGGCCACGCCTGGTCTGGCGGCCGACTGGCAGGCAAGCCTCCATTCCCAAGAGGGGATCGGCTGTTCCGAGTGTCACGGTGACAAACACCAGACCAGCAAGGACTCGAACCTCGCCCGGTTACCCGATGAACATGTCTGCGCAGAATGCCATCAGGAGCAGTTTGACCAGTTTGCCAAGGGGAAGCACAATCTCGGGTGGAGTTCCTTGAACGCCCTTCCCATCACCCACATGGAGCCGGATATCCTCATGGAAGGGGGAAAGGGATGCGGCGGCTGCCATAACATGGGGATCAAGAGCGAGGCCCAGAAAAAAGACCAGTTGGCAAAAGGCTATCGCTACCAGAACAACTCGTGCGATGAGTGCCACACCCGCCACTCCTTCTCCAAGAAGGAGGCCCAGGATCCCAGGGCCTGCGAGCAGTGTCACATGGGATATGATCACCCCCAGTGGGAAATGTGGAGCAGCTCAAAGCATGGGACCCGCTACTTTGTGAAGCAGGGAGGCAACCTGCCGCAAAAGGCCCCGGCGCCCACGTGTCAGCTTTGTCACCTGCCAAACGGGACCCACGAAAACCGGACCGCCTGGGGCTTTCTGGGCGTGCGCCTGCCGTTGCCTGAAGACAAGCAATGGGCCGCCGATCGGGTGACCATTCTCAAGGCCTTAGGTGTTCTGGATCCGGAAACCGGCAAGCCCACGGCAAGGCTTGAGGCGGTCAAGACCCTTGATCTGGCCCGTTTGACCGAGGAGGCCTGGAAGACCGAGCGGGAGGCCATGGTCAAGCGGTGTACGGCCTGTCATGCAGAGCAGTATGCCCGCCGGCAGCTTGAAATGGCCGATGAGATGATGAAACATGCGGACCGGCTGATGGCCCAGGGGATCGAAACTGTGGCTGGGCTCTACAAGGACGGCACTATCAAAAAGCCGGATCACTATGCCTTCGCCTATCCTGACTTTCTCTACTTCAAGCAGACCGGCGGTTCCTACATCGATCAGGTCCTGTTTCGGATGTATATGAAGTACCGTATGCGCGCCTACCAAGGCCTCTTCCATGTCAATCCGGATTATGCCTACTGGTACGGCTGGGCTGCCATGACCAAGTCCCTTGGCGAGATCAAAGAACTGGCACAAGCCATGCGGGCGACGCACAAGCCCGCCAAGTAAGACATTGGGTGCAGTCTTTTTTCGTTGGCTATCCCCGTAGGTGCGAATTCATTCGCACAGTGTGGGCCTAACTGCTCTGAATGTGCGGATGAATTCGCACCTACCAGCCCCCGGCGCCTGGTTATTAGAGGGTCCGAACAACAAACATTACACAGAAAACATTTTCATGAGGTCGGCCACATGAGATTCGCTGATGATGAGGGCGTTCAGGGATGAGGCAGGTCCCGGTCATTGATATCCGCGAGTGCTCGGATTGCGGGACGTGCCTGGAACTCTGTCCCGCTGTTTTCAGGAGAAATGATGTGCCCGGGTTCATTGAAATCCTGGAACTTCCCGAATACCCTGAAGATGAGATTCGGGAGGCCATCAGTTGCTGTCCCAGAGATTGTATAACCTGGGAGGAATGAGAGGTGAGGGATGCGACCGAGAGCGGGGGGAGAGTGACATGGAGATAGGAATGATCGGTCTGGGACGGATGGGGATGAATATGGCCAAACGTCTCATGATCGGCGGCCACCGGGTGGTGGCCTATAACCGGACACCCCGAAAGACAGATATTCTGGCGCGGGAGGGGGCTGTCGCCGCCTATTCCCTCGCAGAGTTGGTCGAGAACCTGCCGCCGGCCCGCGTTGTATGGATCATGCTGCCCGCAGGTCAACCTGTGGACGACCACCTGGATCAGCTCAGAGAGATCCTCTCCCCCGGAGATGTCGTCGTTGATGGGGGAAACACCTACTACAAAGACGACCTCCGCAGGCGGCCCCTCCTTTCGGAGAAGGGGATCTCTCTGGTGGATGTGGGCGTGAGCGGCGGCATTTGGGGGCTCGAAAACGGTTACTGCCTGACTGCGGGGGGACCGGCCGATTGTTGCAGGGAAATTGAACCGGTCTTCAAGACCCTTGCGCCTCCGGGCGGCTATCTCTACTGCGGGGGCACAGGCGCGGGCCACTTTGTCAAAATGGTCCATAACGGCATCGAATACGGGATGATGCAGGCCTTTGGCGAGGGGTTTGAGATCCTTGAGGCCTCCCCCTATGCGGGCTCGCTGGACCTGGCAGAGGTGGCACGGGTGTGGAATAACGGGAGCGTCATCCGATCGTGGCTCCTGGAGCTGGCCCAGGACCTGTTCTCAAGAGATGGAGGTCTCACGGATATAGAAGGATATATCGAGGACTCGGGAGAAGGGCGATGGGCTGTTCAGCAGGCGATAGAGACAGGGGTGGCCGCGCCGGTCATGGCCCTTTCCCTGATCCGCCGGTTGCGCTCACGGAACCAGGCGCCCTTTTCCGATAGGGTCGTTACCGCCCTCAGGAGAGAATTCGGGGGTCATTCGGTCCAACCGGCGTCATCTGATGAGAGGGAACCCAATGAAGCCGGAAGATGAACAGGCCGATCCCGGGTTGCTGGACTTGGGGACCGCTACGACCGGGACCGAGCGCTCTATGGCAACGTCCATCGGAGAAAAGGACCCCGAGTCCTTCACCCTTGTGATTATTGGGGCCTCCGGGGACCTCACGGAACGGAAAATCGTCCCTGCCCTCTTTGATCTCTACCGCAAGGGGGAGATCCCGGCCCCGTTCCGGGTGGTGGGATGCGCACGGACCCATCTGGACGACCAGGGATTCAGAGAAAAGATGCGGAAGGCCCTGGGGAAAAAGACCCGTTCGAGCGATGCCGAATGGAAGGCCTTTGCCGAAAGGCTCCACTACTGGTCCATCGACTATTCGGATGAGTCCTCCTTTGTCGCATTGGGAACATTTCTGAACAGTGGGGTTCAGGGCCAGGGCATGGCGCAGAACCGGATCTTTTATCTGGCCATCCCCCCGTCCCTCTGTGAGTTGACCGTCGGGATGATCGGACGGTCGGGTCTTGCGGCCGAGGGGACAGAAGGATATGGCTGGTCCAGAATCGTGATTGAAAAGCCGTTCGGCCGTGATCTGAAAAGCGCTGCAGCCTTAGACAGGAGTCTTCATGAACACTTCAACGAGCATCAGATCTTCAGGATGGATCACTATCTGGCAAAGGAGACAGTCCAGAATATCCTGATGTTCCGTTTTGCCAATGCCATCTTTGAGCCCATATGGAATCGACGATATGTGGACAGCGTCACGATCCGGGCGCTGGAGACCCTGGGGGTCGAACACAGGGCGGGGTATTATGAACAGGCCGGGGTCCTGCGGGACATGTTCCAGAATCACATGATGCAGCTTCTGGCCCTCATGGCCATGGACCCTCCCTCGGCCTTTGAGGCGGACAGGGTCCGGGATGAGAAGGTCAGGGTATACCGAAGCCTCAGGCCGTTTCCGGTGGGAAGGCTGAACGACTATCTGATTCTGGGCCAATACGGGCCCGGCGTGGTGCGGGGGAAAGAGGTCCCGGGTTATCGGGAGGAACCGGGTGTCAGACCCACTTCGCTGATCCCGACCTTTGCATCCATGAGGGTCTTTATTGATAACTGGCGATGGCAGGGCACCCCCTTTTATCTCACTTCAGGGAAGCGGATGGGAGAAAAGGTCACCGATATCACCATCCAGTTTAAGGAGGTCCCCCACTCCGTATTCCGAAATGTTCTTGGGGAGCACATCGCCGTCAACTGTCTGACCATGGGGATCTATCCGGACGAGCGGATATCTCTCATGTTTCAGACCAAACATCCCGGCCCCCGGGTGTCTCTCACGCCGGTCACCATGGATTTCCGGTATGCCCAGGGCCAGGAAGACGCCCTGATGGAGGCATACGAGAAGCTGTTGCTGGACTGCATGCTGGGGGACCAGATGCTGTTTTTGCGCCAGGACAGCGTGGAACTCTGCTGGTCGTTCCTGACGCCGATCCTGAATGCCTGTGAGACGTGCAGCGACCGGTCGGAAATGCTCCTGTTCTACGAATCCGGGACCCTCGACGCCGAGGCTGTGGAGCGACTGAACCGGACCCGGATGGTGGGTATCTGATGGCTGATAGCTCATGGACAGAGCAGCTTATCAGCTTAACAGCTTATGAACTTACCATCTTTTTTGCCTGGCAGTCAGAGGACCCGAACCTCTATGACCGACCCTCACGAACATACGCTCGGCCCTGCCCAATTCCTGGTGGAAAACGTGGACCTGTTGCCAAGGGGGCGGGCCCTGGATCTGGCCATGGGGTACGGCCGCAATGCAATCTTCCTGGCCCGGGCGGGTTTTGAGGTGGAAGGGATTGATATTTCACCAGAGGCCACGGCCGGGGCCTTGAAGGCCGCAAATGAGGCCGGGGCTCGCCTGAGCGTTCGCGTGGCCGATCTGGAGGACGGCTATGTGATTGAACCGGGGGCCTATGATGTGATCATCTGCTTCAATTATCTCCATCGGGCCTTGATCCCTGAGATAAGGAAAGGCCTTCGCAGCCGCGGGATGGTGGTGTACGAAACCTTCATCGTGGATCAGGCCCGATTTGGCAGGCCCAGGAATACGGATCACCTGCTTAAGCATAATGAACTGCTGGATCTGTTTCGTGATTTCCGCTGTCTCCGGTATCATGAGGGGTTGATGGAGACCCACAGGGCCGTTGCCGGCATCATAGCGGAAAAACCCTGATGCAGAATAACCGCAACCCATCCCGCCAATATAGGCGGGACTCACACAAAGACACGAAGACACAACGTTTTTATAACCACTTGCATTTGTTCCTAAAACACAGGAGGTAAGCAACCATGCAGTGGAAACAGTTCATTACGCCCGTGGCCAGTCTGGATGCAGATGCGGCCAGGGCATTTATAGGCGACCATAAGGAAGGGACCTATACCCTTCTCGATGTTCGACAACCCGGGGAGTATGAAAAAGCCCGGATCCCCGGGGCCAGACTGGTGCCTCTGCCCGAACTCGCTGATCGGCTCGAGGAACTGGCCCCGGACCGGCCTGTCATCGCCTACTGAGCGGCCGGCGGCCGCAGCCGTGCTGCTGCGCAGCTTCTTGCCGGCAAGGGCTTCAGGGAGGTCTACAACCTCAAGGGGGGCATCAGGGCCTGGAACGGTCTGACAGCAGTGGGACCTGCCGAGATGGGGATGCCTTTCCTAAGAGGCGATGAGACCACGCAGGAGATCATCGTCCTCGCATACGGGATGGAAGAGGGATTGAGAGGCTTTTACACCGCTGTCAGCGAACGGACGGATGACCCGGATGTGGCCGGCCTTGCCGATAAGCTGTCGGAGATAGAGGAACGCCACAAGGAACGTCTCTTCGCCCTCTACGTGTCCATGCATTCCACCATTGCCCTTCGAGAGACCTTTGAATCCGATATTGTGACCGGGATCATGGAGGGTGGTTTCACCACAGAGGAGTTTATGGATCATAACAGGGATGCCATGACGACCGTGCCCGATCTCCTCAGTATCGCCATGATGCTGGAGACCCAGGCCCTGGACCTCTACATGAGATATTCTGAAAAGATTCAGGACGCGCCGGGTAAGGGGGTGCTCTATGATCTGGCAGAGGAAGAAAAGGGGCATCTGACCCGCTTGGGCCGCTTGATGGAAAAAAAGGTCTGATGGCAACCTATACCGGCATCAATCATCTGGCCCTGGCCACCCGAGACATGGATATGACGATCCGATTCTGGCGGGACCTGCTCGGCATGCGGCTGGTGGCAGGGCTTGGACGGCCGGGATACCGGCATTACTTCTTTGAGATATCGGGCCATGATATGATCGCCTTCTTCGAGTGGCCCGATTGCGAAAAAATCCCTGAAAAGGATCATGGGGTCCCTGTCAAGGGTCCCTTTGCATTCGATCACGTCTCATTTGAGGTGAAGACGGATGAAGACCTGTGGGAATTGAAGGCGAAGTTTGAGGCCGCCGACATCTGGGTCTCCGAGGTGATGGATCACGGTTTCATCCATTCCATCTATGCCTTTGATCCCAACCATATTCCGATTGAGTTCAGCGTCCCGGTGCCGGGCGTGGACATCCGGAACCATCCAAAAATGAAGGACAGAGGACCGACGACCCTGTCCCGGGAAGGGCCTGACCCCCAACCCGGCATCTGGCCGACAGGACCGGGGGCGGCGCCGCTCGAAGACCGCAGGGTCTATCCTGGCGAGGGGATGGTCCTGGTCGAAAATGATGAGGATGAATCCTGACGGCGGCAGGCTGGCATGGCGTCCGTGAAACAGGCCCCGAGGTCAAGATTGAAAACCAGCGCTGCAGATTCCTCGACATTCAGTGGCCGTCAATTGAAAACCAGGGTCCGCGACATCCTGACCTCCCTGGAGATGACACGGGCATTGGATGCGTTATATCAGATGCCTCCCCGTCGGGTGATCAATCCCCTGTTTTCCCTCCTCTACCAGGGGGATGATCCGCTCAGGTGGGCCGCCATTACGGCCATGGGCCGAGTCGTGGCGCGGCTTGCCGATGAAGACAGGGAGGCGGCCAGGGTCGTCATGCGACGGCTCATGTGGAACCTCAACGACGAATCCGGGGGAATCGGATGGGGGTCGCCAGAGGCCATGGGGGAGATCCTCGCCTGCCACGAGGGCCTTGCCGAAGAATATGCCCCTATACTGATATCCTACGCAAGGGAGGACGGCAATTATCTGGAATACGAGATGCTTCAGCGGGGCCTCCTCTGGGGGATTGCGCGGCTTGCCCAGGCAAGGCCCCGCTTGGTTCAGGATGCGGTCCCGCATTTGATGGCCTGCCTTAAATCCGGAGACCCGGTTGTCAGGGGGATGGCTGCATCCGTCATGGGCCTGCTCGAGGCCCAGGCGGCCCGCAAGGCACTTGAGCTATTGACGGCGGACGATGCCGAATTTCAAACATGGGCGGATTCCAGGCTTGTCAAACGACGGGTGAAGGATATGGCGAAGACAGCGATCGAGAGGCTCTCAGCTTCAGAGAGTAACAGGTCAAACAGGAAAGGAGGGTTATCATGAATGTACGGTATGCCAATCCCTATGTCATCGGCGTGCTGCTGGGGTTTATCCTGTTGTTTTCCTTTTACACCATGGGCAGAGGGGTCGGCTCCTCCGAAACCTTTTCCAGGATTGCAGCCGCGGGGGTCGATCTGAAGGCCCCGCAGCACGCAGAGGAGGGGCACTATTTTTCGAAGTACCTATCCAAAAAGCGTTCTCCTCTCATGGCCTGGCTGGTTTTTCTGACTTTAGGGGCAGGACTCGGGGGCCTGTTTTCGGCCTTTATCTCCCATAGAATCAAGGGAGAGGTGGTGCGGGGACCTTTGATGGGAGTCTCTTCCCGCTTGTGGCTTGCACTGCTCGGCGGAATACTCTCCGGGTTTGCCGCCAGGCTGGCCAGGGGGTGCACCAGCGGACAGGCCCTGACCGGGGCATCCGAGCTGGCCTTCGGGAGCTGGGTCTTCATGTTCTCCATCTTTGCCGGGGCATACGCGACGGCATACTTCTTCAGAAAGGAGTGGCTGTGATGGGACCGCTATACAAATTCGGCTGGTTTGATTTTGCCTACAGCCTCCAGATCGCTGGGCTCATCGGGTTTTTGTTTGGCTTTGTCCTGGAAAGGGCCGGGTTTGGAGATGCAAGGAAGCTGACGGCCATCTTTTATCTGAGAGACTTTGCCGTACTTAAGGTCATGTTCACCGCCATTGTAGTGTGCATGATAGGCCTTTTATATTTTTCCGTCTTCGGGTGGATCGATCTCAGCCGAGTCTATATCCTCCCCACCTACATCTGGCCGCAGACCGTGGGCGGCCTTGTCATGGGCGTCGGGTTTGTCATGGGAGGATACTGCCCCACCACCTCCGTGGTGGCCACGGTCTCGGCCAAGCTGGACGGCCTCGTCTTTATTGTGGGGATGATCCTGGGCTCATTCATCTTTGCTGAACTCTTCCCCCTCCTCAAGGGCTTCTATGAAGCTGGTTCCATGGGCGCTGTCCGGCTTTCGGATGTCCTGAAAATCAACGCCGGGCTGATCGCCCTCTTCGTATGCCTGATGGCGGTTGGGGCCTACTGGGTCGTTGAAAAGGTGGAACAGAGGTTTGGAGACAGGGGGACCCTTCCAGGCGGTTCCAGAAAGATCAAGGGGGCGGCCGCCGCCCTCCTCATCGTCCTTGGCCTGATTCTGGCTATTGTCAATCCGGACCGGATTGCTGCCAAACGGGCGACGGCGTCGCCGGTTGAAGCGGTGAAAAAGGGTGAAGCCACGGAGCCTATAGCCCCTAAAGCAGAAAAACCCGCCTCAATCCATTTCAAGATTGTGGAAGATGAAGGATGCTGATGTGTCGATATTGCCAGCAGACATGCGATTTCCTGACGCTTGGGCGTCACAAGATAATGACTTCATCAGGAATGTTTCCGTTCAACGGTCTCGATTTACGGGTTTTTTCAAATTGTCAGCGATCGCCTGCTATTTTGTGCACGACTTTTGCGTGCAAAATTTTTCTAAAGAAGCTCATTGACTTCGCCGATATTATGAATTATATTTAAGGCAACTGGTCGGGTGTGTGAAGCGCCAACAAACAACTTTAACACACGATAATAAACCATGAGACGGCCCACGGCCTCCAAAGGTTATATTTAAAAAAGAAAGTTGAGACGGCGCTTGACCCCCACAGGATTCTCGGATGAACGTGCATCTTTTCGGTTCGCAATCTTCAAGCACAGAAATAAAGCGATTGCATCAGTGAAAACAACGGCATTTCGGGAATCCATTTAATCATGATGGCGGCCTGGTAACCAGCAGACCAACCCCTTGACGAAACCCAAATATCTTTCCATAATCGAAACCCCTTATCCAAGGCAGGGCCTTCCTTCGGGCCCTGCCTTTCTTTTTCTGCAACGTCCATATCCGGTCAGCAAACACCCCATCCGGCGCATCTGGGCTTCTTTATCTCGAGGGCTGTCGCTCTGCCAGAAAACAACGTGAATCGTCATTGCATATGGTCCTGTTCCCCACACCTGAAACGGCCTGTTGCCTATCCTGGGCATTTTGGTTATACTCTCTACCATTCACAATCAGGGAAGATACCCATGCGGTTGATTTTCTCTCCTGGGGTTTGAACCCTTCGCCCATACATACTTGTATTGGCAGCATCGGTCATTCTGAACGGCAATCATTCCCGGTGGGTCAGGAGGATATGAGGTGGACATGGGGTAGCCCTCATCGTCTGGAACGAGGTAGGATAACCCTACAGGAAGGTTCCCATGAACCTGGCCCAACTGATGATCGACATCGACATCCGTCGGCCGGAGCATCCGGCTGTCATCTTCGGCGGTCGACAGGCGAGCTATTCGGATCCGGACCCGCGCATCGATGCGCTGGCCTGCGGACTCGAGGTACGATTTCACTTTCGTTGATGCAGGGGTTCGAAAATCAGACAGAACCGGGTTTGCGATTGACACCCCAGGCTGAGTTCCTTATACCTGTGCCATCAATTATGGTAAGAGTCCACAGGTTCGGGTTCAACGTTTCCCGCTGCAAAGCGGGATTAGGGGCAAGAGCATTATTAAAGACCCGAATCGCAGGCAACGGGGTGCTGCGTTGTTAACATACGTCCGTTCGGCAACCTATTTGCTGGTTCGAAGTGATGAATCCGGGGCCGCTTATGGCATAAAGGCCTCCAAAATGGGATCAGGGGACCCAGAATGCAACCTTGAATCCCGCTGCAGCGGGAAACCTTTGAACCCGTGAACGGGTACGGATATTCAATGAAATTTGTCATGGCCCTATCTTTTTTTGTTGTCATTTTGGCCAGTTGTGTCGGAGGGGCCGACGCTCTGTCTGACAGACCGCAGGTGGTCATCGAGACGTCAAAGGGGAGCATAGAGCTTGAACTCTATTCAGATGAGGCGCCCAAGACGGTCGCTAATTTTCTGAACTATGCGCGATGGGGCCATTATGACGGGACCGTCTTTCATCGGGTCATTCCCGACTTCATGATCCAGGGAGGTGGGTTTACGCCTGAGATGAAACAGAAACTCACCGAGATGCCCATTGAAAACGAGGCCGACAACGGGCTTAAGAATGACCGGGGAACCGTGGCCATGGCGCGGACCCAGGACCCTCACAGTGCGAGCGCCCAGTTTTTCATCAACACCAAGGACAATACCTCCCTGAACCACAAGAGCAAGACTCCCGAGGGGTGGGGGTATACGGCTTTCGGGAAAGTAATCAAGGGGATGGATGTGGTGGATGCCATCTCGAAGGTAGAGACCGGCGCCCGAGGATCCATGGAGAATGTCCCGATCGAACCGGTGGTCATCACCAAGGTGACGGTTAAAGAACAGTGAAAGGCCTGCGGACGGTGATCGAACAGGATGCTGAAATTGCGGTTAACCAGCGTGCTGCTGCGGGCACGTATCTGATGGGCCTTCGGTCGCCCGAGATCGCGGCAGAGGCCCGGCCGGGGCAGTTTGTCATGATCCGGATGGGACAGGGCATGGACCCGCTGTTAAGAAGGCCCTTTTCCATATGCGGTGTCCGGGACGATCTCATTTTTGTGGTGTACAGGGTGGTGGGCCGGGGGACCCAGATCCTGTCAGGTGCCAGGGAAGGCGACGCATTGGCGGTCCTGGGTCCTTTGGGGAACGGGTTCAGGTGGTTTGACAAGGCATGCCCGCCTGTTCTGGTGGCCGGGGGCATGGGGGTGGCTCCGCTTCTGTTTCTGGCTGATTCCGTTGCGGCAGGGCCCTCTGCCTTTTTTGTCGGATTTGGTTCTGCGGATCAAGTGGTCCGACCGGATGCTCTGGGGGTTCAGGGAATGGGGATCTCCATTGCCACGGACGATGGGTCCGCAGGGCATCATGGCCTTGTCACTGAACTCCTTGAAAACCATTTAACAGGTCTGACTGGGAACCCGGGAATTGTCTTTGCCTGCGGTCCGGTACCCATGCTGAAGGCCGTTGCGGCCATCACTCGGAAAAGAGGCATCCCCTGCCAGGTTTCTCTGGAGGCGGCCATGGCCTGCGGGCTGGGGGCGTGCCAGGGGTGTGCGGTGAGGGCCTCATCTGGACAGGGTCGGACCTACTGGCATGTGTGTCAAGACGGGCCGGTCTTTGACGTGATGGGTGTGGACTGGGGGGCGCTCTAAATGGCGGAGCATCCGGACTTGAGGGTCAGCATCGGTCCTCTGAACCGAAAAAATCCCGTCCTGACGGCATCCGGGACCTTCGGGTATGGCCGGGAGTTTTCCTCCCTGATGGATCTGAACCGGTTGGGCGGGATCGTGGTCAAAGGGGTTTCCCTCCACCCGCGGGAGGGGAATTCGCCTCCCCGGATCGTGGAAACGCCGTGCGGCATGCTGAATGCCATCGGCCTGGCCAATGTGGGCCTGGAGGCTTTCCTGAATGAGAAACTTCCCTGGCTCAGAAAGCTAGATACGGCCGTCATTGTCAATATCTATGGACATTCTGTGGAGGAATACGGGGCCGTGGCGGCCGGGCTTCGAGGGGCCGAGGGCGTATCCGCCATCGAGGTCAACATCTCCTGTCCCAATGTCAAAGAAGGGGGGATGGCCTTTGGCACGGACCCGAAACTGTCGGCCCGGGTGACCGGGTGCGTGGTCAAGGAGTCGGACAAGCCGGTTATCGTCAAACTGTCGCCCAATGTGACCGATATCCGTAAGATCGCGGCGGCCGTGGAAGGCGCGGGCGCGGACGCCCTGACCCTGATCAATACACTGACCGGGATGGCCATTGATATTGAAAATCGCATCCCCGTACTGGCTAATGTCTCGGGAGGATTGTCCGGTCCCGCCATCCGGCCCATCGCCGTTTACATGGTCCGGCAGGTGGTCAAGTCGGTCCGCATTCCTGTCATCGGAGTCGGCGGGATCATGGGTTACCGGGACGCCCTTGAATTCCTGATAGCCGGGGCCCGTGCCATCCAGGTGGGAACGGCTAATTTCGTCCATCCCCAGACCGCTCTTCATATTATCGACGGATTGAGGGGGTTCTGCTTAGACCATGGTGTGTCGAGCATCGAGGAGATCATCGGGACCCTCAGGGAGGGGTAACCCGTTATCGGAAAGGGCTCGAAACCGCTGAAGAGGGGACAAAGCGAGGGCACGGCATGGACGTGATCATCCTCGGCTCCGGCACTGCGATTCCACGCATGGACAGGGGGTCCCCCTCCCTTGCGATGGTGATCGAGGGGAGACCCATCCTCTTTGATATAGGCCCAGGGACCCTGCGTCAACTGACGAGGGCCGGCATCGACTATGAACAGATCGAGCGGATATTTCTGACGCATTTTCATCCCGACCACACGGCCGACCTGATCCATCTCCTGTTTGCATCACGAAACCCTGAGGTCTTGAAAAGAAAAAGGGCCTTCAAGGTGACAGGTCCTCCGGGCACGGGCCGATTGATTGCCGCCCTTCAAGAGGCCTACCCTGACTGGCTGAGTCTTCCTTCTGAGGTCATGGGGATCGAGGAACTCGACAGGGGGAGAAACGCACGAAGAGACTACGGGAATTTCACGGTGATCACGACGCCCACGGATCACACCCCCCACAGCCTGGCCTATCGGGTCGAAGACCGGGAGGGAAAATCCGTAGTCTATTCAGGGGATACCGGGTTCTGCGACGAGGTGATCGAGCTGGCGCAAGGGGCAGATCTCTTGATCCTGGAATCCTCTTTCCCGGACGGGGAAGGCTGTAAAGGGCACCTGACGCCATCGTTGGCCGGACGGATGGCCACCTTAGCCGGCGTCGAGCGGCTTGTCCTGGTTCATTTCTATCCGGAATCCCTTCGAACCGATGTGGCGGCCCAGTGCCGCAAGACATACGATGGCGAACTGATACTGGGCGAAGATCTGCTGCCGCTCCACGTGTAGTCTCAGGCGCAAAGAATTCGGAATCACAAATCCCTCAATTTCCAAACCCCTCAATTCTCTCTGTCAATGATATGCTGGCTCAGGCGTATCAGATCCCTCTTGATTTCGGAATCGGGAAACGCCTTCAGGCAGTCTGTGGCATGATCTACGTATCCCTGCGCCTCGTTCCGGATACGACCCAGCGCCCCGTTGTGTCTCACCCGATCCATGACATACTGGTAGTCATCATCGGTCTTCCCAGGATTTTGGAGAAGACTCTCGACCCTCTTCTTTTCACCTGTTTCGAGTTGAGACAGGGTGTAGATGAGCGGGAGGGTCATCTTCCCTTCCCGGAGGTCTTTTCCCACCGGCTTTCCAAAGACCCTTTCCGAAGAGGTATAGTCCAGGAGGTCGTCGATAAGCTGAAAGGCGATGCCTGCATGGAGCCCGAATTGCGCCAGAGACTCCTGATGTTCCGCCATGGCGTCTGAAATAATGGCCCCGCAGGCACAGGCCGCTGATATGAGGACGGCGGTCTTGGCGGTAATGATCTCCATGTATTGATCTTTGGTGAGGTTCCAGTCATGGGTGTGCGCAAATTCCAGGATCTGTCCCTCGGTCATGCGCAGCGTGGCCTCTGTGAGCCTTGTCAGGAAGGGGATGTTGTTGACCCGGACGCCAATGGACAAGGCCTTGGAGTATAGGAAATCTCCCTCCAGGACGGCCGCATGATTTCCCCAGACCTGATTGGCGGACGGTCTTTTTCTTCTGATTTCGGCGTTATCCAGCACGTCGTCATGAAGCAGCGAGGCCGTATGGATATACTCAAAAATGGTCGAAAGCCGATATAGATTGGGTCTGTGACAGTGGCAGATGTGGCAGGATAGAACAAAGAGAAGGGGCCTGAGCCTTTTGCCATCCCCTAAGAGCGTGTGTTTTCCGATATCTTCAACCAGGGGGACACGGGAATCGAATATCTGGGTCAGCTCCCTGTTGATGACATCAAAATGGTTTTTGAACCGTGCGATGTTTGATGCGTCCGATTCCATAATCCTGTTAACGATATCCTTGTCTATCGACTCGTTGTAACACTTCAATAATCAGGGACAACCCCCCTGGATTCCGGCCTTCGCCGGAATGACGAACAAGCCAACCACCCCTCATTCCGGCGAAGGCCGGAATCCAGTCCCGCTACAGCGGGATTCGGGAGGAAGCAGGTACCCCGATTTATTGAGAAGATACGACTTGTTATCGCCCTTAAAGGGCAATCATGCTGAATCCGGTGTCATAATTCAGGCCGCGGCGTTTCATGAGTCGCCGTCGGCACATTTCAAATGATCCTGTGACAGACGATAATGTACATTACACATTTTTACAACCTATTTCAGAGGCTTTAGGGCCTTCAGGCGCGCGGATGACCCCACGACGCCATTTTGTCACGGTTTTCTCCAGATTTCATAGGATTAGACGATGCTTCCCACCAGGTCGTAGGTGTGGGCCTCTGTGATGCGAACCGGCATGATGTCGCCAACGATCCCCTCCCCGTCGTTGATCAGGACCTTCGTGTCCACGTCCGGGGCCATGCCGGCAGTCCTTCCGGTGAGGAGGAGGTCGGTTTCAGGGCTGGTTCCCTCAACCAGCACCGGCAAGAGCCGGCCCACCTTTCGCTCATTCAATTTTTTTGAAACATCGGCCTGAAGGGTCACAAGCCGGGCCAGTCTTTTCTTCGCCGTATCGCGGTCAACCGGTGATTTGAGGCGGGCCGCGCGGGCCCCGGTTTCGGGGCTGAAGGTGAAGACCCCCACATGATCCAACTGGGCGGTTTTCACAAACGCGCAGAGTTGGGTGAACATCTCTTCGGTTTCGCCGGGAAACCCCACCATCAGGGTGGTTCGAATGCTGATATCTCGTTTTCTCCTTCGGATCCTGTCCATCAACTCCTCGGCCGTTTCCCTTTGAGGGTCACGCCCCATAGACCTCAGAAGGGTCTGGTTGACATGCTGAAGCGGGATATCCAGGTAAGGGCAGATGGTTTCCTCAGAATCCATAAGGTCCAGGAGGGATTCCGACACACGGTTCGGGTGAAGGTACAACAAGCGGATCCAGGCGATGCCGTCTATACGAATCATTCTTTTCAGCAATTGGGTCAGGCGGGGCTCGCCATAGAGGTCGCTTCCGTACAGACTGGTATCCTGGGCAATCAGGTTGATCTCCTTGACGCCCCTGTCAGCCATCTCTTTCGCTTCCCGGACCACGGATGGGATCGGTCGGCTTCGAAAAGGCCCTCTCAACTTGGGGATGATGCAGTAGGCGCATCGGTGCGAGCACCCTTCGGCAATCTTGAGATAGGCGGTGTAAGAGGGAGTCGACTGGACCCTGGGGAGACGATGGTCGGCCAGGAAGGCGGGGCGACCGATTAGAAAAGGGGGAGGGCCTTTGCTGTCATGGCCGAGGACCTCTGCCACGCGGGCGATCTCTCCGGTCCCGAGCCACCCATCTACCTCGGGGATCTCCTTTGCGAGTTTGTACCCATATCGCTGCACCAAACATCCAGTCACCACCAGCCTCTTCAATCTCCCTTCCTTTTTGAGACGTGCCGTTTCCAGAATGGTTTCAATGGCCTCTTCCACAGCGGACTCCAGAAAACCACAGGTGTTGATAATCGCAAATTCGGCCTCGGCTATCTCGGATGTCAAATTAAACCCGTTCGACCGAAGGATGCCGAGCATATGCTCGCTATCCACCAGGTTTTTGGCGCAACCGAGGCTGATCATCGATACGTTGCCGAGCATTTTGAAAATAGGCTCAAGGCGCGAGGCTCAAGGCGCGAGGCACAAGGCGCCAGGCAATAGGGATTGACATTGAGGGCCCGGTCAAGGGTCCTGTTTCAGGTGGCATACTATCAACACGAGGGCGGGATCTCAAGCCTTTGCTTGAGACAAAGGGCACAGGGGCATTGAACATCAGGATCAAAGGACTGTCATTTTTGGTTTAAAATGCGTTGACACATGGAGAAAGGTATGTTACCAACAGGGCTTCACTGACGGTCATCTCGATGTTCTTTCCTGGATAGAGGTATTTTGGCTGCAAAAAAGATCACCGTATTCCTCATCCCTGATGGCACAGGCAGGGCGAAACAGCTCAGGGTTTCCAGTTCCCTCGTGATAGGCCTTGTTGCGCTCCTCAGCCTATCGCTGATAGCGTTTTTCTGGGCGATCCACGCCTATTCCGGAATCAGGTCCAAGATCCCACGCCTGTCGGAACTGCAGAGGGAGAATGCCCTTCAAAAGGAGCAGATCCTGCATATGGCCCATCGAATCGATCAGTTTGCCCAGGAGATGACCGAGTTGAGAAAGGTAGACCATCAGCTCAGGGTTATGGTGAGACTGGAGGCGGTCGAGGGCGATGAGCAATACAGGGGAGTCGGAGGCTCGGATCCGAGTCTTCTCGATCCAAAGGCCACGATGGCGAAGGTGGACCGCGAACTCATACGGGCCATGCATCGCTCTTTGGACCATCTTAAGAGTGATATCGAATCAAGCCGGGAGGACAAGGCCGGTCTCCAGAAGTTTCTGGAAGGCCAGAAAAATCTGCTGGCCTCTACGCCGTCCATATGGCCTACAAAGGGATGGTTGAGTTCCGGTTTCGGATACCGGGAGTCGCCCTTTACCGGGGAGAATGAATTTCACAAAGGGATTGACGTCTCCACGAGGACAGGGGAACCGATCGTCGCGAGCGCGGACGGCGTCGTGCTGTTCACCGGCTGGGATGGGGGATACGGCAGGGTTGTTGTCGTCAAGCACGGCCAAGGCTTTGAGACCAAATATGCCCATCTCAATGAGTCGCTCGTAACAAGAGGCCAGCATGTGAAGCGTGGCGAAACCATCGGGCTGGTCGGTGACTCGGGCAGGACGACAGGGTCCCATCTCCATTATGAGGTGCATCTGAACGGGGTTCCGGTAAATCCCATCCGCCACGTTCTCCATTAGGCCGCCAGGGCCTCCATTCTTTTTCCGAATCCTCGCCATTTTCCGTACACTCAGATCAGTGGTGAAACTGAACGCCTTGATTTTTTTGTCGCAAAGTTTTTTAATGAGGATGGCGTGGCGCATGCGCAGCATATGTGACGTGTCAGGGTTTTCAATCGTCAATAGAGAATAGAAAATCTAAAGCTTCATATAGGATCATCATGTTTGGGAAAATCATAAAAGGCATCTTTGGCAGCAAGAATGAACGGGAGCTCAAAAAAATGGCCCCGGCGGTGGATCGAATTAACCAGTTGGAGCCGGATTTTCAGGCCCTTTCCGGTGAACAGTTTCCTGCAAGGACAGCCGAGTTCAAAGAACGGCTTTCGCGGGGGGAGAGCTTGGACGATATCCTTCCCGAGGCATTTGCCGCTGTCAGGGAGGCCTCTGTCAGAACCCTGGGCATGAGACACTTTGACGTCCAGCTTATCGGCTGAATGGTGCTCCATCAAGGCAAGATTGCCGAGATGAAGACCGGCGAAGGTAAGACCCTGGCTGCCACGCTTCCCCTCTACCTCAATGCCCTGACAGGGAAAGGCGCCCATCTGGTGACGGTCAATGATTACCTCGCCCAGAGGGATGCCGATTGGATGGGGGTCATCTACAAGGCCCTGGGTCTCTCAGTGGGGGTGATTGTCCACGGGATGGACGACAGCGAGAGGAAAAAGGCGTATGCCTGCGATATTACCTATGGGACCAATAATGAATTCGGGTTTGATTACCTTCGTGACAACATGAAGTTTGATTATGTGGATTTTGTCCAGAGGGGATTTTATTATGCCATCGTGGACGAGGTGGACAGCATCCTGATCGATGAGGCCAGGACCCCTTTGATCATCAGCGGGCCGGTAGAACACAGTGAAAACAAGGTCTATGAGGAGGTCAAGCCCCTGGTCATCCATCTGAGAAAGAAGCAGAGCGCTATCATACGGTCCCTTCTAAATGATGTGCGTCAGTCTCTCGATGGGGGGGATGTGGACGATAAGACCATCGAAACCCTGCTACAGATCAAGCGGGGCGACCCCAAAAACCCCATCTTTCTGGATATCGTCGCCAAGAATCAGGCCCTGAAAAAGCAGATCGACAGGACGGAGAGCATGCTGAGGTCCCAGAAGATGCTCCCTGACCTGGACCAGGAGCTTTACTGCACCATTGACGAGCGAAGCAATGCAGTGGAACTGACTGAAAAGGGGATTGACCTGCTCTCAAAAGGGGGGATCGGCGACTTTACCCTGCCTGACCTGGACGATGAAAGCCACAATGTTCGGGATGATCAGGAATTGAGCAAGGCAGATAAGGCAGATCGTCTGCAAGAGCTTGAAGAGCAGTACATGAAGACGTCCGAACTGATCCATTCCACTCAGCAGCTCATCAAGGCCTACTGGCTGTTTGAGAAGGACGTCCATTATGTTATCAAAGACGGCGAGATCATGATCGTTGATGAGTTTACCGGTCGGCTCATGCCGGGCCGGCGATGGAGCGACGGTCTGCACCAGGCCGTGGAGGCCAAGGAGGGCGTCAAGGTGGCCGGGGAAAACCAGACCCTGGCGACGGTGACCTTCCAGAACTTCTTCCGCATGTATGAAAAGCTGGCCGGGATGACCGGCACAGCCGATACCGAGGCGGCTGAATTTAACAATATCTACAAGTTGGACGTGGTGGTTGTCCCGACCAACAAGGATATGATCCGCATCGATTTTCCGGATGTGATCTACAAGACCGAGCGGGAGAAATTCAAGGCGGTCGCGGACGAGATTCGCGCGCTTTATGAAAAGGGACAACCGGTCCTGGTGGGCACCATCTCTGTGGAAAAATCCGAGATGCTGAGCAAGATGCTTAAGCGGGGCGATATCCCTCATTCCGTTCTGAATGCCAAACACCATCAGAAAGAGGCCGAGATCATCGCCAATGCAGGCCAGAAGAACACCGTGACCATCTCCACCAATATGGCCGGCAGGGGGACCGATATTGTCCTCGGAGAGGGGGTCCGGGAGCTGGGCGGGCTTCATATCCTGGGGACCGAGCGGCACGAGAGCCGGCGGGTGGACAACCAGCTCAGGGGCCGGTCAGGGAGGCAGGGCGATCCCGGCACCTCACGTTTCTATCTCTCTCTCGAAGACGATCTCCTTCGGATATTCGGTTCGGACAGGATTTCCTCCATTATGGAGCGCCTGGGAATGGAAGAGGGGGAGCCCATCGAACACAGCCTCATCTCCCGTGGCATTGAGAACGCCCAGAAGAAGGTAGAGGCCCACAATTTTGACATTCGAAAACACCTTCTCGAGTATGATGATGTCATGAACAAGCACCGGGAGATCATCTATTCACTGAGAAAAGATATCCTGGAGGGGCATCGAATCGGCGAGATCATTCAGGATATGATCGAAGAAAAGGTGGAGTCCCTGGTGAGTCAGCGGATCCATCCCGATGCCTATCCCGAGGACTGGAATATCAAGGAACTCAAGGGGTATGTGTCCCGGTTGTTCGGGTTTCCGTTAAAGATAGGTCCCGAGGATATCGGGCAGGAGGCGTTTGACGCCCTCAAGGCGGATGCCCTCCCCGAGATGATCAAGGATCAGATCAGCTCGGTGTATCAGGAGAGAGAGAAGGTCTTTGGAAAGGAAGAGCTGGAGCAGCTTGAACGATATATTATGCTCCAGATCATCGACGACAAGTGGGTAGCCCATTTGCAGGCCATGGATCACATGAAAACGGGCGTGGGTCTGCGCGGATATGGGCAGCTCGATCCGCTCAAGGAATACCAGAAAGAGGGGTTTTCCCTGTTCGGCGAGCTGATGGATCAGATCCGGGAAGAGGCCCTCAGCATGTTGTTCAGGGTCCAGATCGTGCGACAAAGGCCCGAACAGTTGCCCAGGCCGAAGAAAAAAGCCCTGAATCTGAGCCATGGAGAAGAAAGCGCAGGGCCGGTCACGGTTCGGCGCAGAGAGAAAAAGGTCGGGCGGAACGACCCCTGCCCCTGCGGAAGCGGCAAGAAATACAAGAAGTGCTGCGGGGCGGGCAAGTAAGCCCTGGGTGATCGGGTTTGTTGAGTTCATTGAGCACCAGGAAAAAATCAAGATAAAAAGTTTGACAAATTTTAGGCAAAACTCCTTCATTCCGATCAGGGCCGGTTTTTCAAAATGATATTGACTGAGCATAACCAATGCACATTTAGTTGTTCGCGATTCCGGCGTTACAGGTGGAATACCCTGCCCATGATGTCCGAGTTTGGCAAACTGGTATGACTAGATCTCTTGCATTTGCAAGGATCAAAGCACCTTGGAGCCATAATTTGGGGTTCGGACGGACAAGGTGGCATTCTCAACAGAGCCGTCAATCGTGCTCTCCTATCATGAGCACATTGCGACAGTTTATAATAGCCATCCTGTCCGCCGAAACCGCGAAAGCTGTAAGCGCAATGGTTACATCAGTGGGATGTGGGCTTACAGTTTAAGCTTTATTTCATATAGCTCCTGTACCATGTTTCGCCATCGCTCTAAAGGGCGATCCTTTTCAAAAGCAGCTTCGAGTGCGTCTGCTTTATTCCATTTTTCCCGAAGGGACGGCCAGGTCATGAGATAATAGCCTGTACGTTCTTCCGGCGTGGCATCTGCATTATTTCGAAGCCTCTGGGGCAGATATACCTGGGATGTCCGCATGAGATGCATCGCCGTACGGAGATATCGACGGCCAATGCCAAAGTCAGCATGCTGCCCGGCTGCCTCACGACGCTTGTAGTCGGTCATCAAGTCTTCCGGGCCATGTAACCCCAGTTGATTGGCGGACTGAACAACATAGTCTTTGAGAATACGGTTGCAGCGTTTGGCGACCTTACCGGTATGGGTCTTGCCCTCAGGGCCGCCGGTTTGCTTAACTTTGGGAATAATGCCTGAGTATGAAACCAGATTGTTTACAGGCTTTTGAGCATCCGGATTTCCGATTTCCGCACATACGCCTGCAGCCAAAACGATGCCGATGCCCCGCATGGTTGTTAGGAAAGCGCCCTGTGTTTGTGCAAGCCATACCGCCAGTTCGTGCTCCAGTTGATGGATGCTGTCCTGCAGGCATCTGAAGAGCTTGACATGGTGAGCAAGTGAGATCTGGAGGGTGATGATGTATTCATCTGGCGTAAGGAGGACGCGTGTGGCATATTCCTGCAGTTTAGCTGCCGCATCCTCAGGCTTTTCTGTGCCGTACCGATGCAGGGTTTCAATAAGTTTGGGTCGCTTCCGACGACGGATCTGGCGCGGGCTGAATCGATTTTCCATGAGGTATAACGAGCTTTTCGAGAATGGGGGAATGCCGCTCTTTGTGTCATCCAGAAAGCCGGGAAAAAGCCGATCAACAAAAGTATGAACTCGATTTTTCACTTCCGTTGACATGGCAGCAAGCTTTCTTCTGTGACGAACTATTGTACGGAGGTTACGATAGATACCGGATTGTGCAGGAGAACAGTTGGCCCTGCGGTTCAGCAACATGGAAGCGATGCCCATTAAATCTAGACGATCGGTACTGGCTTGTAAATTGGCTCGTTGTTTCTTGGCATCCTGGGCGTTGACGCCTGCGACGATCCACCCCCCGGATCGTAATGTGTGGATAAAGTTCTCGGCAAAAGAACCCACGTCTTCGCCGCCAAAGAAGACATGTTTAGGGTCTATTTGGCGATGCTGGCAAGATCGGGTCACCTGTTCGATAAGGTATTCGATCCCTTCAGGGGAATTTTTAACGGGAAACGGTTTTCTGAGAATGTGGCCATTGCCATCACACAACATGACAACATGATCCTTTTTAGCATAATCCATTGGCACACACATGACTTTTGAACCGTTTCCGGCTTCTTCAAATAGCCGAAGCAACTCTTGACTTTGGTTTACATAAATGTTTTTCTTTTTCATGGTGAAGCGCCTCCTTTTTTTTGCAGCTGCTTGATTGCAGACTGCTCTTAAATGTGCCACCGGCATCTCCGGATGGCTAAATAAGAGGATGGAGCTTCACCTACAAAATGTCAAAAATGGACGACCAAGGTCATTGGTCATCAGAAAAATGTGTAATGGCGACCCGAGTTATGGAGTTGGGGAGGCTTCGCGAGCTCACCTAAAAGGCTCGCTCGCCTCCCCAACATCCATAACTCGGAAACGTACCAGTTCATTGGGTTGACGGCTAAACAGGCAAAATCATTGAGGACAAAATGATTGAGAAGAATCAAAAAGTAGGGGAGAGGTGGCCATTATGAGGATTGAAGGCCG
>Ga0172369_10001502_pt1 | contig 33518 bp, 29 predicted proteins | sample LakKiv25m_FD_114539 | JGI IMG/M metagenome (GOLD analysis project Ga0172369, IMG submission 114539) | Freshwater microbial communities from Kabuno Bay, South-Kivu, Congo - kab_022012_11.25m | ecosystem: Environmental > Aquatic > Freshwater > Lake | place: Democratic Republic of the Congo... | reverse complement strand
AACTGTAATAATTTTCGAATATTCTCGCGAGTTTCTGAGATATCATCAACAACTAACACGCGAATTTTTTCGGCCTCAGCCATACACAAACTCCAGAGAATAAAATACCAACAACATTAATGAAATAAAACAATCTTTTCTATATAGAAGCTTGATAACCTTTATTTACTGGTTGTCAAGCTTCTATGCCCAACCCCCTATTGTGCTGGAGCTGGAGTTGCAACTATATCATTTGGTAATAATGGTGAAGTAATTACGTCCAACCTTGGTTCCAAAGCATACGGAAGCTTTGCAGGGACAGGAATTCGATATTGGCTAAGTAAATATTGAAGCGTTGCGGCTTCAGTCTCAACTCGTGAAACATCATCGCTTGGTCCACGAAGAGTCATCGTCATTTGAACGCCACTATTTAACAAATATGTTAAAGTTACTGCTTCCTGAGGTGTCACGACCAAAGTAATGATGTCGGGTTTCTGAATGACAGTAGTTGTAGTTCCATTCTGTGCATTAACAGTCGATTGGCTGGCTGCTGAATTACTTGCTGTTTCGCCTGGCAATGGGAATGTACCAACATGCAATACAAGGACATTTTGAAGGACCATTTGAGAGACAAGTCTTGGTCTTTGTCTCTCTGCTGGGATAATATAAAATGGCTCTTGAAAATTCGGGTCAAGCTCTACGCGACCTTGGGGTGACAATGTGAGACCGGTTACCGATTGGGCAGTTAGATTATAAGCGTCTGTAACAGTCTGAAAACTTGTACCATCATAGAAAGAATCGCTGTTTGATGCCAATAATCCAGCAGTAAGATTTGGTGTGATGGATTGATAATTTGCATCCACATCGACCAAAAGCATGGATGCGATCAAGTTGATGTGATCTCCATCCTGGATACCAAAACCAACCGCAGATAAACGAGAGATCGGTATCGTAACTGCTGTCATGCCTGGTAAAATTAATGAAGCCCAAGTAGAACCAGAATCTGCCAGACTTCCAGCAGAAGATGCTAAAACAGGCTGGGTAATTATCATACCCAGATCCAATGGATATTTGGCAAACTGACCAATCACCATATTAATATCTGTAAACTCCCCGGCAACCAACTGGTTTTCGGGAATATTGATCGTGCTTAAATCACCTTCATTGATCAGTTTTCCTCTTGGGATATTCTGACCAGCCACTACAATACTAACTTGTTGAGACGATTGTGTCGGGGATGAGATTAATCCCCCAAGACTCCCTGAATTTCTGAGGAAGAAATACGCTGCCCCTAAGCCTACGATTAGAATCAGCGCCAAGTAAATGAAAATCCGTCCACGACGCATAGTATTCTCCTTCTCATAATTAATTAAGTTTTATCCGACGCAATAATTATACAGTAAAACAACAAGCTATGTATATACCTAAAAAGTATATAGTCTGTGGTATAAAAAAAGCAGAGCCCAAGAATTTTGGACTCTACTTTTTTCAATTGACCAGTAGGTTTTAGAGAGCGCTATTAATTTTGCTGAATACATTACCAATGATCGGGCCGAGAAGGGTCAGAACAGCAATAACGACTACAGCAACTAAAACAAGAATTAACGCATATTCAACTAAACCTTGGCCTTTTTCTTTAGCGGAGAATAACATAGTTTTCACCTCCTTCCTATTCTTAGATTTTCCCAGGGGCCACCTGAAGATACTCATATTATACAAGAAATTTGACGAAAATATCATTACAATTTTGTTATCTTTTTGATCTACTTTTTTAATGAAGAATCGGAACGGATAACGATACTCTGGTCCCATTTCCTATGGTGCTATCCACGGCAAAAGTTCCACCCAAAAGTTCCACCCTCTCTTTAATCAATCTCAGACCTAAGCTTTCTTCCTGGTTAATTATATCTGGATCGAATCCTTTGCCATTGTCATCCACAATAAGCTTGACATGATCCTCTGATAAATCCATTTGGACTTTCACCAAACTTGCCTGGCTATGTCTTGATGCATTTCCCAAAAGTTCTTGAAGTGCTCTAAAAATCATCACTTCCATATATGGTTCCAAACGGCGTTCTGTTCCAGTAACCATTAGACTTAAATCCATTCCAGCCTGTTCTTTAAAGATATCTCCATAACGGCGGATTGTTGGAACCATACCCAAATCATCGAGCATCATTGGTCGAAGCTCAAAGATAAAATTTCGAACTTTCTGAAATGTGCTCATTGCAGAAGCTTTCAAAGCACTCAATTCTGACCGGGCTTTTTCATTATCGACATCCAGGTAACGCATCGCAATTTCGGATTGTAAAATAAAATTTGAAAGAGCTTGTGCGGGTCCATCATGCATCTGACGTGACAATCTTTGACGTTCAGCTTCTTGGGCATTAACCAACATTTCAAGACTTGCTGTTCCCCCCCTTTCTTTCATATTTGCTGTTCCTGATTTTGACATTTCGTACAATCTTTCCAAAGTTGAGCGGTATCTGTCAAGGTGAGATTGGTCACTTTGAAGTTTTTCCAATTGTCCCCGCATCACGAATAGTCTTTGCTGAGCATCCAGAGCCGAATCGTATGCCATTCGAATTTCTTCGTTTGAAACTGAATTGATCTGTTTTTGGATCTGTTGAAGATGAGCAGTGATGGCAGCATTCCTTTGAGATAATTTTCCGACTTCTACCCGACTCTGCTCTAACATTAAAGAAACTTCTTTGATTGCCCTATTGGTTTCGTCCAATTCTGTCTGGAAACTCTGCTTGGGATTATCGTTAGGTTGATTTGTATTCGGATGATTATCCAGAACCATTATTTACTCCTGCCAATCATTATTTTTATCGTCTGCCAGTTGAACCCATCCTCGTCTTAAAGCATAAACCACCGCCTGAGTTCTGTCATCTACAGCAAACTTTCTTAAAATTGAAGTGACATGATTCTTGACAGTTTGATGGCTAATACCTAACACATTGGCAATTTCCTTGTTGCTTTTTCCGTCGACCACACAAGAAAGCACTTCCATTTCACGACTCGAAAGTGGGTGGAAAGGACTTCCCGGTTCACTATATAAGTGATGTGCATTTTCCATTCGACTTTTTTTCCACTCTTCAAATTCAATTTTAGTTAATATTTTCTCTTCGAGAAAATAATTTCCAAGACTTATCTCGTGAATAGCTTGAATCAATTTTATAGGCTCAATATCCTTCGAACAATAGCCTGCAGCTCCTGCCCACGCAGAGTGCATAACTTGTTCACGATCATCATAAGCTGTTAACAAAATGAAACGGGTAAGCAATTTTTCTTGAACACCTTGTTGGGTGATCTGTTGACCATTGAGTCCAGGAAGATTGATATCCACGATCGCAATATCGGGTTGAAGAGATCGAATAAGAGTTAATCCTTCCTCGCCATTGGAAGCCTCTGCAATGACTTTAATATCTTCACTCATAGACAATACGTCAATTACTCCCTGCCTGAACAAGGGATGATCATCAACAATAATGACGGTAATTTCACCTATAATATTATTCATGGTTCCCTGTGTGCTTGGCATCAGTATAGCACAGGAAGATAATTGGTACAATTAATTTATTGATAAGAATTAATTTTCCCGCCATTGGTAAATGACCATATTTTCACCACCAAACATAGGTGCGAACTTCCCTCTTGTTGAATAAATTTCTTGCAATCCCGATCTTAATTTAGGATACCAATCTGGGAAAGCCATCAGATAATTGACGTTTTGCGAATCCAGGAATTCGGCCAAATATGCTTCATTATGAAGAAAAGGAATAACTTCAGGGGAAATCAATCCGGCCATATCAATTATCCTATGATTTCCGAAATACCCCAATGCACCTATATCATGCGCAGCAATGATCTTTCCATTAGGAATATTCCTGTCTACCCAAATTGCAGAATCAACCATCTCACTTTCAATGATTGCCACATCCCTTGCATAAACAATTGTCCCGTATCCCCAAAAGATCATCAGAATAATTCCAGTACCTATCAACCAGGTTTTCTCAACCACCCAACGCCACCCTTTGCTTGTTTTTTGGAGGAATTCGATCATTCCAATACTACTAAATGAATAAAACACAAGCATTGATGGAATGACGTATCTTCCATGTTGATAGATCACTGGTAATCGCCAAGCATATAAAACTAAAATCCCCAAAATCCATAAAAAACTCGCAAGATATCCCCATTTTTGCTTTTGAATCGCATTTTTCATCATCAATATATAACCTGGGAGTAAAATACTCCCAATCCCAACCAAGAGCAGAAGTGCCAATTTGCCTAAACGAACTACGAATCTAATGTTTGATAATATCCCGTATTCAGCTTGTTTTGCATATAAAGTGGTTGGCCAAGGTGTACCAGCCAAAACCAATGAAAATACGAGATATATTGAAAAGATACATCCAAATCCAATGAGGATCTTTGCAAGGTTTAGTATTCTTTTTTTTATTGGATTATCATTTAAAATGGAAATCATAAAAGCTGGTCCGAGTAAAGTAAGCCCATCAGGTCGAATCCAGACACTTATCCCGATCAAAATACCTATCCTAGAATAATTCGGTGTATCTTCAATTAATGAAAACAATACCCATATAACCATAGCTGAGAATAGAATCGTCTCCATTCCAGAGGCAGCAGCCCAAGCAAAGTGCCATTCAAAAATAATTAAGAAACCTATCCACGGAAAAACAGGCGTATAAGAGTGGACTAATTTTCGAATTGTCTTCTCAACAAAATATGCGATCCCCCACAAGATAAAAATTCCCAATCCAAATGCCCAAGTGAATGGTGAAATTCCTAGCAGATACCCCACCGAAAGAATAGCTGTCCAAAGCGGTGATGTTGAGCCACCTGATACTTCTCCCGGCAGAAAAGTCCACTCTCCAAAGATAGCCAGGTTTCTGGCATAAGTCTGGTGGATCCAGGAATCATCCAGCGGAAATCCAGTCCGGAAAAATATCTGACTCACCATTAGATATGAAATAACTGAAATGATGGATAGGATAGCTAAAGTTAGAGGTATCGAATACTTCGAAATAAAATTATGGTTCGATCTTAAATACACGTGCGCCATCCATTTCGCCGAGATAATTGAAACCTGGATAATGATCCGGGTTCCTATATAAACCTATCAGCCCATCCGGGAAACCTTCTTTTTCCAATACCAAATAATTGGCATTAAATTGTTCAGCAACCAGAAGGGCTTTAAGTTCATTTCCATATGGGACTGCGATTGCACTTTTACCTGTCGCCAGGTAAAAACCAGGTGGGTTCGCTACGATCACGATTGGTTTGGTTGAAGGCAGCAAATCAATAATGGTATCCAATTTTTTATATAAACTAATTTCGGTGCTCCAAATATTTTTCCCATCAATGGGGTTGAACAATTTTCCCATGACGATATAACAAGTGAAAAGAATTGACAAACCCACAGTCGCCCACAAGAAAGTACGTGATGCCTGCTCAATCTTCCAAGCTCTTTTTTCCCCAACCCAGTGAACGATCGTCACCAACCCGATTGGAGCGAGAACCCACCAAATTGGTTGAAGAGCGGCTCCCGAATGAAAAAATCCGCCTCGTGAACCTGCGAAAGGAAAAATTAGACTCATAAGTATTAAGACACCTATCCAGGAGATCGATGCAATTTTTATGCGAAGATCTTTTTTAAATTTCCATAAGCCTACTAAAATCAAAGGGAATAAAAAAATGGTTGCCTGTGAAGCAAGTGTATTCTGTAAATTTATACTCAAAGCCCATAACCGTATTTTCAAGATTTCAAACATACCAGACTCTAACCAAGATGCAAAAGTGATCGATCCGGTAGGATAAGAAAATATCTGGTTGTAGTTTGTAAGCCAAAGCATACTTAATCCCCCCGGTGCCAGAATTGACCCAAACACATTTTCATTCCGGATAAACCATGGACCCATAATGAGTATATAGCCAATAAGACAAATAATTCCATTAAGGATCTTAACTAAGTATTTGGGTCGGGTGGAATTACTGACCGGTTTTAAGAGAATTGTTAGAAAGGATATAAACAACCAGAAGATCCCGTCAGCCCTCGCCAGGTGCATTAATCCTGCGATCAATCCCAAGAGGAAATTACTCCAAATCCCTTTACTAATCACGACTAAAAAGAAGACTCCCCCAAGGACCATATAGATCCCAAATGTGTCGGTCACAGGCAAAAAAATTGCATAAAAGCCAGAAAATATCGCTAAAAGAGCAGAAATTTGAGCGAGGTCAACTCGTTTCGTAAATGAATAAGCCAGGGAATAAGTAATAACTGGTATTGTTGCTGAAATGATCAAGAAAAAGAGTCGCCCTGCAAACCATGAACTTTGCCCGAACAGGGACACTCCAGCCGCAACCAATATAGATGCCAAAGGCATCCAATAAGAATGAGAAGGATGAGGCAACCTGTCGGGATTATCCAAATAGTTCCATAAATAAGGTTCACTAAATCCATTTCCATCTGCAAGTTGTAAACCGCCCGCATAATAATAATCAGCATCCATATAACCCGGGGAGTCCTGAAAAAAAGCAATTATTCCAAAAACGAAAACTCCTAAAAAAACCAATAAGAGAAATCGCTGCCATTTCAGCATTTCAAATTAATCCCTGTTCAATCGTATCCATCCAGGTGCGGGGAGGCCGGGTTGCCCACCACCGGATCCAATATAATCCAGCCACAAGGAGAAAAGACGGGGCAAAAAAAGTAATCGTTTTATAAGTAACGAAGTGAATGAAATACTGAGTTCCAAACCATACTGCCCATCCCCCTAAAAAGATGACCAAAATAATAATTCCTACAAACAACCATCGTTTCCTTTTATCAATTCTTTCCGTAATAACCTTTAAGATGTAGGTCAAGGGTATCAAATAAATTATCTCATAACCCAAAGGAGTTGGAATTCCTACCAAAGGGTAAATCACCAGGGTTAAAGAGGCAACCCAAAGGAACCAACGAAAATCCTTGTTTAAAGCGGCTCGCCACTCCAATATGAGCAAAATAATCATCCCAAACATCAACACAATTGCCACTTTCGAACCAATCGCTGGCCAAAGATCAGATAATAATCCAAAAGTCGATTGGTTGTTTACAAAAACATATTCAGCTCTAAATGACCGGAGAAAGGATAAAAACCAACCTGGAAATAATCCAAAAGATGCTAAGATCAGAAATCCCCATACCATCATCGCACCCCAAATAATTTTTTTTCGGCGATTATGCAAGACCCACCAAAATATCAAAAGGCACAATATGCCGGTTACAGAAGGTTGAAAAGATGCCAAAGCGAAAGCTGCACCTGATAATTCGTTGGATCCCTTTTGCATCCCTATCAGTCCAATTAAAAGGAAGATAAAAACAAGAATAATCTGGTCATTTTCCAATAAAGGTAATATCGCTTGAGACCCCAAAATAGCAAGAATGGAATATGCAGCTGTAATAATTGTTGGTAACCTCCACTCAAATAGGTATAGACATAAAAAAGATGATCCAACTAAAAATAGCTCGAGTAGAAGCATCCAAATAACTCTGGCTGTTTTGTAATCAATAACTAATGCCAGTGGGAAATAAAGGATCTCGCTTGCAAAAGACTGATTGAGGTACAGTGGGTCTTGGCCGGTTTCGGCGATCTTGCCATAATACAATAACTGGGTACGTTGAGCGGCTGATTCGCTGTATGGGTCTATCCCAAGTTCCAAAAATGTTCTCATGCCCAACCAGGGTGTCAAAAATTTCTTTTCAACGGGATTTTTGCGGATAAAGAAAATATTGAACAACACCAAACTTGCAAGTATTGCACTTATGATCATTGCAAAGAATATCGCACTTATTACTCTAACTCGATTCGTCAACATTCCTCCAAATAGATGGAATTATTCTAATCGCATTGTCAGAGTGGGTCAAATGGCCAAGTTTTATGCTATAATTTGCCGAATGAAAACATTTGCTTATTTTCAGAATGACAATGAGTATAATTGCAATAATCTAACCCCGCTTGGTGGGCGAGTTTTGTTTAGGTAATTATTCTCTTTTGAACAAAAAATCGCCCAAAGCTAAATGCAGAGGGCGATTTATTTTATATAAATATAAAGAAATTGTTGAATATACGAAACGGAGATGTCAATGTATAAAACGCACACCTGTGGAGAAATCCGACCAACTCATTCCGATCAGATCGTTACATTGGCAGGGTGGGTTCATCGCCGTCGTGATCATGGAGGCGTAACTTTCATCGACTTGCGAGACCGTTTTGGATTGGTTCAGATAGTTTTTAATCCTGACCTGACCCAGGAATATGCTGATATTATTTCCAATGTCCGTCTCGAGTGGGTTCTGCAAATCACCGGGACTGTGCGGATAAGACCTGCTGGCATGGTTAATCCCAAGATGGATACAGGTGAAGTTGAAATCATTGCATCAAAAATCGATGTACTAAATCCTGCAAAACCTTTACCATTCATGATAAATGGTGAAGACCAAATGGCAGATGAAAATACCAGGCTCAAATTTCGCTATTTAGACTTGAGACGTGAAAAAATGAAGTCGAACTTAATTCTGCGTCACAAGGTAATAAAATTCATCCGAACTTATCTGGACGACAAAGGTTTCATTGAAATTGAGACCCCAATCCTTTTTAAAACAACTCCGGAAGGTGCACGAGATTACCTGGTTCCATCACGCGTTCATCCAGGTGAATTTTATGCACTGCCTCAATCTCCCCAACAATTGAAACAAATGCTTATGGTGGCTGGGATGGAGCGGTATTTTCAAATAGCCCGATGCTTTCGGGATGAAGATCAGCGTGGGGACCGCCAACCAGAATTTACGCAACTGGATATGGAAATGTCTTTTGTTGAACGCAATGATGTAATGTCTCTGGTTGAAGGAATGTTCACGCAAATGGTAGCGGAAATAGTGCCAGATAAACATCTTCTCTCCCAACCCTGGCCACGCATCACATACGCAGAAGCGATGGATAAATTTGGGAAGGATAATCCGGATTTGCGTTTTGGAATGCAGTTAAAAAATATTAGCGATCTGGCCATAGGCTGTGGCTTCAGTGTTTTTGAAAATGCAATCTCCAATGGCGGGAGCGTGCGCGGGATCAATGTTTCCAGTTGTGGAGATTTTTCCAGGAAACAGATCGACGAATTGGCATTTTTTGTGCAAGAGCTTGGGGCGAAGGGTCTCGCATATATAGCACTGACTACCCAAGGTGAAACCCGTTCTTCGTTTACCAAATTCCTGACAGACAAAAAAATTCAGGAGATTATTACAAGAATGGAAGCAAAACAAGGAGATCTATTGCTCTTTGTTGCTGATAAAACTTCTCTTGTGTTTGAAACATTAGGTCGTCTCAGAGTAAAAATGGGTGACCTCCTCGGGTTGCGGGATCCCAAAGTGCTTGCATTTTGTTGGGTGATCGATTTCCCCTTTGTAATGTTCATTGAGGACGAAAATCGTTGGGATCCGAGCCATCATCTTTTTACATCCCCATTACCCGAGGATCTACCCTTGTTGGACACTGAGCCTGGCAAGGCTAGAGGAGCCCAATATGATCTTGTTCTGAATAATTACGAGGTCGGGGGAGGATCGATCCGAATTCACAGCAGGAATCTTCAAGAAAAAGTATTCAAATTAATTGGTCTTGATCCTGATATTGCCCAAGAACGTTTTGGACATATGCTGGAGGCATTCGAATATGGAACCCCCCCCCATGGCGGAATCGCTCCTGGTATTGATCGTATTTGCATGCTACTGGCTGATGAACAAAATATCCGGGAAGTTATAGCATTTCCCAAAAACCAGGCTGCCCGAGATGTTATGGCCTCCGCCCCCTCGACAGCGGATATTAAGCAGCTAAAAGAATTGCATATAAAAATTGACGATTAAAAATAAGATCCCGGAATATATTTATGGACAATAATATTGGTAATACATCGGATGCAATTGATATTAATACAGTCCGGTACATTGCGAATCTAATTAAATTAAGAATCAATGCTGAAGATGCAGAAGTTTTTAGTAAACAATTTTCACAAATAATTGAATATTTTCAGATATTGTCGGATATTGACACATCTGAAGTTCGACCGGCAAATGAAAATTGGCTGTTGAAAAACGTTTTTCGAGAGGATGTGATCCAAGAATCCATGGATCGCGAGGAATTTCTGAAAAATGCACCAGACCACGAAGGATCCTTTGTCAAAGTACCCAAGGTATTTGAGGAAAGATGAAATCTGCAACTGGATCATCGGAAATGGGGAATTGATGGAATTATTCAATTTGAGTGTTCGAGATGCTCATGAATTGTTAGTTAAGAAGGAAATTTCCAGTGTTGAGTTAACAACAGCTGTCCTGGCTAATATAAAGCACGAGGATCCAAAAATTAAAGCTTATATAACGATCACTGAGGAGCATGCGCTCGAGCAGGCTCGCCTGGCAGATATCCGATTAAATTCTAAGGAAAACATCACACCCTTAACCGGGATCCCGTATGCAGTTAAGGATTGCATTTCAACTCGTGGCATCCAAACTACTTGCGGTTCGAAGATTCTCGAAGGTTATATTCCTCAATTTGACGCTTCGGTCGTTGAACGTTTAGACAGGTCCGGTGCTGTATTACTCGGCAAACATAACATGGATGAATTTGGCATGGGTTCATCCTGTGAAAATTCTGCATTTTTTAATACCCATAATCCCTGGAATTTAGACAGAGTTCCAGGTGGCTCCAGTGGAGGTTCTGCGGCATCCGTTTCTACAGGGCTAAGCCTGTTTGCCATAGGAGAAGATACTGGAGGATCTATTCGAATGCCAGCAGGATTTTGCAATATAACTGGTCTGAAACCAACTTATGGGCGGGTTTCCCGTTTTGGGCATATCGCGTTGGTATCTTCTTTTGATTGTGTAGGACCTTTGACCCAAACTGTATTTGATTGTGCGATCATATTAGAGACAATCGCAGGAAAAGATCCAAAAGATGGCACTTCGCTACCAGATCCCGTTCCGACTTATACTTCTTCCCTGGGAAAGTCGGTAAAAGGTCTGCGCCTTGGAATCCCGGATGAATATTTTCAATCAGGTATGGATCCTGGTGTTGAAAAAGCTATCCAGGACGCCATCCAAGTTTTTGAAAATTCAGGTATGAAAATCTGCAAAGTTTCCCTGCCGCATACACAAGCTGCTCTTCCAGTGTATTATTTAATCTTATTTGCTGAAGCCAGTGCAAATTTAGCCAGGTTCGATGGAACCCGATTCGGATATTCATCAAGGCAGAATGTTGAAAATGTGATCGACCTGATCGTCCAATCCAGACAGGAAGGTTTTGGAGAAGAAGTCAAACGAAGGATCATGCTGGGTGCATATGTCTTATCAGCAGGGTATTACGATGCATATTACCTGAAGGCACAGAAGGTTCGAACCTTGATCCGGGATGATTTCAATTCCGCTTTTGAAAAATGTGATGCCATTCTTGCTCCTACATGCCCTACCCCGGCATTCAAACTTGGTGAAAAGAAACAAGATCCACTGACCATGTATTTGTCTGATATTTATGTTGTTGCGACCAACCCTGCCGGTGTACCTGCATTATCTCTTCCATGCGGTTTTTCTGAAGGTTTACCTGTAGGGATGCAATTAATAGGGAACCATTTGAGTGAAGAACTTCTATTCCAGATCGGTCATGTTTATCAAACCGAAACGGATTGGCATAAGATGCATCCCATTCTTGCATGACAATATGAAATTAACCTGACCATGAAATTTGAACCTGTTATTGGACTTGAAATCCATGCTGAATTAAAAACGCAGACCAAAATGTTCTGTGGGTGCAGTGCGGACCATACAACCATTACTGAACCCAATACTTTAATCTGTCCAATATGTACAGGGTTGCCTGGAGCGATGCCAGTCTTAAACAAGAAAGCCGTTGAGCAAAGTATTCAGGTAGGCCTGGCATTGAATTGTGATATTAATGAAATCAATATTTTTGCCAGAAAGAATTATTTTTACCCTGACCTGCCAAAAGGGTATCAAATTTCACAATATGATTTGCCAATTGCTTCAAACGGCTGGTTGGAAATTTTGAATGAGACTCCAGGAAAAACCCAGCGCGTACGAATTCGCCGTGTCCACCTGGAAGAAGACACAGCGAAATTAACTCATCAAGTAGATTTTTCACTTATAGATTTTAACCGTGCTGGCGTACCTCTTTTAGAAATCGTTTCTGAACCCGATATGCATTCAGTGGAATCCATTCTTTCCTACGCCAATAGAATCAGATCCATACTTCGCTATCTCGATGTTAACTCAGGTGATATGGAAAAGGGCATCCTGCGTTTTGAAGCAAATATTTCTGTGCGTCCTGCAGGTAGCAAGGAGTTAAACACAAGAACAGAGATCAAAAACCTCAATAGTTTTCGATCCATGGCACAGGCAACCGAATATGAAATAATTCGACAGATAAATTTATATAATAATGGTGAAACGGTGACTCAGGAAACCCTTGGTTGGAATGAACTGGAAGCCAGGACTTATTCCCAACGTGGAAAGGAAGATGCTCATGATTACAGGTATTTCAATGAACCGGATATTCCCCCGGTTCACGTTGAAGAACTTTTGATTAAGAAATTATCTTTACAAATGCCAGAACTGCCAGATGCCAGGATTAAACGATATACCGATCAATTTGGCTTAACTCCAGTTCAGGCTCAAGCCCTCGTCTCGGAAAGAACGATCGCAGATTTCTTTGAAAAAACGATATTGTTATCTTCAAGTCCTATCAAAACGATATATAACTGGTTGGTAGGAGAATTTACCAGACATATCAATGAGAGAAGAATCAATTACCAGGAGATACCTGTAACTCCCGATAATTTTGTCCAATTAATGGATCTTTTTACATCAAATGTAATCAATGATTTTTCTGCAAAAGAGGTTTTGGCTGAAATGTTCAATTCAAACAAAAACGCTAAAGCAATCGTTTCAGAAAAAGGCCTCTATCAAATCTCAGATGAGGATTTCCTTGCCGGTATTGTTGAAAAGGTACTTAGAGAAAACCCTGAGCCTGTTAAACAGTATCAATCAGGAAAAGAAATATTATTCAAATGGTTTATGGGACAGATTTCCAAGGAAACAAAAGGCAAAGCAGACCCACAGGTTGTAAGGCATTTATTAAATAATAAATTAAGAGTGCAATAAATCTAAGGAGATACCATGTCATCGATTATCCGGGTTGATCAGATTGCAGATTATACGGATCAAGAAGTATGTATTCAAGGTTGGGTTTACAACCGTACCGACAAAGGAAAGCTCGTTTTCCTGCTTGTCAGGGACGGGTCAGGTTTTGTCCAATGTGTGGCTTTTAAAGGCGATCTTGATGAAAAAATCTTTGACCAAATCATGCACATTCCACAAGAAACATCGTTAGTCATCACAGGAAAAGTTCGCGCAGATAAAAGAGCCCCTGGGATCCCTGGTGGATTTGAAGTTGGCGTTAAGGAAATCAAGATCCTGCAGGAAGCCAATGATGATTACCCGATGTCATTAAAAGAACATGGTGTCGATTTCGCCCTGGATAATCGCCATTTATGGTTACGGATGCCCAGCCAATGGGCTATCTTGCGTATCCGCGCCACAGTTATCAGCGCCATGAGGGAGTGGTTGGATGAGCATGGATTTATAAATATGGATACACCTATCCTGACCCCTGCTGCTTGTGAAGGGACAACCACCCTTTTTGAAACACCTTATTTCGATGAAGGAATGGCATATCTGGCTCAATCCGGTCAACTTTATAATGAAGCAAACATCTTTGCTTTTGGCAAAGTATACAGCTTTGGACCAACATTTCGGGCTGAAAAATCCAAAACTAGGCGACATCTAACCGAGTTCTGGATGGTTGAGCCGGAAATCGCTTTTTGTGATCTCGATCAATTAATGGAGATCGAAGAGCAGTTCATAACCCACATCGTCAAGAGAGTGCTTAGAGACAGACGACCAGAGCTTGTTTCCCTTGGGAGAGATCTGTCCAAACTTGAGAAAAATGAAGCACCCTTTCCAAGGATCTCTTATGACCAGGCTGCAGAAATGATCGAACAAATTCGTTCTGAAGAAACAGATCCGGAAAAGAAAGAATTATTAAAATTTGAGTGGGGTATGGACTTTGGTGCCCCCCATGAGACAGAATTAACCAATAAATTTGAAAAGCCTGTGTTCGTATATGGTTATCCCACCAAGGTAAAAGCATTCTATATGGAACCCTGGCCTGGCAGACCTGAAGTCTGTAAGAGTGTAGATCTCCTTGCACCAGAGGGATATGGCGAAATCATTGGAGGTTCCGAACGGATGTCAGACCACGATCTATTGTTACAAAGGATCCATGAACACAATCTTCCGGAAGAAGCTTTCAAATGGTATTTGGATCTACGAAAATATGGCTCTGTGCAACACAGCGGCTTTGGGATAGGTCTTGAAAGAACCGTTTCATGGGTATGTGGGATTGAGCATATCCGCGAATCCATTGCTTTTCCCCGGACCATCAAAAGAGTCTACCCATAATTTCCATCTGGATGTATGAAAAAACATAAATAATATTTTTAATAATTCACTACCCAACAAATTATGTTTATGGTATAAGATAGTAGCCCTGCTGTGTGCGTGATGCTGCGCTCACGGTTTTGAGCCAACATTTATATTATGGGTCTTTGTCTTACGTATACAACGCGATAGGCCAGAGCCAAGGCGAAGTTTCCGAGGCGAGACCCACCTGCGAAAGCAGGTTCAAAACTTTGCAGCACACGGCATGGTGGGGTTATTTTTAACAATTTAATTTTCGGAGATTCAGCGGCTGCATCTCGCTTTTGCGAGATGACGAGGTGGAGGTTCTCCTGCTCGCGCAGGGCGCTAACCAGTTCTTTATTCCTTTATTTTTGATGAAGAACTGGGAAAATCGGATTGATCAGCGGATGCCTCTGGAGTTTTGATCACGAACTCCTTTCTCCCTTCCATGAAAGTGCGAATGTGGAATTAATTACCACATTCAACCGAAAAGCACCTGGCGACAGGTGGTACAAGGTGAGCACAGTGATTCAGGTTGTTTCTTGTTACCTGTTTTCATTTGGAAGGGCATCTTTTGGTGAAATTTGATTCATAAAAGGCATGCCTTGCATGCTTTTTTTTATTGAAAGGACAATTTTGAAAATTCGAATATGGGTACCACTCTTTGCAATATATCTGATCTGGGGTTCAACTTACCTTGCAATTCGCTTCGCAATTGAAACGATCCCTCCCTTTCTGATGGCATCCATGCGATTCTTGATCCCCGGGTTATTATTGTACATTTGGCGACGGGCAGCCGGTGATCCAAATCCGACAAAGCTCGAATGGAAATCAACCATAATTATGGGATTGTTGCTCCTGGTAGGAGGCAATGGTCTTGTTACATGGGCGGAACAATTCATCCCATCTGGGATTGCTGCTGTGATAATTGGTTCGGTGCCTCTTTGGATCATATTACTAAATTTTATAAAACCTGAAAACAGAAATCTGGACAAGTTTGTGGTCCTTGGAGTGATACTTGGCTTTTTAGGTATTGTATTGCTCATAGGCCCTTCTCAATTAAAAAACAGCAGTGAACACATCGATCCAATTGGGATCATAGCAATTCTATCTGCAGCCATCTTCTGGGCTTCTGGATCTTTATATGGCAGGGATGCTCCAATGCCTTCCTCACCTTTGCTCAGTACAGGAATGGAATTTATAGGAGGTGGAATTGGATTGGTTTTTATGGGCGGTTTATCTGGTGAATTCTCGCAATTCAAGATTTCATCAATTTCCACCAGCTCGATCTTAAGTCTTCTATATCTGATCGTCTTTGGCTCATTGATCGGCTTTGTAGCCTATACATGGCTTCTCCGGAACGCTCCAATATCATTGGTTTCAACTTACGCCTATGTAAATCCTCTAATTGCAATCTTGATAGGTAATCGTCTTGCCCAGGAAACTTTAAATTTGAGGATCCTTACTGCAGCAGTGATCATTATATTTTCTGTCTTTATTATCAATACCACAATTCGAAAGAATTCAATTGCCAAACAAAAAGAAGTTCATTTATCACAGATCGATTGATCCGACAATTATTAAATTCAAATTAAGGAGAAAAGAAATGGATGCTAAAGGTTTACTCTCAAAAGTGAAGGAAGATAAAGTTAAATTCATTTCCTTCCAATTCACCGATGTGACTGGCTCAGTGAAGAGTGTGGATGCACCAATCAATCGCCTGGAAGCAGCCCTTGAAGATGGGGTATGGTTTGATGGTTCTTCAGTTGAAGGATTTGCACGCATCCAGGAAAGTGATATGCGTTTGGAGATCGATCCAAACACTTATGCGGTTTTACCATGGTCTTCGCCCGACGCCAGAAGAGCACGCGTTTTCTGTAATATTTACACACCAGATAACAAACCGTTTGAAGGGGATCCACGTGGTACTCTCAAGGAAATGCTCAAGAAAACAACTGACCGTGGATGGACATTTAATGTTGGCCCTGAACCGGAGTTTTTCCTGTTCAAGCGAAATGGGAATGGAACGAACATCCACCCGGTCCCTTATGATGTTGGCGGTTATTTTGATTTTTCGGCTGATGACGAAGCAGTTCGCGTTCGGTCTGAATTGATCGATGCTTTGAATTTAATGGGATTGGATGTGGAAGTAGGTCACCATGAAGTTGCCCTGGGTCAACATGAAATCGATTTTCGATTTGCGGATGCATTACGGACTGCTGATAATGTATTGACATTCAAATATACAGTTAAAGCTATCGCTGCCAAGTATGGATTGATTGCATCCTTTATGCCTAAACCATTGTTCGGGGTTAATGGTTCCGGGATGCATTGCCATCAATCGATTTTCAATTCAAATGGAGAAAATCTCTTTTTCGATCCGAAAGACGATTACCATCTGTCAAAATTGGCATATTCTTTCATTGCTGGTCAGTTAACCCACGCCAGGGCACTTGCTGCGATCGTAGCACCAACAGTCAACTCATACAAACGACTGGTTCCAGGTTATGAAGCTCCCGTTTATATCGGCTGGGCGCAACAAAACCGCTCAGCACTTATCCGAATTCCACGGTTTACCGAAGGCCGCGATAAAGCAGTTCGGGCTGAATTACGGTTCCCGGATCCCTCATCCAATCCATATCTAGCTTTTACAGCAATATTAGGCGCAGGTTTGGATGGGGTTGCAAAGAATATGACTCCGCCTGCTCCACTTAACAATGTCAATGTTTATCATCTGGATGAGGATGAAAGATTGAAGATGGGTATTTCCTCACTGCCAGGTTCGTTAGGGGAAGCACTCTTAGAGTTGGAGAAGGATCTTGTAATCCAGGAGGCTCTTGGACCAGCGACTTATGAAGCTTTCCGGCGGGCAAAATTAGCTGAAAGGGATGAATATAGATTGGCCGTGACAGATTGGGAAGTTGAAAGGTATCTCGAAATAGCCTGATTTACAGGTTATTTAATGATTTTGTGGTATAATGATTGTTTGGTTCCGCAAGGAACAATATCCATTTGGTTGAATTCATAAAGGATGAATGGAGCTCCTGAAAAGGACTCCATTTATCCTTAGAAAAGAAACCTTAAAATTAAATAATGTTTTGATCATTCCAGTAGGATCCCCGGCCTGCTTGTCTAACCGGGATCTTTTCTTGCAGGTGGCCAGTTTATCGAGAGATCAACTGGTTGTTGGTAGGTAATGGGATATGACCTGAGATGGTCATACAATAACATCGGAGTCATCAAAACATCCAAGGAGAGTTTGATGACTTCAGATTTTAATGATTTATACCTGCGCCAGGAATTGGCTCAGGCTGTAGTTGATTGCGGGTACATAACCCCAACACCCATTCAAAGCCAAGTGATCCCTATCATGTTAACCGGTCAGGATGTACTTGGACAAGCGAAAACTGGAACAGGCAAAACTGCTGCTTTCGCACTCCCCATACTTAATAATCTAATACCCGATCAAGACCATATTCAAGCGCTTGTATTAACTCCTACGCGCGAATTAGCTTTGCAGGTTGCCAATTCATTTAATTTATATGGCAAGGATTCCGGTGCCAGGATTTTGGCTGTTTATGGCGGTCAACCCTATGGTCCCCAGATCAACCGATTGAAAAGAGGCGTTGATATCGCTGTAGGGACTCCTGGGCGAATGTTGGACCTGATAGACCGTAATGTCCTCGATCTCAGCCAGATATCCACAATCATCCTTGATGAAGCGGATGAAATGCTCAGCATGGGTTTCATTGAAGATATTGAAACCATCTTAAAACAAACACCGGAAAAACGCCAAACAGCTCTTTTCTCTGCAACTTTGCCGTCTGCAATCCAAAAATTAGCAAAGAGCTACATGAAGGATCCTAAGTCTATTACGATCAAAGCAGATCATATGACCGTGGACAGCATCGAACAACGCTATTATTTGATCAATGATCGTGATAAATTGGCAGCATTATCTCTCCTCTTTGAAGTAGAGCCAATTACGCGTGCATTAATTTTTGTTCGTACTCGTGCCGGAACCGGCGATCTGACTAACGCGCTGAACTCCCGAGGATTTCCTGCGGAAACTCTTAATGGGGATCTGACCCAGGATGCTCGGGAGAGGGTTGTAGCTCGTTTCCGAAATAACCAGATCAAAGTCCTCGTTGCAACCGACGTTGCCGCACGTGGACTTGATATTGACGATATTTCACATGTGATAAACTACGATCTTCCCGATGAACTTGAACTTTATGTGCATCGCATTGGTCGAACCGGCCGCGCAGGAAAGGCAGGCATTTCACTCACATTGCTATCTCCTAAAGAATTATGGCGATTGCATCGGATAGAAGGATATACAAAAACCTGTATAACCCGTTCAACCTTACCAACAGAAGAGGATGTTCTTGCCCATCGACAAAAACAATTGGTCGACCAGGTCGTTGTATGGTTGAAACGTTCACGATTCAAAAAAGAACGAGAGATCGTTGACATGTTAGTGGAAGAAGGATATCAGGTGGAAGACATAGCTGCAGCTGCCTTAAAAATTGCTCGTGCAGAAGAAAAACAGCGCCCGATAACCTCAGTGCTCGAAGCACAAGATTCCCGCTCCAATAAAGGTCCTCGAAATAACAACAAGAAAAATAGTGTGCACCCATCTTCACGGTCTTTAAAATCAAACATGTCCCATGAGTCAGGGATGGTTCGTCTGAGTGTAAGCAAAGGTCGTTCCCATGGCGTTCGTCCAAATGATATTGTCAGCACAATCGCATATTTTGCGGATATTCCAGGAAATAGTATTGGTAAAATATTGATAGAAGATAAACTTTCTTGGGTTGATGTGCCAGAGCAGTATGTTGCAAAAGTATTATCAAACACAGGCAATTACAAACTTCGTAAAGAGACCGTCTCAATAACCAGAGCTTGATAAAAGCAACTTTAAGTTTCTAATAAAAGCCGACTTCTAAGTGAGCTGCACCTTAGAAGTCGGCTTTTTCATTAGTAAATATTCAACTTTTAGAATTAAAATAGTGAAATCATCTCATTTTGGGGGTAATATTTATACCTATGATCTTTAATGAATGGCTTCAGGTTATAGCGATTTTGTATTCAAATAATCCCCCAAATCAGGATTGTTATCCCGGCTCTATATTGGATAATCTAACTTTTTCTTATCTTTGATCGAACAATCTGCAAAATGAACAAAATCCATCTGCGGAAGTAGGTTGACCACATTTTTTGCACACAAGCAAATCCTGAAAACTTTCAGGCTCCATGGCAAACAATCCATTTTCTTTAGCCTTTAAGAAATGCAAGTAAAAACGCAATTTTTCTCCCGGGTTGTTATTTTCCAATACATTCAATTGCTGCTTGTAATAAATAGAAGTGGATCCAATTGAATACGGGCATTCTTCATATATATATTGTATGCCACTCAAAATTGCATAAGCGGCCATCTCCTTTTCATAGAAACGACATAAAGGTTTGGCCTTCTTCGAAAATCCTGAAGTAGCAGGTAATACCGGAGATTGCCTGACAATAAAATCTCCATCCCAATGCAAGGTATTTCCAAACAACACTGCCGCTTCATCGTCAAGATTATGACCAGTAACCAATACATCATAATTATATTTTTGGGCAACTTCATTCATCACATGCCGTTTGGTCAACCCACAAACAGAACAGGTTTTAATCTTACCGCGTCGGGTTCGTTGTGCTATTTTTGGAATCGTTTCTCCATATTCTTCGTTAACATCAAATACATGTAATTTTTGAGACCTTTCTCTGGAGAAATTCTCACACATTTTCCTGGAGATATCCGAATACCCGCCATCATCCCCAATACCCAGACCAATATAAATTCCATCAGCCTGATAGCCGAGTTTGATCAATATATCCCATAAAGAAAGTGAATCTTTTCCACCAGAAACAGCCACCAACACTTTTTGGTAATGTGTGAACATTTCATATTTTTTTATAAATCTTTCAGTTTGAGCAGGAATCCATTCCAAGAAATGAAGCTTGCAGAGCGCCAATTTATGCTGGCGCATATTTATTACGGCTTTTGTTCCACAAGTTCTACACTTCATTTATCCACCAGAAATAACCTCTATCAGATCGATCCTTTCCCCATCGCCCAAAACTTCATCTTCGGTGATCATTTCACCATTTCTCGTAGCGAGAACTGTTTCTGGTAGTATATTCAGCTTTTTTAGAGAGGATAAAAGAGTCATTCCAGAACGAATTTCATATTTTTTACCGCGTATAATTAATGTAACCATCTATTGTTCCTCGAGGCTGTCATTCTACTTTGCACAGTCAATAGAGTCAAATAAAGGTTTTGCAACAAGGTTTTTCCAGTTGAAACTTTTTTTGAAAAAAAACAGTATTTGGTTGATTCTAGAAGGCATGGTCGGATAAACGATGGCAATCATTCAGAAACCTTCCAGAATGGACATGGAACTTTTCGAGTCTATTCTTCATCTTCTCCCGCAATTGACCACGAACCATCCTTTTCCTTCCTACGGAGAAATTAAGGATCTGTTGTCTTCAAATAATTCCTTTTTGTATGTTGCATGACCCCAAACATTACCAGTCCCATTATTGGGATGATAACCCTTGTGGTCTTTCAAGTACCAAGTGGAATCCGTGCCCACATAGAAGATCTGGTTGTCGATCATGAATATCGAAATAAAGGTATTTCCCACGCATTGATGGAAATTGCGATGCAATCTGCTAAATGCCTTGGAGCAAAGGAGGTGGTTCTCACTTCCAACCCGCGTCGGACTTCTGCCCTCAAGTTATATAAGAACCTGGGTTTCAAAAATTGGGATTCGAATATCTTTTATTACCAATTTGAAAAATAATAATTATTTTGGAAATTCTAAAAATACGACAAATAATTTTTTGTTGCCTTTTTTAGATCGCTGTATTCACCCCTATATTTTTCCGGTAGGAGTTCAGCCAGTTGGTACATTAACTCATCCACAATTACCTGGCGGGTATTTTTATCGATTTTTTCCCCATTTGTCTTAATTAAAAATGGATCTCCAACACATATATGGAAATCCGTTCTCCTGAATCTCTTTACATTCGATTTAAAATTTTCCCCACCCCAATGAGCCAAAGGTATGAGAGGTGCGCCACTACGAATTGCCAACATAACAATACCTGGGTGCCCACGCAACAATTTACCCGTTTTATTACGAGTACCTTCTGGTGACATCCCTAATATTTTTCCCTCTTTAAGGCTCTCAAGTGTTTTCCGAATCGCATCCATATCTGCTTCACCACGACGGATTGGGATGATTCCCCATAAATTAAACAACCACGCCATGAATGCATTATCCCATGTTTCCGTTTTAGCGATACCGGTTAATGGTCTTGGTTGAAGCATGGCAAAAGTCATAGGTACTTCGATCGAACCGGTATGATTTGAGTAAACGATCATAGGTCCTTTGAGAGGGATTTTATCGATATCACTGGGTTTTATCCGGCAGAGAATCCCCAACCCCAATCTGATCATTTTGACAACAAACCAGCGAACCAGATCCATTAATCAGATTTACCCGAAATAATAAATTCAAGTCGCTTTGGCAGCAGATCGATCACCAGTTTTTCACCGCTAAAACACAAAGTTTCTCCATCACAATGAGCTGGCAAAGTCCCTTTTAATGCGTTGATCGAAATTTTTCGAGCCCGGGCTGTTTTTACTTCAGGCTGAGTGGTTTGAGTGCCTTTCATAAAATATGTGATCAATTGAAATATTCGCATTTTTGAAGCTGAAGCAGCAATACAAAGGTCCAACCATCCATCACCCGGGTCACCATTGGGAGCCATATAAAAACCTCCACCCATGCGCTGACCATTCATTATAGAAGTCATTAATGAAGTTTGTTCAATACTTACATCATCATACGAAATCTGAACCAAAGGTGCTGTAAAGTATAAGAAAACCGTTCTCAAGGCAGCAATAAGATAAGCCAACAACCCACGGGTCCAGCGTATCTTTACCGCTTCAAACCCTACAGCGGCGTCAAAGCCCATTCCAACGCCATTACCGAAATACCGTCCATCCGGAAAATCACCACCTGAAACAAATCCTATATCCATCAACCTGCGATTATCATCCCTCAACACTTTGAAGCATTCATCAAAATTCCCCGGGATATTCATCCCATAAGCCAGATCATTCCCCGTCCCGACTGTAATGATCCCCATAGCGGTTTTGTTGTTGCCTTTATTCTGTGCTTTCATTAAACCGTTTAATACTTCATTTGCCGTACCATCCCCGCTCGCCGAGACAACGACATCAAAACCTTCCAAAGCCGCTTGTTCAGCCAGCTCCGCAGCATGCCAAGGGCGTTCCGTTTGCACCAGATCATAATCCAAACCAATCTCTCTTAGCTTACTTTCAATTTGAGGAATCATCTTCCCTGCAAAACCTCTACCTGAAGTCGGATTCACTATTATCTTATATCTGGGCATATTATTTTCTCCTCAATATCTGTTGGTGTGGAACATAATTTTCAATTTTACATGAGATTGAACTTTTTAGGCATATTTATTGATAAAATAACAGGGATTATGTTAATCATTTTACCCTCCATCATACTAATGGGAATCTCATTAATGATGGTACTGCTATTGTTAATTAAGCCGGGTTTTCGTTTCCATTGGCTGCTTGCATCTTTTGGTGCAATTCTCTCAGTTATTGCTATATTATTATGGAAGGCAAAGCTTCCTTTTACTTTTTCCTTCCCCGCATGGAAACCTGAAACAATATTTCTTTATTCACCTTCATGGATGGCTGATGGTGTTTCCTGGCCATTTGCACTAAGTCTGGCAACCCTTGGATTCGCAACTATTACGACGGCAGTGGTTCGTAAACTAACAACAGCATGGAATTGGGCTGGAATTCTTTTCCTTGTATCGATTGGCATATTAACAGTATCTGGAAATAATCCCTTAACCATTGTAATTGCCTGGTTTGCCATTGATATTACTGAATTGGCGATCCTGTTGAGCACGGTTAAAGAAGAAAAGAGTGAAGAAATTGTTATCAGTTTTTCCATACGCCTCGCAGGGATCTTTTTACTACTCTGGGCTAGTATTGTAAGTATAGCTAATGGCTCACCCCTGAGCTTCAGTGAAATACCAGTTAAAGCTGTTATTATTTTACTTTTAGCTGGATTGCTTCGATTTGGTATTATCCCTCTTCATCTTCCAATATTGGATCTGGACCAAAAACGAGGGTTACTTTCAACACTGAGATTGATTTCTGCTGCCTCCGGTTTATCACTTATCGCCCGTATTCCCTCGAGTGCCTTCTCTAATCAATTGATCCCTTACTTAATAATAATATTTGGTCTTATTACTTTATTTAGCAGTTGGAAGTGGCTTAAATCTGCAGATGAATTAGCAGGAAGACCTTACTTAATTTCTGGATTCGGTTTCCTTGCAATTACAGCCATGCTTCTTGGAAATTCACAAGGAAGTCTTGCCTGGGGTGTCGGTTTAATCTTATCCGGTGGTGTACTTTTCTTGTATTCAAGCCGGGGGAGAAGCACTTACTGGATAATGATTCTTAGCCTATTGGGAATATCATCCCTTCCTTTTTCCTTGACCTCAAACGTATGGCTCAACTACAATGATCTTACAAACCTATTATTAATCCCCCACTATTTTGGATATTCAATTTTACTGGCAGGTTATTTCCGCCATGCATTTACCCATAAAGAAGATTTTGATATTAGACTTGAACCACGCTGGGTTCAGGTAATCTATCCATTTGGCTTGAGTTCTTTACCGTTGATAGGAATAACAATCGGTTTTCTTGATTGGTTGAAAATCCGCTCTATCGGTACCTGGTGGATTAATACCATATCTTTAATATTATCCCTTTTTATATATATTCTATTTATCAAAATTTTAAATCCTTCTAAATTGTTGAAATTGCGTTATCAACCTGTAAATCTCGGTCTATATTCCAGTGCTTTTTGGGCAATTTATCATTTTATTCGCAAGTTCATTTCTCTTTTAACTTCAATCCTTGAAGGTGATGGAGGTATCCTCTGGTCCATCGTAATAATTGTTCTGTTCATTTCCATAATCTCACAAGTTCTACAATTCGTAAAATGAACTTAATCCTTAATTATATTTTTATCATGGTAATACTAGGAGCGTCAATTGGTCAGATGCTAAGTCGTGACTGGAGATGGAATATTGGTTTTCTGGGTACCCAATATTTGAGTATGTTCTGGTTCGTTCAAGCAATTTGGCCATTTAACCTTGCAGTTATCAAACTCATTTCAGGTGTGATCGTCTGCCTTGCATTGGCAACATCTCAGAAAAGCTCTGCTTCTTTTGCAAATCCAGAAACTTCCTGGCCACAAGGATATTTATTCCGTATTCTGGCAGCTGCCTTAATAGTATTGGCTACTCTTGCTATAACTTCTCCAACATCAAACTGGCTAGGGATAGATAATCCATTAGGGACCTGGGCTAGTCTTCTGCTTATGGGTATTGGATTATTACAATTAGGCATAACCATTCAACCATTGAGAGTAATAATTGCATTGCTGACACTCATTTCTGGTTTTGAAATAATGTATGCTTTTGTTGAATCTTCCGCTTTGGTGGCAGCAATGCTTGTTCTTATCAATCTCGGATTATCCCTTGTTGGGACTTACTTGCTGAGTGTTGAGAATATGGAGAAGATCAAATGAGTGCGCCTGCTATTTGGATAATTCTCCCATTCATTATTGGCATTATCTTATGGTTTATACCTAATGAAAGACTTGTAACCTGGTTTGGGATAGGTTTTTCGATATTATTGGCTATAGCTGTGTGGATATTACCGATTGAAATCCCGATCAGTATCGGTAATTGGTCGATAAAGATTTCGGCTACAATGAGAATCCTCGGAAGGCAATTGATCCTGACATCAATGGACCAACCATTATTAATATTCTTCTATTTAACTCTTTGTTTTTGGGTTGTTAGCTCCACAATTGCTGGGGTAAAAGATAAATTAATACCTTATGGCTTCCTTATCCTATCCTTGTTAATTTCCGCATTGGCTGTGGAACCATTTTTATATGCAGCCTTGCTAATTGAAATCGCTGTTTTAGTTTCAATACCTCTTCTTAAGCCTCCCTATACCCCACCTGGACGTGGTTTAATGCGCTTTCTTACATTTCAAACAATAGCCATGCCTTTCATTCTTTTTTCTGGTTGGCTATTAACTGGAATCTCTACAGGACCAGAAGAATTATCTTTGATCAGTCATGCAGCTATTTTTCTTGCCTTAGGCTTTGTTTTCTTATTAGCGATCTTTCCTTTTAACACCTGGATTCCGCTTCTCATCGATGAAGCACAACCAATGTCCGTCGCATTCATTTTTTGGATTTTTCCAACCATCGGTCTTTTATTTGGACTATATTTTCTTGATAACTATTCCTGGATTAGGGAATCGAATTATCTACCAAGCATCTTGCGTTCTTCTGGATTATTGATGATAGTCACAGGTGGTATCTGGGCAGCCTTTCAAAAGAACATAAAGAGGATACTTGGATATGCTGTGATTATGGAAACTGGTTATTCTTTACTTGCATTAAGTATAAATGGGGCAATTGGGATTGACCTATTCATTGGTTTACTAATTCCTCGAACGCTGGCATTATTCTTGTGGGCTTTGGCTTTATCAATAATATTAAGGAATATTTCATCGGCACAATTCTCTTCGATCAAGGGGCTTGGTAGAAAGTATCCGTTTTCTGCAACGGTCTCGATTTTGTCTCTTTTCTCACTTACAGGTGTCCCGCTTTTAGCCGGTTTCCCTATACATCAGTCCCTTTGGGAACAAATAGGATTGATCTCATTTACAGGAGCGATCTGGTACGCAATAGCCAGCATTGGGTTATTTATGGGTGGAATTCGATCCATGGCTGTATTAGTCGCATCATCAAATGAGAGATTCGCCATCATCGAGAGTTGGCCTCAACGCATCCTTCTCTCAATTGGTGTTCTGACCCTTTTATTTTTAGGTATTTTCCCTCAATGGATCGCACCATTCATTTCACGGTTACCATTTATATTTAATCATTTGGGCAGGTAACCACCATCTTTTTGAAATTTATATCTTTAGAGCGTGCTATAATCCTACCGCATACCAGAAGATGTAGATCACACTCTCGCGAAAGAAATCATCTAACAATATCAAATGGATTTGAACTTCAAAGAAGCTAAAACCATAGTCTTCTTTACCTACATCTCTATTGATGTAAATTAACATTGTCGGAGTTGGAATATGGAATTTGAGCAATTGATCAAACGATTGGATTGGTTGGATGAAGAACATCGAAAAGACAAAGCAAGTCTTGCCCAACTTTCTGATCGTTTGGCAAATTTTGAAACAAACTACAATGTAATAAACCAGCAATTAAAAGAATTGGCCAAAGAAACCTCATTAATTTCGACAACATCTGCGCGTGTAGATCAGTTTGATAAAGCAATTGAGAATTATCGATCAGAACTTATCAAACGGGTCGAACAGACAGAAAAGCAATTTTCGACCAATCAGAATGAAATCGATAAACGCTTTCGTCTGGAGTTCGATGGGATCAATAAATCGCTTGAAGGTCTTCAGAAGTCATCGGACAATTCTGTATTAATAAGAAAAATGGATGCCCGCATTCAAGAGGAACAAAGATTAAGTAGATCACTAACTGAATTGGATGCGAAGATCTCCGATGAGATCAAAAATAATAATAACCTTCTCCTTTCAGTCAAGTTGTTAGAAGAAAGTCAAAAACTTGAATCGAAAAAGAATATTGATTTGCAAGGAGATATCGTTACCTTACGAAAACGTGTTGATGAGTTAATTAATAAAATTGAACTTTATCCTGACACGATAAGAAGACTGGAATCTAGGTTATCGGAGATTGCTGCGAGCGAAGCAGAAAGGAGACAGTCACAAAATTCCTTTATTGAAAAGCAATCTTTGCTACAGATAGATCGCGACCAAATATTAAAAGAATTAAAAGATAGGTTTGAAAAAATGGGTAAACAGTCCCAGCTTCTCGAGGCACAACTTCAGGAGTGGGATTCAGTTCAACGTTCAGTTCGCCGTGCTCAGGAAATATACGAGGAAATTACTCAAAAATTTGAGCGTAGAATAAATGAAATTACCGAAATGCAACGTCTCTCTGAGGATAGGTTCAGGCAGGAATGGGTAACTTTCAAAGCTGATTATCAGAAGCGTTGGACCAGCTATACCCTTACCCAGGACGAACAATTTAAGGATACACATTCTGAAATAAAAAAAATAACCGAACAATTTGCTTCCATCGAAGACCTTTCACAAACTCAGCAGGATATCATTCAACAAACTAAAGAAGCCAATGAAGAATATCTGCATGGACTACTCGCTCAAATTCACGAATTGCTTTCAGCTTACGAACGGATAACAGGACAATCCCGTTAAATAGATAGATATGCGAGTAATTGGAACTGCTGGCCATGTTGATCATGGGAAATCGACATTAATATCTGCCTTAACAGGCACACATCCCGACCGACTCAAGGAAGAACAGGAGCGGGAGATGACCATTGAACTTGGTTTTGCCTGGCTTACTTTGCCGAACGGCGAAGAGGTAGGTATCGTTGATGTTCCCGGTCACCGCGATTTTATTGGAAATATGCTGGCAGGGATAGGTGGGATCGATACAGTTCTACTTGTTATTGCAGCAGATGAAGGTGTTATGCCGCAAACCAGAGAACATCTCGACATTTTAGATCTTCTCCAAATCAAAAATGGCATCATCGTACTCACAAAAATAGATATGATTTCCGATCCGGATTGGTTGGACTTGATCGAAGACGATATCCGTTTAACTCTTGCTGAAACAATTCTGGCCGACGCACCATTGGTTCGCGTTTCATCGCGGACAAGAATTGGCATTCCGGAATTAATAGACCAATTATCATTGACCCTGAAGGAAAGTACAGAACGTCCAGACTTGGGAAGGCCAAGATTGCCGATTGACAGGGTGTTTAGTATTGCTGGATTTGGAACAGTTGTCACAGGAACGTTACTTGATGGTACCTTCAGCATAGGCGAGGAAGTTGAGATCCTTCCTCGCAGACAAACGGGTCGAATTCGAGGATTGCAGAATCATAAGAGAAAAGAAGGTATTGCGGTAGCGGGGAGCAGGACAGCCATAAATATATCAGGAATTAATGTTGAAGATATTCAGCGTGGTGAAGTGGTTGTCCGCCCTCATCAATATACACCAACTCGCAGGATCGATATAAGTTTTCGACTTCTTTCTGATGTAAGTGGGTCAATAAAACATGGAACAGAAACTAAATTTTTTATTGGATCTTCAGAGACAATTGCGAAAGTTCGATTATTGGGAACAGAAATGTTGGAACCTGGCCAATCAGGCTGGATGCAATTAGAACTTCAGTCACCTGTAGTAGCAGTACGAGGAGACAGATTTATTTTAAGAAGACCTTCACCCAGTGAAACGCTGGGAGGAGGAATAATTGTAGACCCTCATCCAAAACACCGCCATAAGCGATTTTCAGATGGAGTCATTAATAATCTTGAGTCGTTATTAAAAGGATCACCTGCGGATATTCTTCTACAAGCTAGTTTGGCTATGGGTCCCGGTCTATTAAGCGAGATAATCTCTCGTTCAGGATTGGAGGTTGATCAAGCTCAAACTGCATTTGATGAATTGATCAGGGATGAATTAATAATAGATTTGGAAAGCGAAAAACAATTCCAGATCAAAGACAAATTGGTTATGTCCCATCATCACTGGAAGTTAATAATCAGCCAAATTGAAAATATCCTGAGCGATTACCACTTAAAATTTCCTTTAAAACCTGGTATTCCCCGTGAAGAATTAAAAAGTCGTCTTAAGTTATCGACTCCAATTTATAATTCCATCCTTACACAATTGGTCGCCAACGAATTAATTGATGAAAATGGTTCATTCATTAAGAAACCGGATTTTAATATAAAATTTTCTACAACTCAACAGGCATCCATTAATCGTCTAATTCAACGTTTTGAACAAAACCCATTTTCTCCTCCACCTGTAAAAGAATGTCTTACTGAAGTAGGGGAAAATGTATTTAATGCAATGGTTGAATTAGGTGAACTAAAACAAGTCTCCGCAGATGTAGTTTTTCTCCCAAAAGATTATGATCAACTCATCAAAAAAATGAGCGAATTCATTAAGATCAATGGACAGATCACTGTAGCTGAAGCGCGTGACTTATTCGACACAAGCCGCCGCTATGTTCTGGCATTGTTGGAATATCTGGATTCGATCGGATTTACATTAAGAGATGGAGATGTTCGTCATTTAAGGAGGTAAGATGTGCGGTCGTTTTTTACTTGCTGTCGATCCGGCTGATATTCAAGATGCCTTCCCTAATTTTATTTTCAAAGATCAAATCGAAAAACGGTTTAATATTGCTCCAACACAGCCTGTTCTTGTAATACCCAATAATTCTTCATTGGAAGCAGTTTATTTTTTATGGGGGATGGTCCCTGCCTGGGCAAAAGATCCAGCAATTGGCTCAAGAATGATAAATGCCCGTGCTGAAACTTTGTCTGAAAAACCTTCATTTCGCGGACCTTATAAATACCATCGCTGCCTAATTCTTGCCAATGGTTTTTATGAATGGCAAGAACAGCAAGCGAGTAAAATAAAGATTCCCCATTTTATCCGATTGACAAACGGGAAACCATTTGCTTTTGCAGGGTTGTGGGATGAATGGAACTCACCTGATGGATCCCAAATCAAATCATGTGCGATCATTACAACTAACCCGAATTCATTAATTGGTTCAATTCATAATAGAATGCCTGTAATCCTGCCCCCTGATTCATATTCCAACTGGCTTGACCCTTCCCCTCGCTCAGCGGACACGCTTCAGGATCTTTTGGTTCCATATCCAGCAGTAGAAATGATCGCGTCCCCGATCTCTTCCTATGTAAATAATCCGGCCAACAACGGACCAAAATGCATAGCTTGAAGGGATAGCCGAACTTGAGAAAAAGTCGTTGAAAATTTCAGAACGCTTTCCCGCCCTTGAATCGCGCAATTTTACAATCTTTTGGGTAGGGCAATTTTTATCTTTAATTGGGACGTGGATGCAGAGTACAACCCTTCCCTACCTGGCTTATCGGATGACAGGTAAGCCTTTGGATTTGGGATTGATTGGATTTGCATCTACCTTGCCCACATTAATCCTGGCATTGCCAGCAGGTGTGATCGTTGAGCGTCTCGAAAAAAGAAAAACCGTCATTTTCATGCAATTCATCATGGCACTTCAAGCACTTTCTCTCGCAATTCTCACTCTGACAGGTTCCATTAAAATCTGGCATATAATCTTTCTGGCATTTATTCTAGGTTCTGCAAGCGCCTTCGAAATAACCGCTCGACAATCCATGTTAATAGAACTGGTCGGCAAAGCTGCCTTGCCAAATGCGATCGCTCTACAAACCGCAATATTTAATGGAGCTCGGGTCCTGGGACCATCAATATCTGCTGTCGTTCTGGTAATGATCAAGAATCAGGGTGAAGGCTGGGCTTTCTTGATCAATTCGATGAGTTATTTTTTCATAATCTTCGGTCTATTTTTTGTAAAGACTCCTTTTAAATCGGTTGATATTAATTCAGAATCTGGAAAAAGGCATCTATTTGGTGAATTCAAAGAAGGACAACGCTATATCATCAACAATTCAACTGTTGGAGTTGTGATCCTGATGGCTGCACTCATTGGATTTTTCGGCTTTCCTTTCATCCAGCAGATCCCTGCCATTGCCCGGGATGTTTTGCACCACATTACAGATACTGAAACGATCATAAAAACTCGTACCAGCACGATATATATTGCCCAGGGCATCGGAGCACTTATTGCTTCAATATATATTTCATTGTTTAGCGGTTTGAAACGGAAAGGTCAATTGCTTGCAATTGGTCAAGTAATATTCGCTACTAGTTTAATTCTTATCGCGATCACAAAATCCATCCCATTAAACCTGATATTGATGATCGTGTTGGGATGGGCTATGGTCACGCAACTAACTCTGATGAATACTTTGATCCAGATCAATATTCCCGATTCTCTGCGTGGTCGTGTTTTCAGCACATATTTATGGGCACTCCAGGGAGTTGCACCATTTGGCAGCTTGTTCATTGGTTGGATGGCCCAGACTTGGGGAATTCCATTAGCTGCAATTATTTGTGGGATTGCCTGTCTGATTTCAGTTTTAACAATTCATACTATCAATCCAAGGATCATCCGGAAAGTATATTGATCGACCGCTTAATCGTTGCTTGACTACCACCTTTACACATGTTATTATGCCGGATGGAGTATGAATGAATAATGACCTAAAATCTATAAAGGACTTTCAGGCTGAAAAAGGTGGAGAACAAGAGCCTGGGAGTAAGAATTCGAATCAAGATAGACCAGGTTTATTCTCAAAATGGTTTGAATTTCTTTCCCATCTCGGTTTAAGTGAGTTGTCGGTCCGGATTGGAGTGAATGTACTTTCCATGGGATTGATCGTATCTGTGGTATGGTTGATGAGCACTTTTTATCGTCCTTCCATTCAACCTCTGACCCCTGCTTCGCTCGAATTATCTACTCCAACTGTGATGCCAGCTCTTCCGATTCCAATCAGCACAATTAATATTCAACCACTGGAAGGGATAACACGCAAGACATCCTTACATACCAGTATTCCATCCAGACCCCGGATTGGTATCATCAAATATGTTGTTCAAATTGGAGATTCAGTATTTGGAATTGCTGAAAGATTTGGTTTAAACCCGTCAACAATTTTATGGGGGAATTATGGCGTTCTCAAGGATTCTCCTCATAGCCTGAGACCTGGTCAAGAATTAACCATCTTGCCTACTGATGGTACTTATCACCAATGGCAGGCAGGTGAGGGGTTAAATAGCGTCTCAAATTATTATGGTGTCGATCCTGAAACAATCATCAATTATCCTGAAAATCATTTGGACCTGACTACCATAGGTGATTATGCCAACCCCAACATCCCTGTTGGAACCTGGTTGATAATTCCAGGAGGTAAAAGGGAGTTCATCTCCTGGAGTGTTCCTGTTGGTTTAACCCGGGATAATCCCGCTGTTGCGCAAATCCTGGGTGTAGGGTCCTGTGGAGTCGTTTCTGGTGGAGCAGTCGGATATGGATCTTTTATCTGGCCTACTGATAGCCATGTCTTGTCTGGAAATGACTATTCCCCTGAAACAAATCATCGCGGCATAGATATTTCGGGTTATTCAGGTAGCCCAATTTATGCAACCGATGCAGGGGTTATCGTTTATGCTGGTTGGAATGATTATGGATACGGCAATATGATCATCGTTGATCATGGAACAGGCTGGCAATCCCTCTATGCCCATTTATCATCACTCAATGTAATTTGTTCTCAAAGTGTGGGTCAGGGTGATATTATTGGCGCCATGGGTAGTACGGGTAACTCGACAGGTCCGCACTTGCATTTCGAGTTGATGAACACAGAATATGGCAAAGTAAATCCTTGGAATTTCCTGCCATAAAAAGTAAATCCTTGGAATTTCCTGCCATAATGCGATTACCTTGCAAAAGCCCCCAACCTGGGCTATAATCCCGGGACTTCAGGGCGCGTAGCTCAGCTGGTTAGAGCGCACGGTTCACATCCGTGAGGTTCGGAGGTTCGAGCCCTCTCGCGCCCACCTGGTCATAAACGGGGTTTTTCGATTTTTGTTGTTTGTTCTCCCATCCGTGTCCCCCGGCAAGGGGATTTTAAAAGGTTAGGAGGTTCGAGCCCTCTCGCGCCCACCTGGTCATAAACGGGGTTTTTCGATTTTTGTTGTTTGTTCTCCCATCCGTGTCCCCCGGCAAGGGGATTTTAAAAGGTTAGGAGGTT
>Ga0172369_10001500_pt1 | contig 33554 bp, 22 predicted proteins | sample LakKiv25m_FD_114539 | JGI IMG/M metagenome (GOLD analysis project Ga0172369, IMG submission 114539) | Freshwater microbial communities from Kabuno Bay, South-Kivu, Congo - kab_022012_11.25m | ecosystem: Environmental > Aquatic > Freshwater > Lake | place: Democratic Republic of the Congo... | reverse complement strand
GACTCTGACATACCTCGCGAACGGATAGGCGTACTCATTTCTCAAAATTCCGGAGAGGCGGCAGCGACACTAGAGGACATGATCGTGAGGAGCGCTGCAAATCGGATAGTAGAATCCATCAGGGGCGTCATGACCCTATCGGACCAGGGGGCTCAAGCGATCGAGAATGCTATAAGAGAAGGACGCCTGGCGGTCGATGACACCACCCTGCTGGGAAGGCTTAACTGCGCAGCTGGGGGCTTCATTTGCAACAAATACGGCTTTATGGGGCCGAGTTTTGCAGTATCCGCAGCATGCGCCACGGCCCTGGTGGCCCTCTTTAGCGCCTATGAGATGATCCGAAACGGCATTATCGATGCCGCAGTCATAGGCGGCGCAGAAGAACCTCTTACCCCCATGCATTTCCTCGAATTTTCCGCTCTTGGCGCACTCGCTGGTCTGTCCGGAGTTGAACGGCCGCCTGCGGAATACAGCCGCCCATTTGACGCCGCTCGCGACGGGATGGTGCTTGGCGAAGGTGGAGGCATGATCGTCATTGAACGCGAATCAATAGCTCGTAAACGAGGTGCCCGCATTCATGCTTATATAACTGCCATGGGGGCCAGCAATAATCATCTTGGAATGGTGGAATCCTCTAGAATCACACAGGAAATAGCTATCAGAGCTTCTTTTGACGATGCCCCTTATGGCCCCGAAGAAGTGGATCTCGTCGAATGCCACGCTACAAGTACAATGCAGGGTGATGGAGAAGAAGTGTTGGCGCTGAGAAATTTCTACGGGCCTCACGCTCCTGTAATCCTGACTTCTTTCAAATCCCAAATAGGCCATACGCTCGGCGCTTCAGGGGTGAACAGCCTTATGAGGGGCGTGATGGCCATGAAGGCTGCCGCGTATCCACCAACCCTTAATTACAAAAACCCAGACCCCTCTATGCAGCTTGAGAGATCGGGCATGCGTATCCTGAGTGAGCCGGACGAATGGCGGTCTAGGGACAGCAAGCCAAGGCGATTCCAAGTCAATGCATTTGGCTTCGGCGGCTCAAATTATGTCCTCCAAATAGAAGAAGCTTTGGACGATTATGACTACGTCATGCCTGATGTGATGAAGCAGCAACAGACCGTAAAGAAAAGGACATTGGACGTTCCTTTACCGGTGGGCGTGCAGTTCTTTACCACAGCGATTGCAGGTCAAAAGCGACGCCTTGCAGTGTTGGCGGAGAATCAGCACGAGGCGCGGTCGATTATTTCTAGCCTCGAACCGCTGAAACAGGCTCTGTCTGATAAAGACCTACGAGTCCTAGCCAAGCAAGGGGTCTATCTCCAGTCAGAAGATGCGGCTCCAAGACCTCTAGCCTTCATTTTTCCCGGCCAAGGGTCGCACTATGCGGGAATGGGACGCGAGCTTTATGAAACATTTCCCCCAGTTAGAGAATCGATGGACAGGATCGCGACGGTCGCAGATTTCGACATTCTCAACCTCATGTTCTACGACACTGAAGAAGATCTCCAGAAGACGCGATGGCAACAGCCCGCGCTCTTTACGATGGAACTCTCCCTTGTGAAGTACCTCATGGCTTTGGGTGTCGAGCCCGTAGCACTAGCAGGCCATAGCCTTGGAGAGCTCACTGCGTTATGTGTTGCAGGGGTGTATTCATACGAAGACGGCTTTCGGATCGTGAACAAGAGGGCCATCTGTATGGATAAAGCGTGCGAAATGAACATCGATCCAGGGGTTATGATGGCTTGTGATGCCCCCTTGGAGTATATTGAGCGGATCATCAAGCTTCGGGACGACGTTTACATCACAAACATAAATTCTCCGCGTCAGGTAGTCATAGGGGGGAACACCGAAACCGTCAAACAACTTGGCGAGGAACTCAAGGCGCAAGGCTATCGACGCACACTGCTGAGAGTTAGCATGGCCTTTCATTCCCCTATTATGAGGTGCATCCACGACGAACTCGACGCCTTTGTCTCCGGCATACAGTTCCATCCTCCTCAGATTCCCGTCATTTCCAATACCACGATGAAGCCGTTTCCATCCGATTCCAATGAGATAAGGGCCATAATCATGGCGCACCTGGAATCGCCTGTCCATTGGATGCAGAATGCAACAAGCTTATGGAATGATTTCAATGTGAGAACATTCATTGAGGTCGGCCCCAGGGACATTCTAGCGAATTTAGTTCTGGACACATTACCTGACGCTGACTGCCTTTACACATGCCTTCCGTCCACGGAGGCTGCTATGTTCCGAGGGGCCATTGCCCAGATATATGCTAGGGGTATGTTGCCACTTGAAGGAGACTTTGTAGCGTTCCCAGGCGAACCGCATCGTACCATGCCAAGACCCTCTCCTAGATCCAGTGAGAGCTCAGCGGTCAAGGCCGCACACGTACAGCTTCCCTCTTCGGTTTCGCCTTCAATACTGTCGGTCATTCAATCTTTTGTACAGGACGGCTTTGATAAATTTTTTAAGCCTTCGTTACTGTACACCATTCGCAGAGACTACGATCCGAATTTCCAAGAAGGGGACCTTGAACAAGCATTGTCCGCTATGTTTCCTATTCTCACCGGCGCTCAGCCGCTAAAGCCTTTGCCAGACCCATCTCCGGTTGAGCGGCGTGAAACAGTGGCTGCCTCTGCGGTTAAATCATCACCAGAGGCTGAAACTCGAGTCGGGACAAAGGCAGATGACCTAACGGAAGCAGTGATAGCACTCATAATGGAGGCCACTGGGTATGAACGATCAGAGATAGAACCCAGCATGGACCTCAGGGAGGACCTGTCCATAAGATCCAGCCGTCTGCCGGTGATAATGGACAGCATGGAGAACAAATTCGGGATAAAAATCCATCTCGAAGACTTCATGGAGGTCCGAACCATTGCGGACATCGTGGGGAAGCTCAGAGAACTTGTGGACCCATCGTGGAGCACAGGTCAAGCAGGCGCCGCAGAAAAAAAGCCACAGAAGGTTGCTCCAAAAGTAGAGGCGCTGGCAGTAGAGGAGGAGAAGTTTGAACCCTTGCGGAGGATTGAGTTCGAACACACGGAGATAGCGATCCCTGCCGCAGGAGAATATGTCTCTTTGACCGACGAGGATACCGTTGCCATCCTGAAAGTTAGCACAACAGACCGGTTAACGCCAAGGATAGAGGAAATTTTTCGGGTGGAATACCATGTTCAGGCAACAACCGTTGACCTATCATCGGATATCTCAAAGGCATCCTCTGATAGGTCGGCGAGATCGTGGGCTGCAGTTCAAGAAAAGGTTCAGAATACCTTGTCTTCATTGGAACGTCTGGCCGGCGTCGTGATCGTGCTTGATGCGCATGCCAGCATTACCGATGAAGATCTGGAACACGCAACTCCTACGGTGACTGTTATATTCTCAGCACTGAAAGCACTAATAAACTCTCCAAGAAAGAAGTTTGCCTGTTGTGTACATGAGGATCATCACAAGTCAACGGTGCAAACTGTCCTCGCACAAGGAATAGTGGGAATGTTGTTGAGTCTAGGGCACGAGTTCGCTTCAGTTCAATTCCGCGTTGTCGGGATCGAACCAGGGACTGATTTGTCGCAGGCGCTTCGGGAAGCTCTCAATAGGAAACAAAAAATCGTTGAGACCTTTTACAAAGAAGGCCGATTATTGACTACGTCAGGAGTCATCAACAATCTGGCCTATTCCGATTCTACATCATTTTCTTTTGGACCAGATGAAGTCATCATAGTATCTGGGGGAGCAAGGGGTATTACCTATCGTTTAGCAGAGAAAGTAGCTGAATTCGGGTGCAATTTTGTTTTTCTAGGGACTACTCCTATCAGACCAGAGGTTGATTACAAGGGTCTGCTTAGCGAAGGCTTCCCCTCAGCCACGGCTATCGATCAGCATATTAGGGGAAAGGTGAGCGGTATTTCCGAAGATGGAGTCGTCAAAGAAACGGCTGCATTGACCAAGGCTTTAGAAATAGTCGCAAATGTGGAAAAACTCAGAACCCTCGGAATAGAGGCCTCTTATTATCGCTGCGATGTCGCGGACAAGGCTCAAGTAGCAAGGACTGCAGCAGAAATACTTCAGCGATATGAAAAGATAAACGGGGTCATCCATGGCGCCGGGGTGTTGAGGGATAACTTTGCCAAACAGATGCCGTGGGAAGATTTCCTCGCTGTGACGGATATAAAATTTCGGGGTGCTTTGAATTTGTACAAGGCTTTCCAAAATCACGGCATGCGTTTGTTCGTTTGCCTTTCTTCAGCAGCGTCTATTCAAGGCAATCCGGGTCAAGCGAACTACTCGACCGCCAACCGGATGATGTCCACTTTCATATCTATCCTCGCTTCACAAAGGCTTGACATGATGTGCAAGTCCTTGCACTTGCCCCCTATTCAGGGATCGGGAATGGCGGAAAATGAAGAGATCAAAGCTCTCATGAAGCGCATGGGTGCCAGCTATGTGCATGTGGACGAGCTGGCTGAGCTCTTTATGAGAGAGCTCTCATTCGGATCCCCAGAACGGTCTTGGATATTATTCATGAGGACATTGCCGCAACTCGAATCCTCGAAACTCGATCTATGCGAGCCCTCCATTGCGGGCGATAAGCTGCTAGAGTCGGGGATGGCCGTCGATAAGAGCCGGTTTCCCATGATTGGAGAGATCCGCCGCATAGACCTCAAGGAGGGTGTATTTGTGGCGTCAAGGACGTTTTCCCTCGCTACAGACCCGTGGATAACCGATCACAAGCCGTTCAAATTTGTCAAACATCCTCTGGTGTCTGCGATCATGGTTGTCGAGACCTTTCTCGAGGCTGTCCGCTTGTTGTATCCCTACTTGAAGGTACGCGCAGTTAGGGATGCCCAATTCCTGGACATCTTGGAATGCGGTCCTGATTGGCAGCGAGAGACTGAAATAAGTTGCAAGAGAATGTCTTCAGCATCCGACGGGAACTGCTGCGAGGTTGTGATGGCGTCTCGTTCCGTATCGCCCAAAGGAGACAATTTAGTAGATTTTCTAGTTAACTACAAAGCTAAGGTAGATTTGACAGCCTTATATGGGTTCCGCAACATGGTCATGCCCGGATTTCCGGTTACTGACGACGAGATTGAAACTAGGCCCATGTTCAATGAAGAAGTTACGAAATTGTATGAAGAACGGTCAGATCTTAAAGGACGTTACAGGCTTATCAAGGAGATGCAAGGCTCCGGCCCTGATTGCGTAAAAGGACAGTTCGTCTATCCTCGGCATGATGATTTTGCGCCGCCCCTCGAGAGTATATACCAATACTCACCCTATCTGCTCGAGGCCTTGATGCAGGCAGCTATGTTTCTCGTGGGCATGAGAGATGACAATGACAAGCGAGTGCTGATTCCTCATCATATCGGGGAAATCATTTTAGGACGACCGTGTGTTGAGGGAGAAGTCATAACTATCGAAGGGCGAATGCGGCGCAAGGATGAACAAGGGATTCAGTGGGAGGCGCGAGGCTTGGACTCCAAAGGTCTCCCTATAATGTGTCTGCGGAAGATGGATCTGAGATGGTTTTCCGCATGACAAACCACAGAGGATAGATCATTGGCAGAAGAAGACCAGGTCATCGAAGAGGAGAGGATGTCCTTCCTCGAACACCTCGAGGAGTTAAGAGCGAGGTTGATAAGGGCGGTCATAGCCATTTGCATCGGCTTTGGCGTCTGCATCGCGTTTGGGGAGCGTGTGTTCAGTATTTTTGCCGCGCCCATTACAAAGCTGCTACCCAAGAATTCCTCGTTGGTCTTCACCAGTCTGCCCGATCCCTTCTTCGTCTATCTTAAAGTAGCCTTTATAACAGGGATTTTCCTGGCCCTCCCGTATGTGCTCTACCAAGTATGGCTCTTCATACGTCCGGGGCTCCTTGAAAAAGAAAAGAAGTTAGCTCTGCCGTTCATAGTTGTATCTACGTTCCTGTTCTACATCGGCGCTGTCTTCGCTTACTTCGTGGTGTTTCCCGCAGCGTTCCAGTTTTTCCTCAGCTACGAGACAGCGGAACTGAAGCCGATGATATCCATCAAGGATTATGTGTCCCTGGTGATGCTGCTGATGCTGGCCTTCGGAACGATATTTGAGACCCCTGTCGTCATTGTTGTCCTTGGCCTGCTCGGTTTGGTGGACAGCAGTTTTCTGAAGAAAGGCCGTCGATATTTTATTGTAATGGCGTTTATTATCGCCGCTATTCTCACACCTACCCCTGATGTCATCAATCAAACTCTTATGGCGATACCGCTCATTGTATTTTACGAAGTCGGCATACAATTGCTCCGCGTTATCGAGGCAAAAAGGAAACGGGATGAGGCTCTTCGAGAAACCGAAAACCATGACTAGAAATCCGCCGCAGCGCTTTTGTAGCCAAGGCGCAGTGCTACATACTTGAATGTTCGTCAACATATGGTATGATGGGGAATCGTGAAGATGGACCCATCTTGTATTGGAGATTCTTACAAACTGTGTGGGGTTGAAATACGGCTGTTGAGGAATTCTCTTAGACAGTAGATCGCGTTTTTTGTTTGGAATGGCAGACCCCGATGGCACGAAAGTCAGGTTCCTTGATACACTTCCGATGGAAAGGCCCGGTAGCGAACATTGCCGTCAAGGCGATGAATTTGCCATGGTGAGCCTGATTCAGAGCAGGGAAAGTTCACCGTGGATTTCCTCTGCCATCGGTACGACTAGGCGTAAACGAGCTAACGGTTTTCATGCTTGATTAGAAGCACGCTAATATTAGCCAAGAGTGTTTTCACTATAGAGACATTAGAAAACAATCAGTAGAGACGTCCCTCCTCATCTCCCTAACAAGAGAAAGCGATGTGACGCCGAGAGCGAGGACCTCTTAAAAACAGCTGATTCGACCGAGATCGAATCAAACTCTTGGAGAGAAGGCAGGAGAAGACAACTTTGGAAAAGTTAACCTTCGGATTGACCCTACTTATCGTAGGCATGAGCGGCACGTTTCTTACGCTGGCTATTATCATTCTGTGTACTACCATAATGAAGAAAATTTTCCCGCCTTCGAGGAAGAACAACTCAATATGATTTCGGGAGAACTCCTAGGATGCTAAACGGTATTATTCAAGGTTTTGTGGGGTTGACCTCTGGCCTTAACTTTCTCTTCACGGATGGGCTTCCCAATCTCGTCATGATTGCCATAGGTTGCATACTGCTCTACCTGGCGGTAAAGAAGGGCGTTGAACCACTCTTGCTAATCCCAATCGGATTCGGGTGCTTGCTCACTAACATGCCCCTCAGCGACCTCATGGAAGAACATGGGCTGCTGAAATTCTTTTACGACATAGGAATAGTCACAGAAATTTTTCCGCTTCTCATTTTTATAGGGATCGGCGCTATGACCGATTTTACCCCTCTGTTAGAGAACCCGAAAATCCTGTTGTTTGGTGCAGCCGGTCAGGCAGGTATTTTTATTACTCTGCTGCTGGCGTTGGCGTTGGGGTTTCGAGAACTGGAATCAGTCTGCATCGGTATCATTGGGGCTTGCGATGGTCCCACGGCCATTTATGTTACGTCCCTCTATGCCCCGCAACTTTTGGGCCCCGTCTCTGTGGCGGCCTATTCCTACATGTCCCTCGTCCCAATAATTCAACCTCCCATTATGCGAGCCATGACTTCCAACAAAGAACGATTGGTTCGTATGCCTCAGCCCGCGCACTCCACAGTGTCTGCGAGGACCCGTCTGCTGTTCCCTGTGGTTGTCACCTTTATCACTGCGCTCATTGCCCCCAAGGGGCTTGCCCTTATGGGTACCATCATGCTGGGAAATTTCATGAAGGAAAGTGGAGTAGTGTCGCGACTGACAGGAGCCTCAGAAAACGAGATAGCGAATATTGTAACCTTGTTCTTAGGCCTAGCAATTGGAGGTACTATGAATGGGCATGTATTCCTCCAGACAACTACGTTGGCCATTTTTGGCCTTGGGTTTATGGCCATTTGCTTTGACACCATCGCCGGCGTCGTCTTGGGAAAGATAATGTGCTTCGTCAGTGGAGGGAAAATCAATCCACTCATAGGAGCTGCCGGAATATCGGCCTATCCCATGGCAGCCAGGGTCGTCCAGGTTCAAGGACAGAAGTACGACAAACGCAACTATCTGCTCATGCATGCGATGGGTGCAAACACCGGCGGGCAAATAGGATCGGTGATGGCCGCTGCCGTCATGCTGTCCGTACTGAAGGGTATGGGCCTTATATAAAGTGCCTCGAAGCTCAAAATCACTGTAATATTTCTTGTTCAACATAGTTGCAGGTTAGTCGCTGTAGAACGCAGGATAGAATTGCTCGACAGAGCTGTTCCTGTGGATGGTTCATGGCGATCGCGTTGGCATTACAGTGAGAGGAGGTTTTTCATGGGGAGTTTGAAAAGGCTGACCGAAGCACTTAGCAACATATTCACCGCAGTAGGTGGCGTTTCGCTGGTTGTTATGACCGCCATAGCCTGTGTGAATATGTTCTTACGTCTTTTTGGGACTCCGCTGAGTCCGGCCTATGAGCTTGTTTCCTATCTCGGGGCCACTACAGTGGCTTTGCCTCTAGGTTATGCGCAGTTGAAAAAGAGCCACATATCGGTGGACATTTTGGCCGCGTACTTCCCTAATACTGTTCGGCGGATTACCTCGCTGATTAGTCTCGGCCTCAGCGTAATCCTCTTTGGTCTGGCATCCTGGAAGGTTGCACAGCATGCGACCAACCTCTTGAGAACAGGCGAACTTTCGGAAACCACGCGTATGCCTTTTTATCCGTTCACGTATGCAGTCGCGGTCTCGTGCGCCTTGTTGACGTTTTGCCTGTTGGTGGACCTGCTGGCAGTCTTGACGCCTCGACAGGAGGAGAGAAAATGACAGGTCTCCTGGGAATCATCGTGCTCATGCTTCTCCTTTTCCTGCTGGAGATGCCGGTTGGTTTTGCGATGGCCTTGGTGGGTTTGTGCGGCATGTGGTATGTCCTCACGCCGGACGCAGCGCTTGCGACCTTGGGAACAGAAATATGGGAGACCTTTGCAAACTACGGGCTAACTGTTATTCCTATGTTTATCTTGATGGGGCAGATCTGCTTCTATTCAGGAGTGAATGAATCTCTCTATAAGACGGCGTACACATGGATGGGCAGAATACGGGGCGGGCTGGCCATGGCCACGGTTATGGCCTGTGCAGGTTTTTCTGCTATCTGCGGCTCCAATACTGCAACGGCGGCCACTATGACGTCAGTGGCGCTCCCCCAGATGAGGAAATACGGGTATAAGCCTATTTTGAGTACTGCTTCGGTGGCCTGCGGATCCACCCTGGGGGTTGTTATACCTCCCAGCGTAGTCCTCATGGTTTACGGAATCTATACAGAGCAATCCATCGGGAAACTCTTCTGGGGCAGCACCGTGCCCGGTTTAATAATTACTTTTCTCTTCTGTGTCACTATTTTTATCATGTGTGTGATACGACCCGAATGGGGCCCCTCAGGAGAGAAGTCGTCGTGGCTCGACAAGATACGATCAATTCCCGGAGCCATAGAGATGATTGTATTGTTTTCTCTGATAATGGGAGGGCTTTATTCAGGAGCGTACACCCCGACAGAAGCCGGGGCCGCCGGCGCCTTTTTTGCCGTTGTGTTAGGGCTTCTGAGGCGAAAACTCACTTGGAAAGGATTTGTGGCCTCGATTGTTGATACCTTAAAAATTAGCTGTATGATTATCATCATAGTGGCAGGGGCCGTCATCTTTGGTCGATTCCTTACCGTAAGCGGACTGCCGTTCCAAATAACAGAGTTTGCGGCATCCTTATCTGTTCCTCCTTGGGTTATCATGGGAGTCATCCTTGTCGCATATGGGATCGCTGGTTGTATTATGGATGCCTTGGGATTCCTCCTCGTCTCTATCCCCATCTTTTTTCCTCTAGTGACTACCATGGGGTATGATCCGATCTGGTTTGGTTGCACGCTAACCGTGGTCACGACAATGGGAGCCGTTACGCCACCGGTTGGCATCAGCGCGTACGTTGTGGCAGGTATGAATAAAGACATACCGATGGCAACCATCTTCAAGGGCGTTTTGTATTTCATACCAGCTTACATAATAACCATAATATTGTTGATCCGTTATCCGGAGATTGCCATGTTCCTTCCATCGTTGGTGAAGTAACCCAATTGCAGGAGGCAAGTATGAGTGAGGCAAATGTACTTTCAGCAAGGCGCATACTCGCTGTGGACGATGAAAAAGACGTGCTTGATGTCATTCGCGAGGAACTGGAACTCTGCCAGGTCACCACAGCCGAGGACTTTGACGCTGCAAAAAAACTCCTGGAGACCAAGTCCTATGATCTTGTCATCCTGGACATAATGGGAGTGCGAGGATTTGATTTGCTCGAAATCGCGAGGGCTAAACGCCTTCCCGCTGTGATGCTCACCGCTCACGCCATGACGCCAGAAAGCCTCCAAGAATCCATCGACAAGGGTGCAGTATCATTTTTACCAAAAGAAGAACTCTCACGACTGAGGGAGTTTATCGCAGAGATCATCCATCATGTGGACGAAGGCAAGACCCATTGGCGAAGGCTTGCAGAGAGGCTTGGACCGCGATTCAAAGAAATGTGGGGGAAGGTTTGGGAGGATATCAAGTTCCCGCCAGAATCGCGGATTACGTGGTAACGTCAAGCAAGTGTACTTCCCGAGGGCGCCGGTCTGAGAATCCCGCGGCCGGAGACCATTTGGGTAGAGAGCTGAAAGATGCTTTTTGACATTCTTAGGCTAGTACCCTCAAGTGTTTTTCAGGCCTTAACATGAATGGGGAAGAGATGTCTGCTGATCGTGAGACCCCGCCTCCGTCCAGAAAATACCACACAGCCAAGCTGGTTGATCATAGACGAATCCTTGTACTATGCGTCACCTTAATCAGCATTGCTTTCATGCCTCTGGCAATCCGAGTGGAACTCGATCGGACACTCAAATCAGCGTACGTCACATCTTCAGATGCCTACAAAGTTTATCGCGGCTTCGTAGGGGTCTTCGGTGATGATGAATTCATTATCGTAGCCATAAAAACACTTAGCGGTGTACGAGACCCCGAAGTTCTAAAGTCTTTACTCTCCATTACGACCGAATTGAAAGATTTGGACGAGATAGCCACTGTTGTCAGCTTGACCAATCTCAAATTTTTTCAGGAGAGGAAGGGCATCTTTAGTAACTATCCCGTGTTGGTGAAAACCAAGGATGGTTGGGAACTCCCCAGCCAAGCCGCGCTTGAACAAGTCAGCAAAGCGCTGCCGCTTGTGGACTACTTGATCTCCCACGACAGGAACACTCTTGGCATCCTCATTAAGCTAAAATCGGGCTGGCGGTTTCATCCGGATCTGAGCACGCTTCAAACCAAAATCGAAGAAATAGTCGCAGGCCGCCTCCCTCGCGGTGCACAGTTTAGCATGACAGGGGCGTCAGTTATTCGCGAGGAAGTTCAGCGGCTGACGGTAAGAACCGCGGCGCTTTATGGCATACTCTGTACCCTCGTCATAGGAGTAATATGCTGGTACATATTCAAGAGTTTCCGACTTGCTTTCATCGTTCTGGTTGTCATCGGCGTTTCGGTGGAATGGGTTCTGGGCCTTATGGCAGCGGCCCGCATCCCCTTGAACTCCACCACGAGCCTATCGTTTGGTCTCGTTGTAGTGGTAAGCGTGTCAAATGTCATCCATATCATCACGCATTATTACCAGGCCTCGGGGGCAACAACCAACAGGTCTGAAGCTGTAAAAATGGCTTTGCGGATGATCGGTCGGCCCTGCCTGATGTGTACGCTCACCACCGCCGTCGCCTTCGCGACCATCATGATCAGCTCCATTCCAATGGTGCAGCAACTCGGGTTTGTCATGACGTGCGGCATTCTAATCTCGTATATCTTAGCGATTATACTCACACCCGCTTTCCTCTTGGCAATCAAGCCGGTTGAAAGAGAGACCACAGATAAGATAACCGAAGATTGGATAAGCAAGACATTCCGTGGAGTGGGCAGCTTCGTATTTAAGTATTACAAACTATGTACTGCGATAAGCATCGCCTTTGTACTAGCGATGATCGCTGGAATACCCTTCATCCAGACTGACACCCAAATCCTCCACCTCTTTACCGATTCAAGTAAGGTCATTGCGGACGTCCGTTTTGTGGAAACCAATCTTGCACCTATCCGTGCCCTTGAACTAGTTGTTGAGGGACCTGACCAGACTTTCAAAAAACCAGAGATGTGGGAAAAGATTGCAGTCCTGGACAAGATTCTTTTAGAATTGCCTGAAGTAGAAAGCCTTGATTCGCCCCTTCCGCTGATGGAGTATCTGCATCAGGCAATTTCCAAAAGACCGCAATCCACTCAGAACCTTTTTAACGACTCGAGACTCCTTTCCCAACTGTTTACAGTGCTCTCGTTGAATGCGGATGGCAAAGAGTTGCTTCGTCGCTACCTCAGTCCTGACTTCAGCCGAATCCATATATCCGTTAGGATCAGGAACTCAGCATCCAAGCCAATGAATGAGATAATCCAGTCTCTCCAATCAACCGCGGGCAAGATCATGAACCCGGACAAAGTGATCGTCACCGGTGAGCAGGCCGTATTTGCCGCACAGGCGTCTCAAGTGGTTGATTCCCAAGTTTTGTCTCTTGTCCTGGCCTTTATTGGTGTAACAATCCTCCTTATAATCCAGCTAAGGTCCGTCAGCTTGGGCCTTGTCAGCCTTATACCCAACATTCCTCCGGTTGCAGTGATTTTTGGTATGATGGGCTGGCTTCGCATTCCTTTGGACAACGTTACCGTTTTCGCTGCCGCCATAGCCATTGGATTGTCTGTGGATGATACGATCCATTATCTGACGCAACTCAAACGGGAAATGACAAGGTCCACAGACCCAAACACGAGCATCGAACAATGTATGAGGCAATCGTATCAGAAAACGGCAAGACCTATGATTTCTACTTCTCTGACTCTATTTCTTGGGTTTCTCATGCTGTCGTTTACACCCACCAAGCCAGCCATATATTTTGGATTTCTGGGAGGGGGCGCCGTCTTCATCGCCCTGTTTGGCGATCTTATAATAATGCAGTCTGTGATATTAACTTTTGGGTCAGTGAGGAAGATTCTGAATAAGGAAATTAGAATCAAAGGCCCAGATGTCACTTCGCTTGAGACTCCAGGCAATGTGTCGCTTCACTGATTTCCATGCCGAGTGACCGTTCCACTACGAACAGGGGCAGGAAGGCGGGAGAGCCAAGTTGCGTCAAACATCAGCCGTCGGAGCTAACGCCCAGAGCCGTACCATGACAAAAAAGTGGTCACTTTCCCGAATCCACCTAGATATATACACAAACTGCGTTCAACCGCTCTTGATATCGCGTCATACGCCCAATTACGATGCCAAAAGCGTTTCCATTGGCCTGGCGGTTGGCTTTATTATCCCCGTGGGGGGCCAACTGGTCTTCCTCGGTTTCCTTCGGCTGCTTTTTTCGTTCAATTACATCGTGGCGGCCGGCTTTACTTTTGTAAGCAACCCCTTGAACATGATACCCTTGTATTATGGATACTATTACCTGGGATCTTATGTCCTAGGGAAACCTATGTCATTGAATTTCCATTGCTTTGAGAAGCTCATGGATCCTGTCTTGGACAAGAGCTTCTTTTGGGATGCCCTACAGGCATTCGCGGAGCTTGGCTCAGGCCTGTTAATACCTTGGGCTGTCGCAGCAGTGATTCTTGCAGCAGTATTTGGAGTCGCAGGGTACTTCGTCACCTACCAAATTCAAAAGAAGCGATGTAGAAAGGCGGCGCAAAGATTGGGACTTCAATATGAACAATACCTCGCGCGGCTGCGAGATCGTGCTACAAACTAGCGGAGTAGAGCAAAATCATGCGAACTGTTAGAAAGTTGGGTCTGGTATATTAGACCGCACCAGGCCTGTTAAAACACGGGAATGCATAAACTCACACAACTGGTAAATACAGATTCTCTCGTTGACCACCGGAAATTGATTGTTCTTTTTATCAGTCTGATAACTGCTGCTCTGGCGGTCTGCGTCCCAAAGATGACTGTGGATGTAACCCTCAAAGCCGGCTTAAACACCAATACTGATGCGTTTAGGCGGTACCAAGAATTCCTAGAGACCTTCGGGACAGAAGACTATATCCTGGTGGTTATCAAGGCTGACCAACCCCTCGACAAAGATGCTGCCCTTCTCACCTCTTTGCAGACGATGACTGAGCGGCTTCAGCGCACGCCTCATATAGTGGACGTGATAAGCCTGACCAACATAAAGGTGTTCGGCAAGAAGCAAGGTTTTTTCGGCTCTTATCCCATACTGGAAACAAATGAAGAGGGGCTGCGCCTTCCAGAGGCCCGCTCCCTTGAAACGATTCGCAAGGCACTTCCCATACTGGAGCTTCTGATTTCACGGGACCTCTCCACGGCCGGCATCATTGTGGCCGTAGATCAGAACATTAGCTATGACGTTCCTATAGTTGATCGGCTCCTGAACGAAGTAGGTGAAATCGTAAAGAACAATCTGCCTCCCAACTGTGCACACCGAATAATTGGCGGGGCGGTCATCCGCCAGGCGATTCAGAGATACAATCTGCAGACCGCTATAACTTTCGGGCTCCTCTGTTCGTTGGTCTGCACTATAGTAGCCTTCTACATCTTTAAAAGCTTGCGGGTCACCTTGATAACCGGCGTTGTGGTGGGACTTTGCGTGTTGTGGATCGTCGGGATTATGGCTATTCTCAAAGTTCAGTTGAATTCAACAACAGCCCTTTCTTTTGGACTCGTTCTTATATCCAGCGTCGAGCCCGTCATACACCTCGTTGTACATTATAATGACTATCTAAGAGATGGCCACGATCCTATTGGGGCCGCAAAGCACGCCCTGAGGACAGGCGCGGGTCCATGCCTTGTTACCTCGTTTACAACCTCGCTGGGTTTCTCAAGTCTTGTCGTGGCGTCGTTTCCTATGGTGCAGCAACTGGGACTAATTCTGTCTCTCGGACCGCTAATCGCCTTCATTCTTGCGGTGTCGCTCACGCCAGCATTTCTTATTGCGATGAAGCCGCCGCCCCCGCCTGTGTTTAAGGCTATGTCGTCCGACCTAGTTTCACTTTCATTCTCCTCTATACGAAACTTTGTCTTTTCGCACAGTAGATTGTGCGCATATTCTATCATGGGATTGATAGCATTCATGCTCGGTGGCGCCCCTCTTATCCACAGCGATCCCCAACTACTGCGCATGCTCACCGACTCCACCAAAGAGATTCAGGACCTGCGGTTCGTCGAAAAAAACCTCACCCCAGTGAGCTCCGTGGAACTAATTGTCGCAGGCAAAGAAAATGATTTTAAAAGCCCAGAAATGTGGAAGAAAGTCCATTATATGGAACAGGCCATTAGGGGTGTCAGTGAAGTTTCCTCAATCGATTCATTTCTCCCCTTGATGGAATATCTCTATGCCATTGCCTCTAAACCGGATGGTTCCTCTGGAGACCTGTTCTCACACCCCATGAGCGTCCCCCAGCTGCTAGTTCTGACTGGGCTCAGCTCAGACGGCCAAAAAATGCGGAGGAGGTTTCTGGATGAAAGGCTGAGTACGTTGAGGCTTACCGTACGAATCTGCAACTCACCGGAGACCTCTATCGGAGATACCATTGAAAGCATTCGTTCCGCGGCCGCACGTGCGATGGGGAATAGTGCCAACGTTTATGTCACCGGCGATTTGGCCGTTTTTGAAGCTCAGGCCTCTGACATCGTGGAATCCCAAGCATCTTCCCTAATACTAGCTGTATTTTACATGTCGATTCTTTTGACCATACAGTTCCGATCCATCTCTCTGGGCATTGTGAGCCTGCTGCCACAGATCCTCCCGCAAGCAATTATATTTGGCATCATGGGGTGGTTTCGCATTCCACTGGACAGCGTGACCGTCTTTGCAGCGGCCGTATCCATAGGCCTTACTGTGGACAATACTGTACACTTGCTCACACAACTGAAAAGAGAGTTACTAGCTGAAGGCACGGCCCAGAGCATTCAAGACTGCTTGTCCAGGGCTTACGACGTGACGGCGAGGGCCATGATTTCCAACCATACCGTGATCTTCTTCGGGTTCATTATGCTCCTAATTTCACCCTATCGCCCTGTAATTTACGTCGGGATCCTCGGTTCGGCTGCTATCCTGTTTTCGCTTGTCGGGGATCTTATCTTCATGCCGTCTGTCATATTGTCAACCGGTTGGATCAGACGACTCATGGCGAGGGAAATGTTGAAAAAAACCGCACCCCGCGCCTGCTCGTCTTAACAAGACGGGATCAGCTCAGACCGTGGGGTATCAAGAAGAAACCGGATTATATGCGCCGTCGAGAATTATAGCCATCCTATAAACTTGTCACGCGGTTGCTCCACTTCGCTCGCAATTACAACTCGACGGCGCCCTTGTCATTACGGAGACCGGAAGGCGATGAAGGAATCTCAGGTTAAATCAATCGAGAAGCGAAGCCCTTGAAGAATTCGCGGTTCCTTTCGGGAACCTATATAGGATCGATTAGCCAGTCGCTCCCATCCAAGACTAGGACTAGGCGTTCACCTTAGACTTAAACGCTTGACGCTCTATGCGGTAACGATGCTTCTTAGAAGGAAACCCTGGCGCTTCGCTCCATGCCAACCTCACGTATTCATCCTCTATATCTAATATCACATAATCCCCATCCGGGAGTGTGCATGAACAGAATCGATCCCTCCCAAAAAGGCTGTATTCTGCCTTTAGACCATCCAGATGAATCACGTCCCCTATTTGCATTTGTCCTCCTTTATAACATTCTTCAAAGATGGCATGTCGATGGTTCGCAAGCTCTTACCTTTTCCCTTACATATGCACTCCTTAATCAATTCTGCCAATTTGGCTGACTAATTTCCAAGAAGAACTTGCCCCTGCAGACCTTACGGCTCAGAATACCAGCATTCGATCAAGGAAAAGTGCTACACTTGTTTGGAAGCTTTATCCCTCCTGGAAGATGAATTATATAAGAATCGCTGTTGTTTCAATCCGTTGAACGGCTTTTCTGACCTCACACAAAGGCGATCCGATTTATAAAACAATTAAACTCAGTTGTCTATTAATTTTCATGCTGGTTTGTTAGATTTCGTAGCCGTAACGGTGAAAGTTAAAACCCCATCTCCTCGCAACCTTGGCCCTTGTGGTTGGTTCAAGCTCATGGACATTTTTTTGGTAATTCTTAAGCAATTCCAAGTACTCCTTCAACTTTGGCTCAAACTCGTCAAAGCCTGGTATGGAAAGCGCCTCATAGAGCCTCCTAAGTGCGGCCAAAGGCTCAGCTTCCAGCTCTTCAAATTTCAGTTCGAAGAATGAACCCTCAGGAATCAAGCGCTTGTCTCGCTCAAAGATTTCAAAAAGCTTCGTGTACCACATGAAAATGAGCTCCTCGATTTGGTCAGGGTCGGGGATCTGAAGGTGAGAGTGTGTCAAAGTGTTCAACCAAAGCTTTCGGGTTGATGAAAAAACTGCATAAGGGTTGCGCACAATGTGTACGAACTGGGCGTCTGGAAACATTTTTGTCAGTGCAGCCACCCTGCCTAGATGAGGAGGCGATTTGAGAAGGATCCGGCCGTCTTGCGAAAGAGTAATTTTGCGAAGAAATTCAAGGAAACGTGCTTCCCACGTTTCTCTCATCTCTGGCGACCACGCGTCCATATTTATTTCACTGTAACCGGGGTCGCCGGTCACGGGGAACAGAAATCGCATGTACGGAGAGACGGTTGCAGTCGCTGCAAGTGCAAACTCGTCCTCATGGGGCACATTAGCCCCAAAAGTGACGTTATCCATAGGCCTCTTCTTGGGCGCGATGCGATTGAAAACAAACTGAGAGTTTTGGGTGTACAAACAATGATTCGGAAACATCGTTTGATATGCAGTGGCATAACTAAATCGAGAGTCCAAGGTCAGGAGGTTTTCGAGATGAGTGGTGCCGCTCCGCCAATGACCAATGATGAACAAGATGGGATGATCAATGTGGGAACATCTTATCTTCCCGCCGTTGAAAAGCGTCTCCGCGGCGCCGAACACTGAATTAAACACACCTAGTACAAGCAGATGGGCCAAACGCCCCAGACATGGAACATCCACCGCAAAGTCGTTTCTCGCAAGGACTTTCAGGAGTGCGCCCACGGTCAGACCTTGCAAAGCCTGGGGACCTCGGGATAGACTTTTTCTTTGTTTTGTGAGTGAATTCATGGGAATTGGTAAGAGGCCGAAACCTTGTTTTGCTTGTCTCTGACCACAACTTCTTGTAAAATATAAAAACGTTACTCCGTACACCGCTTTGATCAAGAAAGGCACATTACTGAAAGTGAATAGCGGCGCCGACAGGCACCCCTGCCGCGTCATCTCCGGGCGCAATTTAACAGGAACAAATCGTGAACTCAACCTTGAACGAGAAAATGGTACTCCAGAATCCAGATTACCGAGGCAGGACTTGGACCTTCGGGGATGACGTCAACACGGATGAGATTCTGCCTGCTCGTTACCTAAACTTGGTAGATCACGCACAACTAGCAGGCCACGTTATGGAAGACGCCGACCCTACATTTGCATCAAAGGTCTCGAAAGGGGACATCATAGTGGCAGCCAAGAACTTTGGTTGCGGTTCCTCCCGAGAGCATGCCCCTGCTGCCATCAAGGCTGCTGGAGTCTCCTGTGTCATTGCCAAGAGTTTCGCGAGAATTTTCTTCAGGAACGCGTTTAATACCGGCCTGCCCATCTTTGAATCTGAAGGAGCAGTTAATGATCTGCGCCAAGGCGATATGGTTGCTATATATTTGTCCCAGGGTATGATTCTGAACGAACGCTCTGGCCGCGGATTCCTTGTCAGTCCTGTGCCGGAATTTATGCAGGATCTGTTGAGAGAGGGCGGCCTCATTCCCTATCTGCGGAAACAACGGCAGGCAGTCTGAGGATCTTCTCGTGGCCTGATCTGGGATTACACGCGACGATACTTTGACCAAGAGTGATGCTAATGAACCAAGTGCTAAGACAAACGTATGACATGACAAAGTTTCTCCATGGCGGAGGCATATTGAAATGCGCGTACTGATGGTGACTCCTGAGGCAACCCCTTTCGCTCAAACGGGGGGGTTGGGAGAGGTGCTATCCGCTTTGCCTGCGGAACTCGCAGGGCTGGGGGTCGATGTCGATGTATTAATGCCCAAATATAGGGGAATTGACCCCAACCACTTTCAGATTGAAAAACTGAAGACCACCGTCGAACTAACTTTAAACGCCCAACAGCTTTCAGCAAGTGTTTGGAGCTTCGATGACAACAGGGGTGTTCGGTACCTCTTTCTGGAGGCAGACAATTATTATGATAGAGATTACCTCTACGGCACACCAGAAGGAGACTACGAGGACAACGCCGAGAGATTCGTCTTTTTAACCCGAGCAGCAATAGAATGGGCCCTTTTGACTGGAAACCGCTACGACGTTTTTCATTCCCACGACTGGCAGGCAGCCCTCACTCCTGTGTATTTACGCACCCTTTATGCTGGGGAAATCAAGGTCAACGAAAGCGCCTCCGTGATGACCATCCACAACCTCGGATATCAGGGCATATTTTGGCATTTGGATATGCCTCTTGTTGGCGTTGGGTGGGAATTCTTTACCCCGAGCCACATGGAATTCCACGGCAAGCTGAATTTCCTTAAAAGCGGAATTGTATTTGCTGAGAAGGTAAACACAGTTTCCCCTGGCTACCGAAACGAGATCCTTACGCCTGCCTTCGGCTTTGGGCTTGAAGGCATACTCCAAGAAAAAGGAGATGACCTTGTCGGGATACTCAACGGGGTGGATTATACAGTGTGGAATCCCGAACTCGACTCACTTATCGCAGCACGCTATTCGGCCGAGGATCTCGCAGGAAAAGCGGTTTGCAAAAGCCAACTGCAAAGAATAGCCCATCTGCCAGAGAGGACAGACGTACCCATCATTGCCATGGTCAGCAGGCTTTCCAGTCAGAAAGGGATTGACATCCTGGCTGGGGCGTTTCACGATCTCATGCAGAAAGACCTCCAAGTAGTACTTCTAGGTACAGGCGAGGCTAGATATCAAAACATTTTTAAAGACTTGGGGGCTCAATACCCCAATGAGACAGGTATATTCCTTAGCTATGACTATGAGCTGGCTCACAAGATGTTTGCCGGCGCCGATATCCTGCTTGTACCTTCTCGATATGAACCGTGCGGCTTGAATCAGTTATACGCGCTCCGGTATGGAACTGTCCCCATAGTAAGAGCGACGGGGGGTCTTATCGACACCGTGGAAGAATGCTCGTTGAAAGCGGATGCAGGAACCGGCTTTGTCTTCTTCCAGGAAGACCCTGCGTCGTTGGAACAGACCATTCTTCGAGCCGTGGATATTTACAAGAACAATCCCGAAGCGTGGCGGCGCCTTATGATACGAGGCATGGCAAAGGACTTTTCGTGGAAACGATCGGCCCAGGAATACTTGACTCTGTACGAATCAGCCATTGCCAAGCGTCGTCTCTCTCTGTAAATTTGAAAACCGCTGTAACAGACCAGAGTGATGTTTGCATATGAGGTCGCGGTTGGCCCAAAACTCATAAAAGACGCCGTGACCAAGCAAGTCTTTGGCAAAATCTCATGGGATTTTCACAACTGTTGTATGGTGTATCAAGCCGACAGCAATTTTTTTAGGTGGGAGGAGGCTTATGGCCCTTAATCTCGATGCCATTGGAAAAAAAATCGGACCAGTAACCAAAAACTATAGTTGGCGAGATGTAGTACTCTACGCCCTTGGCGTCGGCGCGGGATTCGATGAGCTTGAATACTGTTACGAAAACCGACTGAAGGTCATCCCAAGTTTTTCCATAGGCGCTGTGTTTGATTTTCTAGCGCAGGTAGGCGTCAACTCTGGGGCTGACTTAACTGGCATATTGCATGGTGAGCAAGATATCATCTTTTACAACCCGATCCCGCCGGAGGGCAAGCTCATAACCGAGGGAGCTATCACCCATTTCTACGATAAGGGAAAAGAAACCGGGGCCCTGGTAGTAGCAGAAGCAGATACGCTTCATTCCAATGGACAAAAACTGTTCACGAACATTTTTACATTATTTTGCCGCAGAGACGGCGGCTTCGGTGGACCGGATGCGCCCAAAGAAACCGTTGAGTTCCCTGATCGGCCTCCTGATTTTGAGGAAGAATACACACCTTCACCGGACCAGCCGCTCATTTATCGACTCTCAGGGGATATATTCGCGCTTCATGTCGATCCTGACTTTGCCAAGGCCAGCGGGTTCGAGAAACCTATAATGCATGGCCTATGCACCCATGGATTTGCGTGTCGGGCGGTAATCAAACATCTTTTTCCAGGCGAACCGGAGAGGATAAGACGATTTCGGAATCGCTTCTCTAAAACCCTCTATCCCGGAACCCCCATCAAGACCCAAATATGGAAGATTCAAGACGGCTACGCTCTCTTCCGAACTATGAACGCCTTGACCGGCGAAATCACTATCGACCGTGGTATCGTCGAATGGGAAACCGGTTCCTTGACTCAGATACTAACTCGGCGACACCAGTTGAGGTTTGACGGTCAGGTTGCAGTGATCACGGGAGCTGGTCGCGGACTCGGCCGGGTCTATGCCCTGGAGCTGGCCAAACGAGGGGCGAAGATAGTGGTCAACGATCTAGGTGGCGCGCGCAACGGATCTGAAAAAGGCAATACTGAAACGGCAGACGCTGTCGTGGAAGAAATAAAAGGGCTCGGCGGAGAAGCAGTGGCCAATTATGACTCTGTCTCTGACGAAGAGGGCGGCAGGCGCATCGTCGAAAGCGCAGTCAAGGCTTTCGGACGACTCGATATACTAATTAACAATGCAGGTATTCTCAGAGATAAGAGTTTCATAAAACTCGATCCCTCAGACTGGGAAGCAGTGCGGGCTGTTCATCTGGATGGCGCTTATTATGTGACTCGCCCAGCATTCCTCTATATGAGGGACAACAAGTACGGCCGCATCGTTTTTACCACCTCTGCGGCGGGGCTTTATGGGAACTTTGGTCAGACGAATTATTCGGCCGCCAAAATGGGGCTCGTAGGTTTAATGAACAGCCTAAAACTCGAAGGTGAAAAATATGGCATCAAGGTCAACGCCATAGCCCCCATCGCCACAACCAGGTTAACCGAGGACATCTTACCCCCAGACTTGGCGCAGAGAATGAGACCAGAACTGATAGCGCCGCTTACCCTAGCGCTTTGCTCCGAAAGATGCCCATCTAATGGATCGATATACGGCGCCGGGATGGGACACTATTTCAGGATCGGCTTGGTAACCGGTCGTACAATTTCTCTTAATGACGGAACCGGCATCCTGAATCCGGAAACCGTCGCAGCTAACATGGCTAAAATCATGAATATTGAGAAACCCGTGGAATACGGGAGCGCTACTGAGGCGTTGGGAGATATGCTTCAAGCCCTTAAAAGCGGCGTTGACACAGCCCAGCCTAGCAAAGAGACTCTCACCGTGCAGCAAGTCTTTGAAAGGATGCCTCAGTTGTTTCAAAAGGATAAGGCGTCAGGGATTGACGTCGTTTTTCAATACGACATCACAGGACCATCAGGAGGAAAGTGGTTTGCCAAGATTGCCAACGGCGAGTGCCTCGTGCGCCAAGGCAGCCATGAAGCACCCACCACCACCCTCGTCATGGCAGACGAGGACTTCCTCAAACTAGTCACCGGCAGCCTGAATGCAATGCAGGCATATACCTCCGGTAAATTAAAAATACACGGCGACATTATAAAGTCCCAGCTAATAGAAAAGCTATTCAAATTCTCGTTGTAAGCAGGGAGAGTAATTCCATGATAGGCATAACATCGTTTGGGGGCTATATTCCTAAGCTTAGACTCTCGCGTATGAGCATATACCAAAACATGGGGTGGTCTGCGCCTGCCCTGATCATGGTTGCCCAAGGTGAAAGGTCTTTTTGCAATTGGGACGAGGACACCCTCACCATGGCCTCTGAAGCGGCTAGGGACTGCCTCAGGGATCTTGATAAGTCGCGTATCGACGCGTTGCTATTTTGTTCTACTACCATGCCGTTTGCGGATAGATCCAACGCAGGTTTGTTGAAAACAGTACTAAATCTAAAGGATAACATCCTCGCGCAGGACCTGGCTTCCTCTCTTAAGGCTGGCACCACTGGCCTAATCTCGGCTTTGGCCCTTGTCCAAAGCAGCGAAGTCGAGAATGCGCTGGTAGTAGCCTCCGACAAACGGGAAACAAAGGCCGCGTATTTTTACGAAATGTGGTTCGGAGACGGCGCCGCCGCTGTAACGGTTGGCAAGTCCAATGTTATCGCAGAGTTCAGGGGCTCATATTCAGTAGCCTACGATTTTGTAGATCACTATCGGGGCAGCCGGAATAGATTTGATTACATGTGGGAAGAAAGATGGGTAAGGGATCAGGGCTACGCAAAGATCATTCCCGAATCTGTTGTCGGCCTCATGGACAAGCTCTCTCTTACCACCGCGGATGTTGATAAATTGGTGTTCCCCTGCTTTTTTAAGGCAGAGCATAGAAACATTGCCAAGAAATTGGGGATAGCGCCGGAGAAAGTCGTAGATAACATGCATGAAGTTTGCGGTGAAACCGGCGCAGCCCATCCTCTCGTCATGTTGGTACACGCCTTGGAACACGCCGAGCCGGGTGAACGAATACTCCTCGCTAGTTTTGGCCAAGGCTGCGATTCACTGTATTTTGTGGTCACGGACAACATTCGAGAGCTGCCCCCTAAGATCGGCATTAGAGGCTCCTTGGAGCACAAGAAGACGGTTGAAAATTATCCTAAGTTCTTAAAATTTCGTGACTTGCTGAATACCGAAATGGGAATACGTGCAGAATTTCCGTCGCAAACTGCAATGACGGTGCTGTGGCGAAAACGAAAGATGCTCCTCGGTATGGTAGGAGGCAAGTGCAGGGAATGCGGTACAGCTCAATGGCCCAAAATGGACATTTGCGTAAACCCAGCTTGTCGAGCACTCCACTCCCAGGATGATTTGGAATTTGCCGATATCCCTGCTCAAGTAAAAAGCTTCACTGGAGATTTGCTGGCTGTCTCGGTTGACCCTCCCGCCATCTACGGAATGGTACAGTTCGAAGGCGGCGGACGTTTCATGGCGGACTTCACCGACTGCGAACTCAACGAAGTCAAGGTAGGCCAGAAGGCTCGATTAGCATTTAGGAAAAGATACACTGACAAAGAGCGGGGTTTTACTGGTTACTTTTGGAAGGCCATACCATTGCCCGGTGACGCAGCAGCGTCAGCCTACTCGCTTAACTTCCAGGATCAGGTCGCTGTCGTTACCGGTGCCGGTCGCGGGCTTGGTCGAATCTATGCCCTTGAATTGGCTAGACGAGGAGCAAAGGTCGTCGTAAATGATTTCGGGGGTGGTCGAGACGGGTCAGGGGGAAGTCAGAGTGCAGCGGATTCTGTGGTCGCGGAAATAATATCCGCAGGCGGCGCAGCCGTCGCATCATACGACTCGGTAGCCACGCCCGCAGGCGGTGAGGCGATAGTGCGTACAGCACTGGAAGCCTTTAAAAGGATCGACATATTAATTAACAACGCAGGAATCTTACGCGATAAAACGTTGGCAAAGATGGAGCCCGAAGAATGGGCAGCAGTCCTCAAGGTTCACCTTGATGGCGCCTATCACGTAACCCGACCCGCTTTCACCTATATGAAAGAGAACAAATACGGTCGCATAGTCTTTACCACTTCCGCGGCCGGTCTTTATGGAAACTTTGGACAGACCAACTATTCAGCGGCAAAGATGGGACTCATCGGTCTCATGAACACCCTTAAACTAGAAGGTGAGCGTCACGGCATACTCGTGAACACCATTGCGCCTATGGCAGCAACTAGACTGACGGAAGACATCTTGCCGCCAGACCTAGCCGCTCAACTCAAACCACAATATATAGCCCCCATGGTACTGTATTTTAGCTCAAGAGAATGTGCTCAAACAGGAATGGTCATCAATGCAGGAGCCGGCTGTTTCAATCGCGCAGCCTTTGTTACAGGCAAGGGATTGGTTACTGATGGCTCAGGACAGCCTCCTACGCCCGAACAACTTCTGCAGGACTGGCAAGCTATTAGAGATATCCAGACGGCAAAGGAATTTTACAGTACCACGGAAGCCCTTGGCGCAATGCTGGAAGTCACCCAAGCCAAGGGCAGGGATTCTACTGCCGCAGGTCCACCCACAGTCCGATCCGTCTTTCAAAACTTGGCCGGAGCGTTCCAACAGGATAAGGCTGCTGGCGTCGACGTCATATTCCAATTTAGGATCACCGCCCCGGATGAGGGACAATGGTACGTAACCATCAAAGACGGTCAATGCACAGTGGAACAAGACGCCCACCCAAACCCTACAACTACCATCATAATGGGAAGCGAGGATTTCCTAAATATGATTCAGGGAAAAGTGAATGCCCTACAGGCTTACACAACAGGCAAGCTGAAGATACAGGGAGATCTCCTGAAAGCTCAACTAATAGAAAAACTGTTTCGCTTTTGAGAGGACTAAGTCATGGCCACTGGTATAAAGGACAAAGTAGCTATCATAGGTATGGGATGCACTCGGTTCGGAGAGAGGTGGGACGTCGGGGCGGAAGAACTCATGGTCGAGGCCTTTACCGAATGCATCGAGGACGCAAGCATAGACGTGGGTGACATCCAGGCTGCCTGGTTGGGGACTTGCCTGGAAGAGATAAACGTGGGAAAGAGCGGGCTTCCACTATCAATGACCCTCCGCCTGCCTCTCATCCCTGTTACAAGAGTAGAAAATTTTTGCGCAAGCGGTACAGAATCATTTCGCGGGGCCGTATATGCTGTGGCTTCGGGGGCCTATGACGTGTGTCTGGCCATGGGAGTCGAAAAGCTTAAGGATACTGGATACGGAGGCCTACCTAATCCGGGCTCAAGTTGGGGGTCTCTGAGTTGGCTGTGGTGGCCAAATATTACGGCCCCGGGTGCATTCGCGCAGCTTGCCACGGCCTATGCCGCAAAATATCATATTCAGCAAAATGATCTCAAAAGGGCAATGGCACATGTTTCAGTCAAGAGCCATGCCAACGGCGCGCTCAACCCAAAGGCGCATTTGAGGAAACCCGTTACAGAACAGCAGGTACTGGGGGCTCCTATCGTAGCGCATCCATTAGGTCTATTTGACTGCTGTGGGGTCAGCGACGGAGCGGCCTGCGCAATTGTAACCACGGTGGAAAAGGCTCGGGAGATGGGGAAGAAGGACTTCGTCACTGTAAAGGCGCTCCAGTTGGCCTTAAGCAGCGGAGAGGAAATGGCCTTCAATGACTGGGATGGCGACCATTTCTTGACCACTGAAAAATGCAGCCTCCGAGCTTATGCCGAAGCCGGTATTAAAGATCCCCGCAAGGAAATCAGCATGATGGAGCTTCATGATTGCTTTTCCATTACCGAACTCGTTACTTACGAAGACTTGCACATGTCTGAGCGCGGGGAGGCCGTCCGAGACGTCCTTGACGGTTTTTATGACCGTGACGGCGGCGTGCCTTGCCAGGTGGATGGTGGATTGAAATGCTTTGGCCACCCCATAGGGGCGTCGGGTCTGCGAATGTTGTATGAGATGTACTTGCAGCTCCACAGCCGCGCCGGGGAACGCCAGATATCCGATCCCGCTTACGGTCTCACCCACAATCTCGGGGGCGTTCCGTTCATGAACGTATGCAGCATAGCCATTATAGGCAAATATAAGCGATGACTCGATCATAGACACTCAAACAGGGGTGCGGCATGGAGATATTACACTACCGCGAAGAGCACCGGATATTTAGGCAAGCTCTGAGAAAATTCTTTGAGCGGGAAGTGATTCCGTACGTCGAAGAATGGGAAGATGCTGGAATCGTTCCAAAAAGCGTTTGGCGAAAAATGGGGGATCAGGGGTTTCTATGCATGGATGTCCCTGAAGAATACAGCGGCATGGGCGCAGACTTCCTCTACTCAGTGATTGTAAGCGAGGAGCTTGTACGCACGGGTCAAACAGGTTTGGCAGCGCCGCTCCACAGTGATGTCATAGTCCCCTATATCACTGCCTACGGAACAGAAGAACAAAAGAGGAAGTACCTGCCTGGCTGCGTCAAGGGCGAAATTATAACGGCAATCGGAATGACCGAACCCAACACAGGCAGCGATCTAGCAGCCATAAGAACAACCGCTCGAGAGGACCGCGATTTTGTCGTCATAAATGGTCAGAAGACTTTTATCAGCAACGGCATCAATTGCGATCTGTTGATCCTAGCGGCAAGAAACCCGAATGAACCAGACCCTCATAGGGCTCTGAGCCTCTATCTCGTAGAGGATGGGACGCCCGGATTTGAAAAAGGACGCAATCTCAAAAAAATTGGGTGGCATAGTCAAGATACGGCCGAACTCTTTTTCAACGATTGTAGGATACCGCAAGCCAACAGACTAGGAGAAAAAGGGGCCGGCTTTATCATGCTCATGCAAAAGCTCCAGCAAGAGCGTCTTATGGTCTGCATCTCGGCGGTGGCTGCTGCAGAGTACATCCTGAAACATACCATCAAGTACTGTCAGGGACGAACAGCCTTCGGTAAACCGATTTCCAAATTTCAGCATTCCCAGTTCAAAATTGTCGAGATGTCAATGGAGACCAGACTCGGTCGCACTTTTCTAGATAAACTTATTGCCGACCACATGGAAGGCAAGCACATCGTGGTCGATGTGTCCATGGCCAAGTACTGGACAACCGAAATGGCCATGCGCGTCGCTGACGGGTGTTTGCAGCTCCACGGAGGATACGGGTACTGCGAAGAATACCCCGTTGCACGGGCATGGCGGGACATCAGGGTCATGCAAATCTTTGCTGGAACCAACGAAATCATGAAAGGAATTGCTGCCAAATTTATGGGACTATAAGCTAGCTTCCCAGGCATTTCGAAAGACGAATGGGCCGTATTGTCAGACTGATCGACCATTAACTTCCAACCGCGGGCTGACAAGAAACGTCACTCGGAAGAAACGCAGAATGTAAAGCTCTGCGTGGGTAGGTTCACGTTCAACTCAGGCGAGGGGTATCGATATGACAACCTACGACGAAAGGCCCTGGACAAGGAATTATGATGCCGGAGTCAATCCTGAAATAGAACTGCCTGAAATGTCCCCGGTTGATAAGTTTCGGGAGATAGCGCAGTCTTATCCGAGCACACCTGCTGCTTTTTTTTACGGGGAAAAAATTACATATGCTGATTTAGAGGAGCTTGCAAACAAGTTTGCCAACGCCCTTATCTCTGCAGGATGCAAGCCAGGTGACGTCGCAGCGATAAATTTGCCAAACATTCCTCAATACTTGATCGCACAGTTGGGGGTTATGATCGCGGGCTGCGTTGCTTCAGGACTGTCCCCGCTTCTGCTGGGACCAGAGATGATCTACCAATTGAACGACGGCCGTATGAAGGTCCTGGTAACCTTAGACGCAATCTTCGAACATAGGCTATCTCCGGTAGTAGATCAACTGCCTCACTTGCGATTGATTATAGTCACGGGGATCCTAGACTTTATGTCCTGGCCTAAAAGGACGCTGGGCAAACTACTCAAAAAAGTTCCTACGGGTAGGGTAAGGCCTTTGCCAGAAAAGCAGGTGGTAGGATTTAAGCAGTTCCTGAGCACCGGGGCTTCAAGAGAACCCGGCGCGACAGTCCAGCCGGATGACCTGTGCCTTTTGCAATATACTGGAGGAACCACGGGTCTTCCAAAAGGGACAATGCTCAGCCATGGTAATATTGCAGCGAACTTGGCTCAAATAGAACATTGGACTAAACCGGATTACGGTCATGAGGTATGTCTATCAGGATTTCCATTGTTTCATCTTGCCGGTCTGGCGTTATCTCTAGCCGCGATTTTTATGGGGGGCGCCCAAATACTTATCCCCAATCCTAGAGACACTAAGCATATTGCAAAGGAAATACAAAAATATCAGCCCACTATGCTCGTGAATGTTCCCTCACTCTACATGATGCTAATGGAACAACCTCTTTTTCGTAAAATCCATTTCTCCCGTTTGAGCTTTGCCTTATCAGGCGCTTCGGCTTTTCCTGAGGAATCCATCAAAGAATTTGAGTCAATAATCGGCAAGGACAAGGTTCTTGAGGTGTATGGCATGACAGAAGCCAGTCCAATTATAACCATGAATCCTCGCCGCGGCAGGAAGAACATAGGGACCGTTGGGTTGCCAGTTTCAAATACCTTGGTCAGGATAGTGGATCTTCATACAGGGACGAACGCGGTACCCGTTGGCGAGGAAGGCGAACTCATAGTCTCCGGTCCCCAAGTCATGAAAGGCTACTATGAAAAACCCGATGAGACGGCTCTTGCTCTCAGAGTTCACGACGGCAAGGTGTGGCTGCACACAGGAGATGCGGCTCGTATGGACGAGGACGGGTACGTGACAATTGTAGATCGACTCAAAGATATGCTAAACGTCGGAGGATTCAAAGTTTTTTCAAGGGAAGTAGAGGAGAAACTTTACGCTCACCCAGCCATCGAGTTCTGTGCAATCGTGGGCGTACCAAACCTAAAACGACCGGGGAGTGAAATTGTAAAGCTTGTGGTACAGCCAGGGGCTCAGTATGCCAAACAGGATAGAGAATCACTTCGAGAATCGATTCTCGAGTACGCTCGGGATAATTTGGCGCCCTATAAGGTACCCAAGGTAATCGAATTTGTTGAAAATATGCCCCTCACTCCAGTCGGAAAAGTGGACAAGAAAACCCTCAAAGTAGATAGCAGTTCTCTAAAGTAAACCCAAATTGCGCGTATGATTCTGTCTATCAGCCTCGTGAAAACGTGAACCCAAGAATACCGCCGATCACGTTGCGCATGAAAAGGCATGACCTTAAGTGCTTATACGGTAAACTACCGTCTTTTACAAAGTGACTCGAATGGCCGCGGTAGTCCAGACAGACAATTTTCGATCTTACACGACTTTAGAGAAACACCATACCTATTCTTCCATAATCTCGTCGGCTTATGCTGAACTGCAGTTCCATAACTAGGATGCTTCACAAGGTAATACGCGATGAAGCAGAAAAAGACGTAGGCTCAAGTCCTAGCCAGCGTCCAGTGGTAGATTAGGGCAGCTTCAGGTACTGCTTGGTTGTCCTGAAAGATTCTCTTAACACCTACTTAGCCAACAAGAGCATAAGAATAAGGTAAAGAAGTGATCAACGCGTCCTTATTGTGGTCCCGTATTAGGCGACTTTGTCTTGTGGGCTGATGGGTTACTTATACCTGTCATTTCAAGGTAAACCATCCCTTGAGAGTGATTGGCAACGCATAAGTATGATGTCTCAGACATATAGTCGATAATTTTCAATAAGCTGGCTTCGCTTGCTCGGATCCTGTTCGTCGAACAGCAGTGCTGAAACCGTGTTGAAGATATCCGACAGCTTAATGATGCCCTGGAAATGGCCTTTTGTAATTACAGGCACGAGGGAAACATCGTGGTTCATCATGATATCAAGGGCTTTCAAAATGCTGTCGCTGGCCTCCACTGATCCAGCAAATCGTCTAGCGATATCCTTTATTGGGTTGGAGATCCTTTCCAAAGCGCAAGACTCGCTGCTGGTGAATTCGCAAAGCTCTCTCACGTTCTTCAATAGATCCGTAAGCCTGACAAAACCCAAAAGTCTGTATTCATTATCGAAGACCAATGGCGTTGAATGCCCCTGTTCAAGTTTGTGGTCTTCTGTCATTATGCGAAGGATCTTTATCGCATCGCCCACCGACGTATCGGCCCTCAATTGAGGCCAGGTGTTTGGGTGGGTCATGAGTGTGGAGACTGGCACTGAATGTGGCATGGTTCAACCTCGCTGGTTATAGCAGAATAGTTTCTCCTCAAAAGAGCGTTTTACACGGCTGCTCAAGACTGATTCACTTGAGAACTGTTAGTCTCCCCGGCGCAAAGCTATGTTCAACGCTCGCGCCTCAGCGATCTTGTCTTCCTGCCTCGCCTTCTTGGCTTTTGCCTCTTGAACCTTGCTCATGAGCACGTCTGTATCGCACGGCTTCATGAGATAATCGAGCGCACCAAGTTTCATACCCTCGATAGCGGAATCCACAGTGGCATGGCCCGTTAGCATTATGACTTCCACCAACGGGTTCATTTTCTTGATTTCCTTCAGCGTTTCGATGCCGTCCATCTCCGGCATCTTCACGTCGAGGATCACAACATCAAGCAGCGAATCTTTATTCAAGGTCCTGAGGGCCTCGGGACCGCTGGCTGCGGTAGTAACATTCAGGCCTCGTTTAGTGAGCCTCTTGGACAATGTCTCCGTGAAGGCTACTTCATCGTCCACCAATAAAACCTTAGTGGAACTCATGGCTGTTTCTCCTTCAATCCTTCTATAGAATCATTACAAATCATGATAAACCAAACTATTGATGCGTTGACATTAGACTTCCCACTAGTTTCGGGTTCCATGGACCACTGCGTGACCATCAAGACCCTTAACACATTATCAGGAGCCACACGGATGAAATGACGAGGCTGATCAACGTAATTGGGGCCGCCTCCTTGACAAACCCCATGAACGTTAGCTTATACCCGGCCCGCTCAGCTATACCAGTCGTCACCACATTCGCGGATGCACCTATTATAGTACCATTTCCTCCAAAACAGGCGCCGAGAGCCAATGCCCACCAGAGAACCCCGCTCTCCGCGCCGGGGATGGTCTTGCCCAAGAATGCTACAATGGGAAGCATAGTCGCTGTGTAAGGAATGTTATCTACAATGGCAGAGGCTATCCCCGATACCCACAGGATAATGAGCACTGCCACCACCAGGTTCCCCTGGCAAACATGCAGCATCCAACTTGCAATGGCCTGCAAGATGCCGGTCTGTTCCGCGCCTCCCACTACTATAAACAGCATGATGAAAAAAACCAAAGACGGCCATTCGATCTCCTTTTCCAGCAGCTCGACGATATTCATCCTATTCAACACGATGATGAGGGCAGCGCCAAAGAGGGCCGCGACACTTACCTCCATGTGGAACGTCCCGTGCAGAATAAATAGGAGAATAACCCCTATCAGAACACTCCCTCCAATTGCAAGCACCTTACGGTCTGTGATTTGGTACTTTTCCCTTAGAAATGTGATCATCTTCGGGACGTCTTCAACCTTGGCCCGCTTGTACTCTTTGCCATAGAGTAGTTTGTTATAAATGAGCTGAGCTACCATCACTATCAGTACCACAGGAGTGAGCTCGACAATGAAGTCATTGAACGTCAGCCCTGCATACGAACCGATCATGATATTCGGGGGATCGCCTATGAGGGTCGCGGTGCCGCCGAAGTTAGATGCCAGAATCTCCGGCAGCAGGAACACAAACGGAGAAACTCCTAATATCACTGATATTTCCAAAGTAACCGGAGTCAATAGTAGCATGGTGGTCACGTTGTCGAGGAATGCGCTTATGAAAGCAGTCACTATACACAAGGCGCATGAAAGCAGATAAATCTTACCCCGGGCAACCTGAAATGATTTGTACGCCAGCCATTGAAAGACTCCTGACTCTTTGAGCACTCCGACGATGATCATCATCCCCATCAACAGGAACACGACATTCCAGTCAACCGTGTGTAGGGCCTGCTCGTATGTCAGTATCTTGAAGGAGTCGTCGAACGTCCCAAAAGTGTGAGTGATCACCAGCAGCGTCGTCGCGCCAAGAAAGGCCGCAAGGGTGCGGTGAAGAATTTCGAAGGCAATAAGAACATATACTGCCGCGAATACTGCCAGAGCGATCCAGAAGGCCGTCTCCTGCATTCGTTGCAGCGTCACGTTCAGATTCGCCACATACGATGTCATGCCTTTGTCATTGGTACCCTCTTCAAAGAGCTTGGCAATCGGCAACGTTTCAGACGGCCTAAAGCTAGCCCTTGTTATCTTCACTGACCATTTGCCATCCTTGATCTTGCTCGATCCAAAGGGAAGTTCGACCCGAAACAAACCGTTTCGACCGGTGGAAAATCCCTCTTCATGACCGGCGCCATGCGCTGCTGGTATGATTGGCTTTCCATTCAGGTAGGGAATAACCTGGGCGCCCTCAACGGCATTGCCTGAAGCGTCAAGAACCTTTCCCTGAATCAGCAGGATTCCGTCAGCGGTTTCGTGGCCTTTGGCAGGAGCCAATGCGGCAACGAAAGACATAAGCATGGCCAGCAATATTGTCCACAACTTCATAGGCATCATCTCCACTCCTCAAGGGGCTCAATCTATCGTTCCGCTCAAGGCATCTAGGTCACATAGCCCTGGGGACCGTTACGGGCATGCCCATTAGCGGCCATATAATGAAACAGGCCAACCCTACCACGATCATAAGCATGACACTGGCAATGGTTCCATACATGAAAAATTCCCCGCTGGTGAACTGCTT
>Ga0172369_10001499_pt1 | contig 33562 bp, 29 predicted proteins | sample LakKiv25m_FD_114539 | JGI IMG/M metagenome (GOLD analysis project Ga0172369, IMG submission 114539) | Freshwater microbial communities from Kabuno Bay, South-Kivu, Congo - kab_022012_11.25m | ecosystem: Environmental > Aquatic > Freshwater > Lake | place: Democratic Republic of the Congo... | reverse complement strand
GACAATGATGAAATTACAAAAGATATTTTGCTGAAAGTAGGAGAAGAATATTTGCGAACTCATCAAAAAGAATTTTCCGATCGATGGAATTCTCTTACCGAAAATGATTATGCAAATATCTGTTACACCTCCGGAACCACCGCCGATCCGAAGGGAATCATTTTAACTCACAGAAATTATACAGCCAATGTTGAACAAGCCACTGCGCTGCTGCCAATTCCCGAATCATATACTTCACTCTTAATTCTTCCGTGGGATCATTGCTTTGCGCACACCGCCGGTATTTATACGTTGATGAAAAACGGCGCGAGTATGGCGGCGATCAAACTTGGAAAAACACCGATGGAAACATTGCGCAACATCCCTCTCAATATCAAGGAGACGAGACCTTCATTTTTATTGAGCGTTCCTTCGCTTGCAAAAAATTTTAAGAAGAATATTGAAAACGGTATTAGCGCAAAAGGAGAAAAAGTAGAAAAATTGTTTAATGCCGCGGTTAAGTTGGCGTACGATTATAACGGTCTTGGTATTGATCGCGGCAAAGGATTTAAAAAATTGAAACTTCCACTGTACAAACTTTATGATAAACTTATCTTTAGTAAAATTAGAGAAGGCTTCGGCGGAAAACTTCAATTCTTTATCGGAGGCGGTGCGCTGCTTGATGTTGAATTACAAAAATTCTTTTATGCTATCGGCATCCCGATGTATCAAGGATACGGATTAACGGAAGCAGCTCCTGTAATTTCTGCAAATGTTCCCGCATGCCACAAGCTTGGTTCATCCGGAAAAATTGTTAAAAATCTTCAGGTAAAAAATTGTGATGATAAAGGGAAAGAACTTCCTGCCGGACAAAGCGGCGAGCTTGTGGTTAAAGGCGAAAACGTTATGGCGGGATATTGGAAAAATGAAAAAGCTACTGCAGAAACTATAAAAGAAGGATGGCTTTACACCGGAGACCTCGGCTACATGGATAACGATGGTTTTCTTTATATTCTTGGAAGATTTAAAAGTTTACTCATAGCGAATGACGGCGAAAAATATAGCCCGGAAGGTATTGAGGAAGCGATTACAGAAACTTCTGCGTACATCGAACAGATCATGTTGTACAATAATCAATCTCCTTACACCGTTGCACTTATCGTTCCAAATAAAGAAGCGCTCAAACGGCATTTGAAAGAAATGAATTTAAACTTCAGTAGTAAAGAGGGACAGTCTGCTGCGTTGAAAAAGATTGAATCTGAAATCGCTCAGTTTAAAGACGGAGGAAAATATGCAGGAACATTTCCGTCGCGGTGGCTTCCTTCCGCAGTTGCAATACTTGGCGAAGGCTTCACGGAACAAAATCATTTTATGAACAGTACCTTGAAAATGATGCGTGGAAAAATTACAACGTATTATAAAGATCGCATCGACTTTCTCTTCACTGCGGAAGCAAAGGACATCTGCAATCATCAAAATATCACCATCGTAAGCAGACTCGAATAATATTTTATAATTTTTTATTAGACGGTGAAGAGGAATTGTAGTACTTTTAAACCCTTAATTTTTTCTTTGTTTTTTTTATCAACCAATTATGAGGCTCTTATGTCTGTCGATTTGGAAAAAATTCTACGACCTGTGGATACTCCACTTCAAAAATTTCCGGCGAAATATATGACACTCGCCAATGGTCAAGAGATGGTAGTTCGTCAAGCTGAACGAGACGAAATTCCCGATATCCTTCCTCACGTTGAACCATTAATGCACGTCGAACGAGACTTCTACAACATTGTTGCCGCCCGTTTATATTCCGAACTTTTAGCTTATTACACATACCGCGTACAGGACGAATACGTTTTGGTGGCGCAAATAGAGGGTGAACTGGCTGCAATTGTGAACGGAAGAATTGTGAGTCCCGATGTTGGCATGTCGTATCATACGTTTTCTTTGCGGCGCGGATTAAGAGTAGGCGCTCATGCATTTGCAACAAAAATGGAATACCATATCGACATTTTAAAACAGAAAGAAGTCTTGATTGTAGCGGAATCTGGAATCGGTTTTAGAAGATGGATGATTGAATATAATCTTGAAAAACGATTTCATATCCCCCACGAATTAGGCGGATGCCCATCATGGTCTTTAACAAAAGAATTATTTGATACGGCAAGAAACACACTTGTAGTTGGAAGACGTCCCGTTCCCGAACATTTACTCGAAAAAGCAAAAGCCGGAATTCTGCCTCCTTCCGATCCGCCGAAAGGACCCGAAGATTTATTAGCGGCAACCCGTTCAATGCTTGATTCAACAGCTACATCACTTATTGAGATGAGAACAAAAGTAGGAGGGAAAAAGAAATGAGAGAAGTATATGTTGCCGGAATCGGCATTACAAGTTTTACACGCCTTGAATATCCGCTTGTTGAAATTGCTGCGTATCCCGGTTTAATGGCATTACGCGATAGCGGATTAAAAAAAGTTGATCATCTTTATGTTGCCAATATGGGCGGCGGAAGAATTAACGGACAAACCGGTCTTGCCAGCGCCGTTGTTGACCACATGAGCTTAACTCCTGCCGGTGCTGAAACAATTGAAAACGGTCCGGCTTCCGGCGCATCAGCTATTAAACAAGGCTACATGGCAATCGCTTCCGGCATGCACGATGTTGTTATGGTTATCGGCGCTGAAAGAATGCGCGAAGCAAATCCTCTTGAAGCGACGGATTTTGTCGCAACGTTAACGCATCCGCAAGCCGAGTATATTTACGGCGTTACGCTTCCCGCACTTGCCGGAATGTTCACAAGACTGTATATGGAAAAGTATGGAGTAACGGCGCGTCACCTTGCAATGGTCGCGGTAAAAAATCATAAAAATGCGATGGATAATTTCTTTGCGCATCTTCATGAAGATATTACGATAGAAGGAATTCTCGATTCTCCCGAAGCTTCAACCAATAATCCTTACGTTGCAGATCCGCTTAGATTTTATGATGTATGTCCTGTTTCCGACGGCGGTGCGTGTTTAATTCTTGCCACAGCGGAAGTGATGAAAAAAATCAACAAACCGTTGATTCGACTTGCCGGTGTTGGTCAAGCGACGGATACCCATTGTGTACACGAACGAAAAGACCCGACGGAACTTCTTGCAGTAAGAGAAGCCGCGCGTCAATCTTTTAAAATGGCAGGCGTAAAACCATCTGATGTAAATGTGGCGGAACTGCATGATGCATTCACGATTCTCGAAATTGCCGAAAGTGAAGAAGTTGGTTTTTTCAAAAAAGGTGAAGGACATCTTGCACTTGAAAAAGGTGAAACTCAAATCGGAGGAAAGATCCCAATTAACACTTCCGGCGGATTAAAAGCGAAGGGACATCCGGTTGGCGCTACCGGCGTTGGACAAGCGCACGAAATCGTTTTGCAGTTGCGCGGCGAAGCGGGCAAGAGGCAAGTGAAAAATGCCAAGGTCGGTTTCACATGCAATTTTGGCGGCTTCGGTAATAATGTTGTATGTCTCACTTTTATCAAGGAGAAATAAGATGGAATTAAATATCTATGCTTACAAATGCAAGCGCTGCGGCGAACTTCATTATCCGTACAAAACCATTTGCAAAAAATGCGGAGAAAATGATCACAACGAATTTGATATTGTTCCGCTTCCTAAAAAAGGAAAGCTGCTGACGTTTACAACGTTGTACACGCTTCCGTCAGATTATGAAGTTGTTACTTTAGCTTTAGGAATTGTTGAACTTGAAGACGGAAATAGAATTACCGGACAGCTTGATATTAAGAATCCTAAAATCGGGATGAAGGTTAATGGAAAAGTGTCGGTGGTTCGAAAAGATTTGTACAAAAAGCATTTGGGAATGATCTTTTACAAGGCATGATAAAGCTGCTAAGCTTTGGTGATCATGTAGAAAAAGGAATTTATAGCGTTCATTCCCGTTTCGAAAAAGTTATAAATTTTTATTCCGGGAATGCGTTCGTTTTTGTCGTCAACAGCGCTATTGGAGCGGGTCCATTCAATATTGTTGTTGACGATGGTAATTTCGACAGAATTAAAAATCTGACTATTTCCGACGATCATTTTTTGTTGAATGATGAAGCGGTTTTTTTTGATGCTTCGAAGAAATATAATTCCGAATTAAAAATTACCGACTTTGACGACTCAAAGTTTAAATCGAATCTTCGTCATTTTGAAAAAGCGCTTATCGAAAACTCATCAGATAGAAGCTTAACTTTTTTATTTGATGAGAAGAGAAAAAAGAATTTCAAATCTTCTTTTGAAATTGAGCTTGTTGGAAGATTTGAGAAGGCTGTTGAGTGTTTTGCTTCTGCGCGTTACAGCGATGGAGTAAAACAAATCAAAGGCGTTGGTTTCGGGCTTACACCAAGCGGCGATGACTTCATCTCCGGTTTTTTAATCGCGCTTAATTTTCTTCATAAAAAAGATAAGGTTGATTATTCAAATTTAATTGCTCATATTTATGAAGCGGCAAAAGGAAATAATCTGTTCACCAATGCTTTTCTGCTTGCCGCAAAAAATGGTTACTTGTTCGAAAAGTTCAAAAATATAATTCACTCAATTTTGTACTCCGGTAAAAATGAGATTCTTGAAAATACTCGTACTTTGATTTCTTTTGGCGATACTTCCGGTGCAGATCAAAGTGTTGGTTTTTTGTTCGGAATAAAAAGGAATTTTAATGATGGTAACTGGCATTCTGAAAAGGGGAGAATATTTTGATTCTGTTTCTCTGATGTTGATCGCAAAAAAAATCAGTGAAATAGAAATCGTACTTGATTCCGCCGCGGTTATGGGAACTCCGGAAAACAAATCCATTTTACAATCCTCCGGACTCCTCACAACCGAAATTCAAAATGCAGGCGACATGGATTTGATGATCGCCTTTAAATGCAACTCGCAAAAAGAATCGGAAATAATTTCTCAAAACATAAATGACTTCCTAAAAAAATCCGCTGAATCAGAAAAATCTTCCGCAGAAATAAATCCTTCAAGTATAGAATCCGCATGCGCGCTTCTTCCCGGAGCAAACCTCGCAATGATTTCCGTTGCCGGAAAATATGCCGGCGATGAAGCGATGAAAGCTTTGCGCAGCAACTTGAACGTGATGCTCTTTTCCGATAATGTTTCAGTTGAAAAAGAAATTGAATTGAAAAAGTTTGCGATGGAGAAAGAACTTTTTGTAATGGGACCGGATTGCGGAACCGCTATTATCAACGGTGTACCGCTTGCCTTTGCAAATGTTGTTAACAGAGGAACGATTGGAATTGTTGCGGCTTCGGGAACAGGATTGCAGGAAGTCAGTTGCCTCATTTCAAATTCTGGAAGCGGAATTTCTCAAGCTATTGGTACCGGCGGACGCGATGTAAAAAAAGAAGTCGGTGGAATTATGTTTCTTCAAGGAATCAAAGCTCTTGCCGAAGACAAAAATACAGACGTAATTCTTTTGGTTTCAAAACCGCCTGCCGATGAAGTTATCTGCAAAATTATTGAACTTGTAAAAGAAATAGACAAACCTGTTGTCGGCGTATTTTTGAACGCTTCGGTTGAATTGTTAAATGAAAGTAAAATCAATTGCGAAAAAACTCTTGAAGAAGGCGCAATGCTTGCGGCAGCTTTTGCTCAACAGAAAAATGTTGATGATGTTTTGAAGAAATTACGTGAACGTGAATTGGACTTGAAAAACATTGCTGAAAAGGAATCGACAAAATTGAACGAAGAGCAAAAATATTTGCGCGCTCTTTTTAGCGGCGGCACTTTCTGCGATGAGACACAAATGTTTTTCCAGAAGATGTCGCAAGAAGTTTTTTCAAACACTCCCGTTGGCAAAGTGAAAAAATTAAAAAACAATTGGCAAAGCGAAAAGCACACCATCATTGATCTTGGTGATGATGAGTTCACCGTTGGCAAACCGCATCCGATGATTGATTACTCAACGCGTACAAAAAGAATTCTCGCCGAAGCAAATGATTCCGAAACAGCAGTAATTCTTTTGGATATTGTGCTTGGATACGGCTCCAACATGAATCCGCTTGTCGAAATAATTCCTGTACTTAAAGAAGTAAAAAAAATAACTTCGAGCCAAAAAAGATATCTGCCGGTAATTTGTTCCGTGACGGGAACAGATAAAGATCCGCAAAGCAGAAGCACGGTTGTAGCCGCTCTGGAAGCGGAGAATGTACTTGTAATGAAATCCAATGCGGCGGCAAGTAAGCTTACAAAATTTATCATCGAAGAGAAGAGATAGATGAAATGACTAAACTATTTGAAGATGAACTTAAAGTAATCAACATTGGATTGAAATCATTTAAAGAAACGCTGGACGAACAACGTGTCCGTTCGGTTCAAGTTGATTGGAAACCGCCTCTTGTTTCAGATCCGGCAATTCATGATGTCATCATAAAAAACTCTTCTAAAATTGAATCAGCTAATTCCGAAGCGTTGAAAAGAATTTTAAGCAGCAAACCGGTTTTAATCGAAATGGGAAAAGCGATTGACGTGGTTCCCGGAATGAAAAAAAATCTTTTACTTCATGCAGGTCCGCCGGTAACCTGGGCAAACATGTGTGGACCGATGAAAGGCGCGGTAATAGGCGCTTTGATTTATGAAGGCTTTGCAACAACTTATGAAGAAGCTGAAAATGTTGCAGCTTCAGGTAAAATAGAATTTTCTCCATGTCATGAACACGCCGCCGTTGGACCGATGGCGGGAATTATTTCTCCTTCGATGCCGGTTTTTATTTTAGAAAATGAAACGTTCGGTAATAAAGCGTTTTGCACGATGAACGAAGGACTCGGTAAAGTCCTTCGTTACGGCGCCTACGATGAAAGTGTTATCGCAAGGTTACGCTGGATGGAGAACGTCCTTTATCCATCGCTTAAAAAAGCAATTGAAAAAATCGGGAAGATCGATCTTAAAAATATTATTGCGCAGGCTTTACACATGGGCGATGAAGTTCATAACCGGAACCGTGCAGCAACATCGATATTGTATAGAACGCTTGCACCCGAAATTGTAAATCAAAATGAAAAAGAAAATGCGATCAGCGTTTTAAATTTTATCAATAGCAATGATCATTTCTTTTTAAATCTTTCGATGGGAGTTTCAAAAGTTTCTTTGGATGCGGCAAGAAATATTGAGAACAGCAGCATCGTTGTTGTGATGGCGAGGAATGGAACTGAATTTGGAATTCAACTTTCCGGCACCGGCGATACATGGTTTACCGGTGAGTCACCGATTCCCGATGCGTTATATTTTACAGGTTACACAAAACTTGATGCAAATCCCGACATCGGCGATAGTTCAATTACCGAGACAAACGGACTCGGTGGTTTTGCGATTGCCGCATCGCCTGCAATTGTTCAGTTCGTCGGCGGAAGCGCGAACGACGCGGTGAATTACACGTTGAAAATGTACGAGATAACCGCTGCAGAAAATACTATTTACAAAATTCCGTATCTAAATTTTCGCGGAACTCCAACCGGAATTGATGTAATCAAAGTTATTGAAAAAAATATTTTACCTTTTATCGATACCGGCGTTGCACATAAAAATGCAGGTATCGGACAAATCGGCGCCGGTGTATTGGAAGCTCCGGCTGAACCATTTAAGCATGCGTTTATCAGTTTTACAAATCAACTAAAAAAATATTAGGAGAATAGAAAAATGAAGACAAATGATTTTCTTCAATTTATGGATGATCTTCAAGTTTATGATTTAACACAGCGGCTCAGTATTCATACTCCGCCATGGCCCAGCTACATGCCGTTGGGCATTCAGTATTTTAAAAGAATCGCCGGCGCCCACATGGGGCAAGGGGCAAACGGACAAATCATCACCACCAGCAATCATGTTGGCACACACATGGACGGTGAAATTCATTTTCACGCTTCAGGCAGATCGATTGGAAATGTGCCGATGAAAGAATGGATCGGGCAGGGAGTTGTGGTTGATATTTCCGACGAAGTCGGCGACTATGATTTATATTCTCCCGAAATGCTGATGAAAAAAGCCGACATAAAAAAAGGCGATATTCTTATTATCAACACCGGGTACAACCGCTATGCATGGGATCAAAAACAGTCTGATGAAGTGCGTTACTTTGTTAAACATCCCGGACCCGGACCCGGTTTTCACAAGTGGGCGCTCGAAATGAAATTGAAATGGATCGGCGTTGATTGCGGAAGCGCAGATCATCCGATGAATACGATCATCCGGCAATGGCATCCGGCGCGCTTTGCCGAAGCCGAACAAAAGTTGATTAAAAAATATAAAGTGAATTCATGGGACGAAATGTTTCCGCAACAAGAATATTATCAAGTGATGCACATAAAAATGTTTCCGAAAAAAATTGTTCACGCTGAAAATCTTGGCGGAGATATCAATAAACTCAGCAATAAAAGAGCGTGGATCGGCTGCTTTCCGCTACGCGGAATTGAACTTGAATCTGCGATGTGCAGAATTGTAGCATTTCTTCCTAAAGATGAAAAATAATTTTCAAAGCGGAGACCAGCATGGCAATTGAAAATACTTTTGATTATGTAAGAGCTAAAAATCTCGATGACGTGTTCGGCGTTTTAGCGCGTTACAAAAATCCGGTTATTCTTGCCGGAGGAACGGATGTAGTTGAATTTTTAAAAGCCGGTAAACTTCAACCGGATGTTGTGGTTGATATTAAAGGTCTTGATTTTTTAAAAGATATCAGACTTGGCAATAACATTTTATGGATCGGCGCCGGAGTTACCTTTTCAGAATTGATCGATTCGGAAATTATTAACGAACACGTTCCGGTAATTTCCGAGATGAGCCGAAAAGTTGCATCAATGGGAATCAGAAATCGCGCGACGATGGTCGGGAATATTTGCTCTGCGGTTCCCTGCACAGACAGCGGTCCCATCCTCACTGTTTATAAGGCTAACGTAGTTACCGCCGGACAATTGGGAGAAAGAAAAATTCCGATTGAACAATGGTTTGTTGCACCGCGTAAAACCGCGCTGTTGAAGAATGAAATTGTAAAAGGCATTTCAATTCAACTTCCCGAAAAAAAACATGCCGGATGTTTTGTAAAACTTATGAGGTATGAAGGTGAAGACCTCGCTCAAGTGAATCTTGCAATTATCGCTTTTGAAGATTATTCCTTCCGCATTTCTTTTGGCGCCGTAGCTCCCGTGCCTGTACGAGCTATGAGAATTGAACGATTACTCACCCGGCAAAAACTTACTCCGGAAATAATTGAAAAAGCAAAGCAGTTGGTTGAAGATGATATTGCGCCAATCACCGACGTGCGCGCAACAAAAGAATATAGAATGCACATGGCAAAAGTTATGCTTGAGCGCGGTTTGAATGCAACGATTAGCCGGTTGTACGGTAATGGTCCCGAATATGGTACAAATGTGATTTAATTTTCCCGGAAAAATTTTGGAGAATTGCTCATGAAAAAAATAATCAACTTTCAATTAAACGGTGAAGGAAGAATAATCGAGGTTAGTTCGGCTGAAATTCTTCTGGAAGTGTTAAGAGATAGACTTGGTCTTAAAAGCCCCAAATGCGGCTGCGACAAAGGTGACTGCGGAACCTGCACCGTAATGATCAACGGAAAAACCGTGCGCAGTTGTCTTGTGCTTGCGATCGAAATTGACGGACAGGAAGTTGTAACGCTCGAAGGAATTATGCAGTACGGATTAACTCCATTGCAGGAATCTTTTCTGAAACACAATTCATTTCAATGCGGATTTTGCGCCCCGGGAGTAATTCTTTCAACTTCAGAACTTCTTGCAAAAAATCCGAATCCTAAAAAAGAAGAAATTCAAGAAGCGCTTGCGGGAAACCTTTGCCGATGCACCGGCTATTCACCGATTATTGATGCGGTAGTTGATTTAGCAAAATAAATCCAAGGAACGTTTATGGACGATTATAAATTTATTGGAAAATCTTCTGTTAGAGTTGACGGCAAAGTAAAAATTACCGGAGCCGCTCAATTTATTGATGATTTGGATTTTGGTTCGAATTTACTTTTTGCTGAAATTGTTGAAAGCAAATTTGCGCACGCAATAATAAATTTCATCGATACATCCGAAGCTGAAAAAATTCCCGGAGTTGTGAAAATTGTAACCGGAAAAGATTTTCCGTTTCGTTTCGGTCTTTACATGCACGATCGTTTTATTTTTGCGCAAGACCGCGTACGATTTATAGGCGAGCAAGTTGCCGCCGTTATTGCACGGGATGCCGTAACCGCTAAAACCGCGGCGAAACTCGTTAAAGTCGATTACACGGAGTTAACTCCCGTGTTATCGGTGCAGCAGGCTTTAAGTGAATCTCCTTTTCTCATTCATCCTGATTTAAAAGAGTATCATCACGTTCCTTGGTTTTTCCCGCAGACAAATTCAAACGTCGCGCATCTTCGCAAAGTAAGAAATGGAAATGTTGAAGAAGCGTTTCAAAATTCGGATGTTGTTCTTGATGATGTTTACACTGTTCCAAGATATGCTCACTGCGCACTTGAAGTTCACGGCGCTGTTGGTTTGCTGGATCATTCAGACAGATTAACGGTTTGGACTGCTTCGCAATCTCCACATACGCAACGTCATTTATTTGCAGAAGCGTTGGCGCCTTTAGGATTGCAGCACAAAGATGTTAGAGTGATTACACCCTTTGTTGGCGGCGGATTTGGCGGCAAAGCAGGAGTTTCAATGGAAATTCTTGGCGCTGCGCTGGCAACAAAAGTAAAAGGAAATCCGGTTAAAGTTCTTTGGTCCCGCGCGCAGGAATTTTACAACACGTATCAACGGCAAGGTGTGGTTGCAAGGTTAAAAGTCGGTGTAAAAAATGACGGCACACTCACAGCGATTGAACATACCTTGTACTGGGATGCCGGCGCATATGTTGAATACGGCGCTAACGTTGTAAACGCCGCCGGACTTTCGGCAACCGGTCCGTACAGAATTCCAAATATTAAAATTGATTCCTATTGCGTTTATACAAACTTGCCACCCGGCGGACCGTACAGAGGTTTTGGATACTCGGAATTTTTATTCGGACTTGAATCTCACATCAACGAACTTGCAAAAAAAATCAACATGGACCCCGTTGAGTTGCGAAGAAAGAATGCGATACGCGAAGGAGACAGGCTTACGTACGGTGCGGAAATGAATCCGAACGGTTTGATGGAGGCAATTGATAAAGTCGCCAAAGAAATCGAGTGGGAGAAGAAAGAAACTTCTACTGATCCGAATAGAGTAGTTGGAAAAGGATTTTCATTATTTTGGAAAGCGCCTGCTATGCCGCCGAACGCGTCTTCATCTGCGTTTTTAAAATTTAATGAAGACGGAAGTTTGAATCTTCTTGTTTCGGGAATGGAAATAGGACAGGGGTATTTAACCGTGCTGGCGCAAATTGCCGCCGAAGTTCTTTCTGTTCCGGTAGAAAAAATTAGAGTGGAAACACCCGACACAGACCGCAATCCGTACGAATGGCAGACGGTTGCATCGCATGTTACCTGGGGCTGCGGCAATGCAGTTAAACAAGCCGCCGTTGACGCACGCGAACAAATTTTCGATTTGATTGAACGTGCTTTGAACAAACAACGTAACTCGCTGTATCTGGAAGATGCAAGTGTGAAATCGAAAATAGAAAAAGATTTTTCTTTGCCATTAAAAGATTTCATTATTTCAGGAATACAAAAAGAAGATGGAACATTTAGAGGCGGTCCGGTAATTGGGCGCGGAATGTTCATGCCGGAATTTGCTTCTGCGTTGAGCGATCCCGAAACAAGCCAGGGCGGGCACCCAAATGTGCATTACACCGTTGGCGCCGCTGCGGTAAAAATTGAAGTCGATAAACAAACCGGAAAAGTAAAAATTCCAAAAGTTGTTCTTGCGGTTGATTGCGGCAAAGCGATAAATCCCGATTTGGTGAACGGACAAATTACCGGCGGAATTCTGCAAGGTATTGCAACCGTGCTATATGAAGATATGCGTTTTGATGAAAAGGGAAAACTGATTAACGCGAATTTTTCCGATTACAAAATTCCAACGGCTATGGATATTCCCGATGAAGTTGTTCCAATCATTATTGAAACTGCACAACCGGATGGACCGTATGGAGCGCGTGGAATGGGCGAGCACACGATGATTCCCGCAGCGCCGATAATTGCCAACGCCGTTGAAGATGCGCTTGGAATAAGAATAAAATCAATGCCCATCACTGCGGAGAAAATTGCGATGGCGGTAAAAAAGAGAAGAGAAGAATAAAATTCTCAATTAATGAATTGTGGTGATAATTATTTGTGTGTCTTTCTTGTCTATTGAATTATCCATTGTCAACGGAAAATGTTTTTAATCTTTTCTTCACTTTCCTTTATCAGCTTTTCCAGCCTTGCCAGTTGCGTCCTTTCTTGTTTAGCGCTTAAAATCCAGAAGTAAATAGTTCTTCTATACGAAGTTGGTTGTTTTGAGAAAAATTCCCAAGCGGATTTATTTTCTTTAAATTTCTTTTCAAATTCTGATGGCAATTTTTCCGGTTTATTCTCATAGCTGTAAAGTTTGGATTTATCAACCTTTCTGTTTTGGTAAAGGTTCAAACCTTCCGGCTGCATTAATCCGAGTTTAATCAAGTCTTCCGCTTTCTTTATGTTCACCGCGCTCCAAATACTTTTGGGATTCCTTGGAGTAAAACGGATACAATAACTTTCGTTATTAATAGATTTACGAACACTATCTATCCATCCAAAACAAAGCGCTTCATCCACTGACTGTGACCATGTTATACTTAGTTTGCCGCTATCTACTTTGTAAAAACCTACCAACAATTCAGTTTCTTTCTTGTGGTTCTTCACGAACCATTTTCTAAAGTCGGACTGTTTTGCAAAAAATTTGGGATTCATAGAAATGCTCGAAAATTATCTCAGTAAAATCATCTTCTTTATTGCTGAAAAATCGGACGTTTGTAGTTTATAGAAATAAACTCCGCTTGCCAATTTTGACCCATCAAATGCAACGTGATATCTCCCTGCCGGTTTTTCTTCATTCACTATCGTTGCCACTTCTTTTCCCAAAACATCATATACTTTTAATGAAACTTGACTTCCGACTGCTAACTGCCAACTGATTACTGTGGTAGGATTAAAAGGATTTGGATAATTCTGCGATAGTGAAAAACCGGTAGGAATATCTTTGTCATTCTCATCAACTGAAACCGGAGTATTGAAAAAAGTTAGAAGTTTGTGCATTAACTCATTTCTTACTGTTTCCGGATAAACGGTTTCAAATGGAAATCCCATTATTGCAATCTTCCCCGGTTTAACGCTTTGCGGAAAGTGACCGGAGAAAAGTACCGCTGCATATCCCGAGTTTGTATCAAGATCTGAATATTTTAGAAAACCGGTTCCTCCGTTTGTTGATTTAATAACATCAGGATACTTTACATTGATCGTTCCATGCGTACCATTATCGAAAAAAAAAGATGCCATCCCGGTACAAATTGAATTATTGAAAGGTTCTGTTTTGTAGTAGGTTGCTGAAACTCCAAAAGGCGCATCGTTGAGATATTTCATCTTTAAATAATTGTACGCAAAATCTTTATCGGTAGTTGAGCCTTTATAATCAAGGTCCCACGCAATCTCGCTGCCGGAGACAAATAAGTTACCGCCGTTATTTAAAAATGATTTTATTAGCGGTTGTTCGGTTGCGCTGAATGTTTCATCTACGGTGCTTTCATCGCCTAAAATATAATCGGCAATTTGGTAATCACTTAATTTAAAAGTTCCATCGAGAATTGCGTTGTTTGTCGCTGATTCAAAATATCCATTATTAAATTTTACTGCTTGCGCGTGCTGTCGAATAAAATCATACGTGTTTCCCGTTGAGCTTCGATCGAATCCATTTACAATCAAAATTGATGAAGTGAGGTTTGCGGATGGAATTCCCGCCAGCACTTCAGATTGAGGAGATTTTCCTGAACGATTAACCGCTTCCAATTTCAAATAATAAATTGAGTCGGCTTGAAGACCATCGATAACAAGATTTGTTGAAGAAAGCGTAACCGGGGCTTGAAAATTTTTTCCATCGCGACTTACATAAACATTATAATTATCAACCGCCGGATCATTACCGATGATAATTTTTAGTTTATCAATTCCGCCGGATTTTATTCCAAAAGATTTTGGTTTGCCCGGCAGACTTGTATTGGTAATGTAAGTTGGTTGCGTCATAGCGCCGGTTTCGTTGCTCAATAATTTGTAAAGCACCGGATCGGCAAGAACAGTTTTAATATTGGCAACAACATTATCAATCAGCATTTCGGCATTCAGTAGGCGAATTCCGTGGCTGTAATCAACATAACTGTTGATGTGAATATTTGTGAGCGGTTGTATCGGCGTTCCGTTCAGTTGATGCCAACCATAAATAACAACATGATTCGGTCTTGCCGGATCAACAATTTTATTACTGAGCACAACATCTTTTTTCGTACCTCCGATTAGTTGTCCGGGTGTTCCACCCGCCGCGATACGCTGATTTTCAATCGCTTGATTATGCTCAATAAATTTTGGAACGAGAGTATTCGCATCGCCAACCGGCGCGTAGGTAACCGGCTCAAGTTTTATTTCGGCGTGAGTATAAATATCATCAACAAGCTTCGCCGTTGGCATTACTGCTCCAAACAAGTCTGCAAGTTTTTGCGCGGTAATGGGTCCCATCGGAATTCTGCAAAAATCTTCGTTCGATCCGATGCAAAGATAATCCGGCATAACTTCGTATTTGCATGTATGCGTAATTCCGTTTCCATCTAAAAAATTCCCATCAATTTTTTTTAACGATCGCATGAAATCGGGAATATTGCCCACCGAGAGTTGATTGAAAATTTCAATCTCTCTTTGTTCAACAGTCATATTTAATACTTGCTGCATAAACTGTGAGCCGGTAATTGCATTTGCGGGGCGCGGCGGAATTGATAAAATTTTCGGAAGTACAGCGGCGGTTTGAATCAAATCAGAATACGCCCGGGCGCCGTAATACGTATATCCAACTCCTTCATCGGCGGTACCGGAAACCATTCCCTGGATAAATCCGTTCAGTTCAACTTGAACCGTGTGGAGAATCGCGCGGGTTGGATTTTGTTTCAAGATAAATTTTATTCTCCCGTTTAACGCGGTATATTTTATAAATGTATCATTCTCTTCATCGGTAAATTGAAAAGAATTAGCGAGATACTTTTTCATCATTTTGCTTCTGTACCAGGTTCCTCCGGTAGCGCTTACAACCGGTTGACCGTTTAATAACGCGATGCTGTCGTTGTACGCAATCACGCTTAAAAAATGATTTGGAGATGCGTTAATCCAGTTTAATAATTTTGCGCCGTAGTTGTCATCATAATTATAATCGCTGTCGAGAAAAGAGATGCGTTCGATGGAGTTCGGAATTTCAGTTGCGTTATCCATAAATCCGAAAGTAAAACTGCCGCCGCCGCTGTGTCCGGTTAAAACAATAAATGGATTGTAAGAAGCAAAAATATTTTTTAGATAGGTTACGAGATTGTTAATCAAGGCAGGATTGTTCGGATATTTCGCTCTCCACGAGGGCCAGCTTTTTTGTGCAGTTTCGAGATAAACGGTTACTAAATTATTTTCAGTCGATTGATTGCGAAGGAAACGTGTTTGCGCGCCAATATGTTGAATGTCGTAATGCCAATCATCTCCGGAATTTAATTTCTTGCCGATCGTTTGTTCAATAGTATTTCCATTCGGCAAAGCGAATAATGCAATCTCCGTTCGTTTAAAAGGATCAAAAGTATCTGCCGAAGGTGCGCTAATAAAAACTCTAACTTCAGGATCATAATTTAACATGCATATTTGCTCGCTGGAATATGGGCTGGTAACAAATCCCGAAAGTTTTACACCGGTTGGAGGAGCGCTATTAACTGTGTTAACCGGCGGGAGGTTGAAAGAACTTATCGAAAAAGAAAACGCACTCCAAAAGATGAAAACAAAAAAAGCTAATTTCTGTATCATAACAATTCCATATAATCGTTGTAACTTTTATAAGTAAAACTACAAAAATTTATAGTTAAATAAGTCATTCCAAATTATGACGTCAGAAAGACATTTGTGAAAACTGCACAGCTTGAACTTTTTTACGGACTAACCTGTCCGCATTGCAGAACGCTTAAAAAAATGCTGAAAGAAATTTTACCGGAGTTCGGAGATCAAATCACTTTAAAAGAAACATTGATAAGTACACCATCCGGCTGGCTGAAATCTTTCAAACTTGGAATACATTCGGTGCCGGTATTGCTGTTGAATGACGAAATACTTTTTAAAAGTTTGCCTACCAAAAACGAATTGCACAATAAACTCAAAGAAAGGGTCCTAAAATGAATAAAAAACTTCGCTGCCCCATGGGCGTTCCGGGCGGAATATTTGCCGCATTGATTGGTTTAACCGGTAGCATTATGAGCATCATTGATTCAAATTGGATGTCGCTGACATTTTCTGCCGCATTGTTTTTTCTTGGCGGTCCAATGGCGCGTGTAACCATGATGGTGCACAAAGCGTTAGATCAAATTGAAGAATTAAAAGCAAAGCAATAATTCGGTAACCGGTAGGAGGGGAAGGCATTCACATAAGAAAGCCGCGAGAGAAATTTCCCGCGGCTTAGGTGTGGAGTTATGAATGAACGCACTATTTTATGAGGAGGAGTTTTTTTATCGCTGAAAAACCTTTATCGGTTTGCAGCTTGTAAAAATAAATTCCGCTTGACAATCCGCCGGATGAAGCGTTAAATTCAACGCTATAATTGCCAGCTTGCTTTTCGCCGTTTACTAAAGTGACAACTTCGTTACCAAGTACGTCGTATATTTTTAGTGTTACAAAACTATTCAACGCTAATTGATAGTTGATGATCGTGGTTGGATTAAAAGGGTTCGGATAGTTTTGAGATAAACTAAACTGAGTTGGTGTGCCGATCTCTACTTCTACTTCCGCAGAGTATTTATGACTTCCATCGTTATCAATTTGTTTTAAGCGATAGAGATATTTTCCACATGCGGCGTTGTTATCAGAAAAACAATATTCTTTTGGTGAATTGCTTGTTCCGTTGCCTTGAACAAATCCAACAGTTACCCAGGGAGATATAAAAAGTTTTTCACTTTGGGAAGGATTGGGCTGGGCTTTTCTTTCAATCTCAAACCCATAGTTATTTAATTCAGTGGCGGTATTCCAGCTTAACAAAACTTTTTCACCATCCACATTTGCGCTGAACGAAGTCAATTCAACCGGGAGACTACCATTCTGTGTTTCCTGCCCGTACAACCCGGTTCCCGTTCCAACTAATAATTCATCATAATAAAGGACGTTGATTTGCGTTCCGGCAGGATAGGTGTAGCCTGGAGTCCATGCTAAAGCTGCCTTTTGCATGTAATATATTTGGTTATCAACCGCAACGAAAATAGTATCCGCGCCGTATGAACCGGCTCTTCCGTATTTTAAAAATCCCGGTGAAGAAGTTGGAAATCCCGTAGTTGTAAGTGTTGTCCAAAGATTTGCGCCGGTAGTATTTTTGTAATAAGCTATCGGGTGATTGGTGGTTGCATCTGTTCCAACCGCAAAAACCGTATCACCGGAAACAAATAAATCGATAATGGTTGCAGTGATTGGAGTGCCGACGGCGGTGTATGAACCGTCAAAATCATTTCGTACCGACCACGTGGTTCCGTTCCATTCCGCTCTGTACACGCTTCGCGCTCTATCTGATATGGTTACGCTCGTGTCGTAATTTACACCGATATAGGCAACGGAATTTAGTCCTTCATTTGAAAATACAATGTCGTAAACATCGGCGTCGTTGTATCCTGATGCGGCTTTGAGTAATTGTTGGTTCCACGAACTTCCGGCATCGGTTGAATAGAAAAATCCTCCTTGAGCAGTTCCATCAATAAAATATCCTGCGGTAACAAGGTTTTCGTTCGTAGGACAAACTTCAATCGCTTCAACTCTTGCCATTGAAGAAAAGGAATAAGGTGGGTTTTCCGCTGTAAATAATTGAGTCCAGTTTGTTCCCGAATTTGTTGTTTTATAAATTCTGACATTGCCTACATACGCAGTATCGTCTTTATCCATATTCATTTCGGCAGAGTAGTAGGGAGAACCGTCCGACGTTGGAAACATTGCATTTGACCAAGTGGGTGTTGTTGTAAAATCAGAAACTTTTCTGATGCCCGCTTTGGAAGCCAGCCATCCCCAAATTTTATTTGAAGCCATATCAAAATCATTTACTTGAACCGCTTCAACGCCGTTATCAATTTCAAAAAGAGCGGAGCCTCCGTTTTTTGTTGCGCCAATTCCTTGATCGGTTGTAACGTAAATAATCTGATCATTATTCGGATCAACAAAAGCGGTTCCGTCATTCGGATGAGTTTCGAAACTAGCGTTACCAAAGTCATTCCAAATTCCAAATCCGATGCCGGTTGTAAACGTTGCGTATGTTTTTGAGAAGCAGACGTTATATGGTGATGCTGATCCTGCAAATGAAAAATTAGGACCGGCTACGCCTCCAACAAAAATAGAACCGCCTAACCACGTTGTTCCATCATTGATAGAATACTGTACATATTTATTTGTATTATCATCTCCACCTAAGAACAATGTACTATCCGGACCAATGCCGAAAGCATCCCAGCTTGTAACAGAGCCGGATAATGCACCGAGTGTAAGCGAATTGAATGAGCTTGTTCCGCTAAGGCTGTTATAATTATCGGTGGATTTGTACATCGTTGGAGTAGCGGAAAGTGAGCAAAGATAAATTTTATTGTTTACGGAATTAATTCTGATAGCAGGAGTTGAAAGAGTTACTCCAAGCGAAATGCTGCCTGTTGAACCAAATACTGCATTGCCGGAGCCATCTATTTGTGCGTAATAAAAATTGCTATCTTTTATGTAGAAGAGGTAATCGCCGTAAATTATAAAATCAGAAACGGGAGCGCCTTCAACCAACGTTACCGTACTTGAGGACGATATCGTTTTATACAAATTATTGTTCAACGAAAAGAATAAGTATCCTGAAGTTTGATGCGCATAAATTTTAGAAATACCGCTTCCGTAATTGTCGTCGTCGCCAAGTCCCGGCATAACGGTAAACGAACCAAAAGATTCTAAACCGGGCGTTGTGGTAACATCAGCATAAAAAACGGAATTAGCGCTTTCTGTGGCGATATAAATACGGCTTGTGTTTGCACTGGTGGAAATAACCGAGATGCCGTTTATTCTTCCGCCGTAAACGCTGTTTACGCTTGGCGCCGATAATTGTCCGAACAGATTAGCGCCCATGAGAAGCATGATCGTTAGCGCCGGTATAACATGCAGGCAAGTAAACATTTTTTTCATTTTTCTTTCCTTTTTGTTTTTTGTGGTAGAAAACTACAACGAACAAAAAAGTTTGCTCTCACACGAAAGTGTGAATCTGTTTTCGAGGTTGAGATAAGTCACACGGTTGAGTGAACGATGGATAAATAGGTTTTGGAAATCCCAACTCCATCAATAAACGAAATTCATTTATTATCATTGCAGAATTATCGAAGAGTAGAGAATAGCTTTCTACTGCGCGGCAAAGAGGATGATCCGGATGTATATGTTTTGTTTTGCAGGATTATTTTAAAACTTCTTTTAGCAAAACAAAAAGAATGAGTACAAGACCTGAGATAATTACTATTTCAATCTGTTTGTGTTTCATGGTTTTATTTCCAGACAATTATTTTTCTATAATATTTGTGTAAGAAAACTACGATGCAGAAAAAACGTAACGTTCACACTAAAGTGTGAATTTGTTTTTGCGGTTGAGATGAGTCACAATTAAGAAATGTGTATAAGGGTAACGGCTATTTATTGTCTAAGTATTTTAATACCGCTTCGGTTGAAGAACGGACTTGCAGTTTTTCATAAATTTTTCTCAGATGGCTTCGTACGGTTTCGGTTCCGATAAAGAGGGAAGCGGCAATTTCTTTATAGCGTTTTCCTTTTGCGAGATGTTCCAATATCTCCCATTCTCTTTCTGTAAGCGCCGCTTTCACTTCATTTTTTTTCGGAACGCTTTCAAATGATTTAACTACCATTCTCGCAATTTGCATTGACATCGGCGAACCGCCTTCGTGCGCTTCTTTAATCGCTTCCAAAAGTTTTTCTTTTGTCGTACGTTTCAACAAATAGCCTATCGCTCCGCTGGCGATGGCTTCAAAAACTTTTTCGCTGTCTTCGTACATGGTGAGCATAACAATTTGCGAATGTTTAAGCTGCGGTTTTAATTTTTTTACACACACTATACCCGATTCATCCGGCAGATTAATATCCATTAAAATAACGTCGGGATTTATTTCGGGCAGTTTTGCTAACGCAGTTTTGGTGTCGGGACAAGCGCCCACGCAGAGATATTCATCCGTCGAGTTCAGGAGCAATTCCAAGCTCCGGGATATTTCAGGATTGTCTTCTACTAATGCAACGGTTATTTTGTTCATACTCTTCATTCAATAAACTTGTTTGCTCATCTAAATTACAAAAATCAATTTTTTTAAATCTCACACAATCGTGTGAATTATTTTAGCGGAACGGTAATGGTTATCTTCGTACCCGTCGGAGTACTATTCACAATTTCAAGTTTTCCATTTATGTCTTCAATTCTTTTAGTCATATTTTTTAATCCGTTACTGAATTGATCGACGCTTGAAAACTCAATACCTTTCCCGTTATCTTCAAGCGAAAGATTGAATTCAGAATTATTTATCGCAGCGCGCAGAGTAACAGTATCCGCCGCCGAATGCTTTACAATATTATTCACCGCTTCTTTGATAACCAAATAAAGATTGTGCCTCAGTTCTGCATGCAGCAAATATTCCGGAATGACATCCGGAATAGCAATGACGAATTCAATCGGTGTTGAAGACAAAAATTCTTCAATATACTGCACAAAATAAAAGATGGTTTTTTCGAGCGTATCGTTTTTGGGATTAACCGCCCAAACGATTTCATCCATAGTGGAAGCCACTGTTCTGCTTGTCTCGGAAATAGCGTCAAGATCATTTTTTAATTGAAGCGGATCGGTGACATCTCTTTTTGCCAGATCGCTCATCAGCGAAATTTTTGTTAAACTTGCGCCAAGTTCATCGTGCATATCTTTTGAGATTCTCATTCGCTCCCGTTCAAGCGCGGCTTCGGCTTCAATAATTGCTACCTTCCTTTTATATTTTCTTTTGAAATAAGAAAGGAGATAGAACGTAACTAAAAGCAGCATTGCCAACGACGAAAGAAGTTGAAACCAGAGCGTCTGCCAAAAATAGGGATGAATAATAAAAGTTATCTCAGCGGCATTTTTACTTTCTCTTCCGTCGGGCGTTAACGCAACAACTTTAAACGTATATTTCCCATGCGGAAGATGCGTAAAATATGCCTGCCGGCGTGTTCCCACCATTGACCACTCTTTATCAATGCCTTCGAGGAAATATTTATATTTAAGAAATTGCCCTTCAAGAAAAGAAATTCCGCCGTAATTTATTTGAATTGTTTCCGAACCCGGCGGAAGATTTTTCAGCGAATCGTTTTCGAACTCTTTATTGTTAACAAAAACTTCATCAATGTAAATGCACGGAAGATCGGCTGGTTTTTGCAGCACAGCCGGATCAATTATTACAATGCCTTCGTTTGACGGCGCATAAATTTTGCCGGAGCGTGAAATGCATCCGGCGTTATCGGCAACAGCATTGAATTCATCGCTCTGCATTCCATCTTTTTTCCCGAAGAGATTAAAGACAAGTTTTCCAGCCTTTCCGGCGGCAACATCATTTAAATTATTTTTTTCAAGAGTAAAAACTCCTTGCTCGGAGGTTACCCAGAACGTTCCCTTGCCGTTGTACAAAAGTTTTTTAATGGTGTTGGCATAAAGACCGTTTCGCTCGTTAAAATTGAAGATGGCGTTCGCCTTTATTCTACTAATGCCGGAGACACTTGTGCCGACCCAAATATTTCCATCTTCATCTTCAAGAATTGAGTTGATGATATTATTTGCAAGTCCGTTTTCGTCGGTAATCGTTTTTAAAATTTTCCCGTCGCTGTTAAGTACCGAGATGCCGCCGCCGGATGTGCCCACCCAAAAATTATTTTTTTTGTCTTTGCAGATGCAGGCAATAAAGTCGCTTGCCAACCCTGCAGATCTATCAATAAATGTTGGCTTCCCGTTTTTTAAAAGAATAATGCCTGCGCCGTTCGTTCCAATCCAAAGCGTTCCGTCATCGGCAAATTTAAGCGAGCGGATGTAATTTACCTTAAGCAGCCGGCGGTCTGCAACTTTAATTATTTTATCGCCAACAATTTTTAGTAACCCGTTCAGCCGCGTTCCCAAAAATACTTCGCCCATGTTATTTGCCGCCCAAGCGTGTACGGCAAGATTTTTGTATGTTGAATTGAAAGGAATTAACTGATTTCGAGATTCATCATATTTTGCAATGCCGCTGTTCGTTCCAATCCAAATAACATCATCCGGAGCTTGATAAATCGAGCGGATATTGTTGTCCGGCAAAACTGCTCCGGTAGAAATAACGTGAACTTTATTTTGTTTTAAGAATGAAAGTCCTTCCGTTAAACTGCAAATCCAGACGCCGTTGGGTGTTATCAACACTTGCGAAATGTCGTCGGACGGTAAGAGATTTTTTGTGTCGAGGTGAATAATTTTCTTCCGGTTGTAAACGTAAATTCCGTACCCCGAAGTAGAGAACCACAAATTACCTTCTCCGTCCTCATCAATATGATTGATCGTCTTTCCTTTTAGAAAAAGAAATTCCTTTTCCATTTGAAACGCTGTGCTGTTAAAAGAAAGAACGCCGTTATGAGTCGCCGCAAAGATTTTTCCTTTTGTATCTTGAAAAATTTGTTCAACGGCGGAAATCGGTGTGAAGGGAAATTTTTTAATTCTGCCGTCGTCAAGAAAATCGATTCCTTCATCGTAAGTTCCGATCCACAGTCCTTTCTGTTTATCAAGGAGAACGGAATGAATATCGTTACTGCTCAAACCATTTTCTTTTTTAAGGATCGTAAATTTTTCATTCGCAACAATGTTCAGCCCGCCGCCGAAAGTGCCGATGAACATCGTTCCATCTTTTTTTTCGGCAAAAGCGCTCGGATGATTTAACGATAAACCTTCATCTTCTGAAAGCCGCCGGAAGTGATGATGATCCTTTATTATCAATCCGGCGCCGCCGTTTGTAAACCAAATTCTTCCTCGCGAATCTTTAAACAAATCCGCCGCGATATTCGCTTTTATTTGCGGAGTGTTTGCGGCGGTGAATGTTTTAAATGCGTATCCGTCAAACCGCACCAAACCGTTGCTTGTCCCGATCCAAAGAAAATTGTCATCACCTTGAATAATATTGTAGAGAGTGTTGGAAGGCAGTCCGTCATTCTTCGTCCAGGTTTGCAGCGAATATTCCGAGCGGAGATCATCTTGAGAAAAACTAAATTTGAATTGAGCGTGTGAAGTCTGAAAAAATTGAAGAAAGAGCGCAACCGTAAATATTGCGATTGATTTCTTAACCATGGCGGTAAATATTTTATAAACGAATGAATTAATCATATCACGATAATGGAAAAATCAATTTTTCAAAACCATCTTCGAACAGATAAATTTTCATTTCTTGCCAAATCAAAAATTTTTCTCAACTCAAAAACGGCAATGCCGTACGCCACCGCAACGTTAAGCGATTGTTTAATTCCGTACTGCGGAATCTCAATTGCAAAATCGCATTCATCTAAAAGTTTTTGAGCTACACCGGTAATTTCATTCCCCACAATTACGCAAAGGGGAAACTGCGCCGGTGAAACTTCGTAATACATTTTCGGTGATTCCGTTAACTCCAGCGCGCAGATTTTATATCCGCTTTTTTTTAATTGACGAATGACCGCCAACGCGTCTTTCTGAAATTCCCATGCAACGCTGTTGGTTGAGCCGAGAGCCGTTTTCAAAATTTCTTTATTCGGCGGATGAGGCGTGTAGCCGGTTAAAATAAGTTTTTCAATTTGCGCGCCGTCCGATGTGCGAAACACCGAGCCGACATTATACGTGCTTCTAATATTATCGAGCAGCGCAACCACGGGAAGTTTTTCAACTTGATGAAGTGTGTCAAGCGTACTTCTGTTTTGGGTAATTTCGTCGTGAGTAAGTTTTTTCATGTGAGAATTTTCTATTTGAATTTAACGGCAAGCTGTCCGCAAGCCGCCGCAATGTCGTCACCTTGAGTTTCGCGCACCATAACCGTAACATTATTGTCACGCAGCGTTTGTACGAAATCATCAATACGGTTTTTTTCTGTTGGGAAAAGCGACGCCGAGAAACCCGAAGGATGCATGTGCTGCAGTGAGTTAAAAGGAATAACATTTATTTTGGAAGGAATTTTATTTGCTAATTTTATCAGCGCTTTAATATCTTCGTCTCTATCGTTCAAATCTTTTAACATAATATATTCAAACGTAATGCGCGTTTTCGTTTTCGCCGCATAATAGGAAACCGCTTCAAGATTTTCTTTAAGAGAATATTTTTCGTTAATCGGCATAATCTTCGAACGGGTTTTTTCAAAACAAGAATGGAGTGACAGTGCCAGCTTAGCTTTTAATCCGGTATCGGCAAGTTCAACTATTTTCGGCGCAATACCGGCGGTTGAAACGGTAATTTTTTTTAAGCTGATTCCTTTTGTCAATTCTTCAGCAAAAATTTTAAGAGAATTTACCGTAGCGTTAAAATTCAACAGCGGCTCGCCCATTCCCATAAAAACAATATTAGATATTTCCCGTTCGGAATGCTGCTGCGCCAACAAAAATTGATCAAAAATTTCTCCGGCGGAAAGATTTTTTTTGTAGCCCATTAATCCCGTGGCGCAAAATTTACAATCTAACGGACAGCCAATCTGCGTAGAGATGCACAACGTGTTTCGTTTGTTGTCGGGAATAATCACCGATTCAATTTTATTTCCATCTTCAGTTTCAAAAATTAATTTCTTCGTTCCGCCGCTTGAAGTTTCCGACGCTGCAAAGGTTAGCGTGAGCAGTGAATATGCTTCTTTCAACTTTGCGCGCAATGGTTTTGAAATGTTTTCCATCTTATCAAAACTTGTAACACGGTAATTGTACATCCAGTTAAACACTTGCAAAGCGCGGAACTTCGCTTCTCCCATTTCATGAAAGAGCGTTTGCAGTTCAGCGAGCGTTAAACCTTTTAGTTGTGTTTTATTTTTTGTCATGTTTTTATTATCAAATTTGAATTACAATATACTCATTTAAAAAGAGGTCAAAAAAAAGCGGAAATCCTTTAAATGTGTTGTCTAAGTTAAAAGAAGGAATTAATTTGGAAGAAACAATTTTATCTGTTAAGAGATGCCACAAGCGTTTCGGTACTAAAATCAAATAATAGAGGATCACTTATGAATTTCGATTTCACAGAAGAACAATTAATGATTCAGCAAACTGCAAAAGAGTTTGCCGAAGCAGAAATAGCTCCATCGTCTATCCACCGCGATATCAATGCGGAATTTCCCTTCGAGATTATTAAAAAACTTGGCGAGCTTGGATTTCTCGGCATGATGGTTTCACCCGAGTACGGCGGCGCCGGAATGGATACCGTTAGTTACGTCCTTGCCATGATGGAGATTTCAAAAGTGGACGCAAGCTGCGGCGTTATCATGTCCGTAAATAATTCGTTGGTAACATGGGGACTCGAATCGTACGGTTCGGAATTCATCAAACAAAAATATTTAGTGCCGCTTGCAAAAGGAGAAAAGCTCGGCGCCTTTGCTTTATCGGAGCCGGAAGCGGGAAGCGACGCAACAAATCAGCGCACACTCGCTCACCGCGAAGGAGATTATTTTGTTTTAAATGGAATAAAAAATTGGATCACCAACGGAAAAAATGCCGACTACTATTTGGTAATGGCTCAAACCGATGTCGAAAAAAAACATAAAGGAATTACAACTTTTTTAGTTGAAAAAGGAACCGAAGGTTTTGATCAAGCAAAAAAAGAAGATAAGCTTGGAATACGAAGTTCGGATACGTGTTCTTTAACTTTTACCAACTGCAAAGTGCCGGCAGAAAATATTGTTTGGGAAGAAGGAAAAGGATTTAACTTTGCGATGAACACACTCAACGGCGGAAGAATCGGAATTGCCGCCCAAGCGTTGGGCATTGCGGTCGCTTCGCTTGAAGCGTCAATCAATTATGCAAAACAGAGAAAAGCGTTCGGAACTGAAATCGCAAATCACCAGGCAATTCAATTTAAGATTGCGGAAATGGCGGCTAAAGTTGAAGCCGCAAAACTTCTTACGTTACAAGCGGCGGCTTTAAAGGATGCGCACAAACCGTTTGTAAAAGAATCGGCGATGGCAAAATATTACGCTTCAAAAATTTCTGTTGAATGCGCGCTTGAAGCGATTCAAATTCACGGCGGCTACGGCTACGTGCGAGAATATTTGGTTGAACGCTATTTACGCGATGCGAAGATTACCGAGATTTATGAAGGCACAAATGAAATTCAGCGGATTGTTATTGCAAGAAGTTTGCTGAGCGACCATTGAAATGTTTTTTATCAGTTCTGATTTTTTCGTGCTCACTTTATGCTCAAACGGATTGGCAGCGTTGGCAGAAATCGGAAATCAATTATGTTGTGAAGATTGATAATTCCGAGCGAAGCTATTCGTTACGCGCTGATGATCCGTTTGAGTTTCTTTTAAAAACTTCGGCGGTTACGTACTGGTTTTTTGTTTCCGACCTTGACGGCGATAATTGTCCGTTTGATCCTTCATGCTCATCATTCTTTTTAGCGGCGGTAAAAACTTCAAATATAGTTGAAGGTACGCTCATGTTTGCCGACCGGTTTACGCGCGACTTTAACGTATTTAACAGAAACGATTACCGAGTTACAAGGTTCGGCAGACTCGCCGATCCGGCGGAAAAATATTTGCTTACACTTTCTCCGCACCAAAAGTAATGCGAAAAATCATTTTTCTTGAAATGCTTTTCGGCTTTCAACTACTTGGATTTTGTCAAGATGGAAGTTTGTTTACACCGCAGAACCGGAAAGCGTTTGCCGATTTTTTGTTTTGCGAAAAAGATTATCTCCGCGCCTCCGATGAATATGCGGCAGCAAATACAACAGCGAAAAACGATTCCGTCACCTACAACATCGGGTTATGCTTTTTAAAGATGAACAATTTTGAAAAGGCAGAAGAGATTTTTCTTTCATTAAAAAATTCTTCTTTATGCGAAGAAAGCAAGTTACTTCTCTTAAAAATTTCTTATCTGCAAAATCGAAATATTTTTACTCATGCCGATACAGCATCTCTTCACTTTGAAAATCCGGAATACAAAACTGCATCCCGTAAGCTGCTTTTAGCCGCACAAATAAAAGCCGGAATGATGAACCGGATATTTCCAACAGAAAATATTCTTGAAAAAAACGATTGGCAGGCACTGTACATTTTTGAACAAGAATTTTTTCAATCCGGAAGAAAAAGTCCTACTGTTGCGGCGTTGTTTTCTGCCGTTGTTCCCGGCGCGGGAAAAATTTATACAAAAAATTATGGCGATGGAATTACCTCACTGCTGGTTACCGGACTCTTTTCATTCCTTTCGTACGATAATTTTAACGCAAATCATAAAACACGCGGATGGATATTTGCGGGACTTTCGGCATTCTTTTATTCCGGTAATATTTATGGTTCGTATGTCTCTGCCCGGAATTATAATCTGGAAAAAGAGGAAGAACTAAATGAAAACTTCGAATCATATTTGAGTTCAAAAAATTATTTCATCCCGGAAGAGATTGAGGAAAAATGTAAATGAAAGCGCGATGGCTCATTTTCATTTTTGCATTATTTTTTAAAACAGCTTTGACACAAACGCAGATTGAAAAGCAGTTGGCTTTTGCAGAATCACTTTTTACACAAGAAAAATATTTCGAAGCAGTAACGGAAGCAAAACGCGTTTCTTTTTTTGATTCTTCACATCAATATTCTTTTAAAGTGAACCGGTTGATTGCCGAATCTTACAGACAAGGCGGCAAGCTTTCCGAAGCCGTGAACTATTTTACAAAAGCTGAAATGTCAGCCCAAAATTCCAATGACCTTTTCAAAACTAAAATTGAAGTCATCAAAATAAATATTATCCGCAGGGCATTTTCTTTGGTGAATCATCAATTAGATGAGTTGGAAAAAGACGCTCGCTTCGCCTCCGATTCACTTTCTCTCCGCTATTGGCGCGGGTGGAACTACCTCTTCAACGATGATTGGGAGAATGCCGCTGAAATATTTGGACGGATCGATTCGACAAAATCGCTAAAAAATATTTGCGAAGAAGTGCAAAAGAAAAAATATTCCGTTAGTTTTGCCAAAGCAATCTCCGTGGTTTTGCCGGGTGCAGGACAATTTTATACCGGCAATTATTTTAGCGGAGTTTTATCGTTTGGCTGGAACGCACTTTTGGGATACGCAACCGTGAAAGCGTTTGCCTCCGAAAGAGTTTTTGACGGAATGATGGTGGGAAGTCTGCTTTGGCTTCGATTTTATAATGGAAATCTTTCCAACGCCGAAAAATTTGCCGAAGAAAAAAACGGAAAACTTTTTAACGAAACATTAGAGTATTTACAAAAAAATTATCAAGGACTTAAGCCGTGAAACTGACAGAAGATAAAATCAGAGAGTTATCCATTCAAGCCATCTCGGAACTCGGCATGAACGCTTCGCCCGATGCGGTGAAAAAATTAGTTGAAGAAAAAATCCGCTCATCGAACGACTACCCCCAAAGTGAAATGAATGCAAGTTCCGGCAGAGTAATTCTTACTTCATTCGGCTTGAACACCACCGGCATTGTAAGTTCAATTTCGGCGGCGTTAAGCGAAGCGCAGTGCGATATTCTCGACATCTCTCAAAAAATTATGCAGGAATTTTTTACGATGATCATGATGATCGACATAACAAATTCACCTAAAGATATTAAAGATTTGCAGGAGATTATGAAAACAATCGCAGAAAAACTTAAAGTGAAAATTTATTTGCAGCACGAAGATGTTTTTCGTTTCATGCACCGTATTTGATGGTTGTTAGTGGATAGTTGTTGGTGGAATGGAAAAAACAAATTTTGAAAAATTAGATGTCTATCAATTATCTGAAAAACTTTCAGATATGATTTGGAATATTGTTCTTGCCTGGTCCCCGTTTCCTAAATCAACAATGGGTTCGCAACTTGTTAAAGCGGCTGACAGTATTGGAGCAAATATTGCAGAGGGAACAGGAAAGGGAAGCAATCTTGATAACAAAAGATTTGCAAAAATTGCTCGAGGATCACTTTTTGAAACTAAACATTGGCTTAGAAGAGCCGTCAAACGAAATTTATTGAAGAAGGATGAAATAGAAAAATTAAAAGAAAACATTGATGAATTAAGTCCAAGATTAAGCGCTTACATCAATTCAATTAAAATTAAATAATCAACATGCAACTAACAACCAACAACTAACAACACCATGCCCTACGAATTTGACGAAATACTTGAAACAATAAAAATGACGGAGATCGAACACTTCGATATCCGGACAGTTACAATGGGAATCAGTCTGCGAGATTGTGCAGACAGAAATATCTCGATCACCTCACAAAAAATTTATGAAAAAATTCTCCGCTACGCCGGAAACCATGTAAAGAACGCTCAAGAAATTGAACGACGCTACGGAATTTCGATTGCGAATAAAAGAGTTTCCGTTACTCCGATTTCAATTATCGGAGACGCATTTAATCAAGATGAATTTTTGAAAATTGCCGAAACGCTTGATAAAGTAGCCTCAGAAATCGGCATTGATTACATCGCCGGTTATTCGGCGCTTGTGCAAAAAGGATTTACCAAAGGTGAATTGGAGCTAATAAAATCAATACCGAACGCCCTTTCGCAAACGCAAAAAGTTTGCTCAAGCGTGAACGTTGCATCAACTAAAGCCGGAATAAATATGGACGCCGTTAATTTAATGTCCAACATCATTAAAGAAACTGCGGAAAAAACCGGCGAGAGAGATTCCGTTGGTTGCGCAAAACTTGTAGTGTTTTGCAACGCGGTTGAAGATAATCCTTTTGTTGCCGGAGCTTTTCACGGTATTTCCGAACCCGAAGTTACTTTGAACGTTGGTATTAGCGGTCCGGGAGTTGTTTTGGACGCAATAAAAACTGCGGGCGGAATTGATCTGAAATCACTTTCCGAATTGATCAAAAAAACGATGTTCAAAATTACCCGCGCGGGAGAATTGATTGGGAGAAAAGTAGCCGAAAAAAATAATATCCCGTTCGGGATTGTCGATATTTCTTTAGCGCCAACACCGGCAGAAGGAGACAGCATTGCCGATATTTTAATCGCGATGGGAGTTGAGGATGTCGGCGCGCCCGGAACCACTGCTGCACTTGCAATGCTGAACGATGCGGTAAAAAAAGCCGGATTGATGGCAAGCTCTTCCGTTGGCGGAATGAGCGGCGCTTTTATTCCCGTAAGTGAAGACGCCGGAATGATCCGAGCGGTTGAAAAAGGACATCTCTCTTTAGAAAAATTGGAAGCAATGACCGCAGTTTGCTCGGTGGGACTTGATATGGTTGCCGTTCCCGGAAATACACCGGCGGAAACGCTAGCCGGAATTATGGCTGATGAATTTGCCATCGGAATGATAAATGATAAAACCACGGCAGTAAGGATTATCCCCGCTGTTGGCAAGGGCGTTGGCGACTATGTTGATTACGGCGGCTTGTTGGGCAGAGCGCCGATTATGCCGGTAAGGGAACTCTCCTCAAACGCGTTCGTCTTAAGAGGAGGAAAAATTCCTGCGCCTATGAGAAGCCTGACAAATTAAAAATTTAGCTTAAGATTGTTTATTATCATAGAAAATTTATATTTTAGCAGAGAATAATTTACAAAGCAGAAGTAAGTTCCTAACACAAACTAAAAAAGAGGATTCAATGAAAAAAAGTCTACTTATCGGGCTTTCAATCGGAGGCGCACTACTATTAGGAGTAATCTTATTAATTATGTGGGGCGTTCGCTCGTACAATAATTTGGTAACGTTAGGCGAAGACGTGAATAAAAACTGGAGTCTGGTAGAAAATCAATACCAGAGAAGAATGGACCTTATCCCGAATTTGGTAAATACGGTAAAAGGATATGCCAACTTTGAGAAGCAAGTATTAACGGATGTTACCAACGCCCGTGCAAGCGCAAGTTCGATGCAAGTTACGAAAGAGGTGCTTAATGATCCTCAAGCGTTTCAAAAATTCCAGCAAGTTCAAGGGCAGTTAAGCGGAGCGTTATCACGGCTATTGGTAACGGTCGAGAACTATCCCGAATTAAAAGCCAATGAAAATTTTCTTCAACTGCAAGCCCAGCTTGAAGGAACCGAAAACCGTATCTCTGTTGAACGAAGAAAATTTAACGAGTCGGTTCAAACCTATAATACAACAATTAAAAAATTTCCAACCGCAGTGTTTGCCGGAATTTTCAATTTCAAAGACAAACAATATTTTCAAGCTGTTACGGGAGCCGAAAATGCTCCAAAGGTTGAATTTTAGTCTAAATGAAAAAATTACTCTTCATTCTTCTGATAAGTTTCGCCTTTACGGTAAAGGCTCAAGTTGAACTTCCGACTTTAAAATACTTAGCCACGGATTTGACCAATACGCTTTCTCCCGACGATATTACAAACTTGAATCGTGAATTGAGTTATTTCCAGGATTCAACTTCAAACCAGCTTGTTTTTTTAATGATTCCTACTTTGAACGGCGACGCAATTGAGGAATACGCAAATCAAGTTGCGCTCAAAAACAAAATCGGAACAAAGAAGAATGATAACGGCATCCTTTTTCTTGTAGTGAAAAATGACCGTAAAATAAGGATAGAAGTTGGCTACGGTTTGGAAGGCGCGTTACCCGATGCGATTACAAGCTCGATTATCCGGAACGAAATTCTTCCTTTATTTAAAGAAAATAATTATTCCGCCGGAGTACTTGCCGGAGTTACTTCAATTATAAAAGCCACATCCGGCGAATACAAAGGTGATACACCAAAACGAAGAGGCAAATCCGGCAAATTGAATTTGATTATTCCTTTTTTAATCATCATCATTTTTTCTTTCTTTTTTAGAGGAAGAAGAAGCCGTGGAATTTTTCTCGGCGGTGGTGGTTTTGGTGGCGGATTTGGCGGCTCAAGCGGCTTTGGCGGGTTCGGCGGAGGAAGCAGCGGTGGTGGTTTCGGCGGATTTAGCGGCGGCGGCGGAAGCTTTGGCGGCGGCGGCGCAAGCGGAAGCTGGTAGCCGGAGGCAACCGCAAAACTTTTATGAATGCTTCTCAAAAGTTTAGCGATGCTGTTGCTCAATTTAATGATGGGGACTTCTTTTCGGCGCACGATTCCTTTGAAGCACTTTGGATGGATTGCCCCGAAAATGAAAAAGTTTTTTTACAAGGATTAGTCCAACTCTCGGTTGGAATGTTTCATTTTGTTTCGGGAAATCTGCGGGGAGCGGCAAGTCAGCTTAAAAAATCTGTTGAAAAATTAGAAAAGTTTAGCCCCGAATTTTACAAGATTAACGTTTTTGGTGTTGTTTCAAAGTCTAAAAATCTTATTTTTGAAATAGAAAATTTTCAAAAAAGTACGAACAACCTGAGTTTACAACAATTAATTACTCATTTTATTTTTCCTATTAAGTATCAAAAGGAGAACCGATATGGCAATAAAGATAACTGAAGAATGTATCAACTGCGGCGCGTGTGAACCCGAATGCCCGAATACCGCAATTTATGAAGGCGGCGCAAACTGGAAATTGGGAGATCAATCCTACGGCGCTGATGACGCTTCACCTGATGGAAACACCGGATTTTTTTCAAACGATTTTTTCTACATTGTTCCCGATAAATGTACCGAGTGCAAAGGTTTTCACGATGAACCGCAATGCGCTGCTGTTTGTCCGGTTGACTGCTGCGTGCCTGACACCGACCGCGTTGAAGACGAAGCTACTTTATTAGCGCGCAAGGAAAAATTAGATCAATTGGGAAGATAATCCCTCAAAAATTAACGGGCATCGCAAGGTGCCCTTTTTTATTTCCATTTTCACTTTCATACTATGAAAAAAACAAAACGCAGCAGACCCACGTGGGATAATTATTTTTTAAAAGTTGCAATGCTTGTTTCCGAGCGTTCCACCTGTCCGCGTATGCACTGCGGATGCGTGCTTGTAAAAGACCGGCAGATTCTTTCAACCGGATATAACGGCTCAATCCCCGGTGACGACCATTGCGACGATGCGGGCTGTTTGGTTGTTGATAATCATTGTGTGAGGACAATTCACGCTGAAATGAACGCAATTCTACAATGCAGTTCTCACGGAGTGAATACAAAAGGTTCTACTGCCTACGTTACAAACATGCCTTGCACAAATTGTTCAAAAGCGTTGATAGCTGCGGGTATAAAGGAAGTGTTCATCTTTTCGGATTACCACGATACGCTTGCCGAAGTTTTTTTTGCGAAAGCGAAAATTCCAAT
>Ga0172369_10001495_pt1 | contig 33588 bp, 38 predicted proteins | sample LakKiv25m_FD_114539 | JGI IMG/M metagenome (GOLD analysis project Ga0172369, IMG submission 114539) | Freshwater microbial communities from Kabuno Bay, South-Kivu, Congo - kab_022012_11.25m | ecosystem: Environmental > Aquatic > Freshwater > Lake | place: Democratic Republic of the Congo... | reverse complement strand
GGTCGCTGTTTTTCAGTAGTAGCCGAGCCGTCATTAGCTTCGTCAGACTGGCAACCATCACCGACTCATCCTTTCCTTTATCAAGCAGTACTTCCCCTGTCCCCATGTCCACTGCTTCATAGTTCCTAGCTCCGACAACCGGCATATAGAACTTGTTATTTTTGTATGGTAGAGGTGAGAAATTCAAAGGTTCAATCTTTGAAACCACGTTCGACGTGGCCTCAACCTTTATCTTGTCTTCGAGATTTTTTTGTACATCAGATACATATGGAACCCCTTGCGGAATGATGTCGAGGAATACGAGAGTTGCGATGATGAGAGTTTTCATATAAGTAGTGTAGCTTGTTTATAGATAAAAAAAAAGAGCCCGTGGTGCTTGATAAGTCCACTGGCGGCCCTGGTTGATGTATCCTCTCATGATTAGTTGCGTTTGTGGTAAAGAGTAGCGGATCTTCCGGAGCAGACTCCTTCCTGATCTATGAGTTTGATCTCAATCACGCTGTCTTTACCCTCTAGCTTGGAGTTGAACTTCTTCAATACGCCAAGCAAACCATGAGCTATTTCTTCTAATTCCTCTAGCTCGTAACCCGCGATTGTAATATCTGTTTTCAAGAGTAACTCTCCCTCGTAGGTAATAGAATGTGTTGGTTCTAAGCGGCGATGAACTGGACGTCTGAATGGTTCAGTTCTACCAATGCTCCCCACTCGTCGTCGACGATGTACCATATGTTGTTGTCAAACGCGTTAGTTCTCATGAACCGGTCTTCTCTACCATCAGGGGGCAGTAGCAACAAAGCGTGCCAACCGCTTCTGGCTCCGAGGTTAGATACAACTTCCCAGTCGTTGCCCCAGCGATCAATGATTTTGTCGCCTTTTTTGGCGTTTTCCCACTGTTCTTGCGTTATCGAGGTACCTTCCAAGTCAATCCTTCCCTAAGGTTTCATAAGCGAATGGATGTAATTATACTACGATATAGTGTTTTTGTCAAAGGTAATGGTATATTTTCCTTCTTCCAAATCTCCTAGTTCAAAGTTCCCTATTCGTATTCTGTGCAATTTTACAACATTTGCGCCTGATTTCTCTATCATCCTCCTCACTTGTCTGTTTCGGCCCTCGTGGATTATAATTGAATACTTTTTCGGGTCGATTTCTGTTACTTCAGCAGGTGCTGTGATACCGTCGTCTAAGATGATTCCATCACGAAGTGTATCTAGAGATTTATCGGATAGAGATTTAGATGTTTCTACTATGTACTCTTTCTCCTTCTCATACTTCGGATGAGTCAACCCTTGAGCGAAGTCGCCGTCATTTGTCATAAATATCAGTCCGGAGGTGTCCTTGTCTAGTCTGCCGACCGGAAATACCGGAGGATCTACCGGTACTAGTTCTGTAATAATCTTCTCTGCATGCGGATCTGCGGTCGTAGTGGTATAGCCGGCAGGTTTGTTGAGCGCATAGTAGACGAACTTCTGTGGTGTAATCAATCTGCCATCGATATAAACCTTGTCCTCAGTCCCTACCTGTCTGCCTAAGTCACGGATTACTTTATCGTTTAGTTTGACTTTGCCGGACAGTACTAACTCCTCGGCTTTGCGCCGTGAGTATCCGGTACAACTTGCGATGTATTTGTTGATGCGCATAAAAAATATGAATTTAGAATTTTGTATTTTGAATTTAGTATGGGAATACAGAATTAAGAATCTTGGTATAGGATTTAATCAACTTCAATTTCAACAATCATTCAATATTCAAATTTCCCACTCCAAATTCTAGATTCTCAATACCAGATTCAAGGCATTAAGCCGTTGCCATTCCCTCTATCTTTGGCAGTTCATCTTCGCTTTCTATCCCTAGGTATGTGAGCATCTTTACTGTCGTGCCGTATAGTATTGGTCGTCCGGGAGCTTCTTTCCTGCCAATCTCAGCTATCAGTCCTCTCATCATCAGCACTTTGAGAACCCGTGAACAGTCTGTGCCTCGGATATCTTCTATTTCGGCGCGGGTTATGGGTTGCTTATAGACTATGATGGACAGAGTCTCAAGGGCAGGGGTGGTCAGCTCATGACGGAGTTCTTCATTTAGAAACTTCGAGACAACTTCGGCGTTCTCTGATGCTGTCGCCAGAAGGTAGTGCTCGCCTTTCTTTATAATGCGCAGTCCCCTCTCCTTATACTCTTCTATCAGTACATTTATTTCCTTCTGCACTTCTCCGGCATTTTGCCCTATGTGCTGTGAGATATCCTTCAAGGACACCGGTTTTCCGGCGACCAGTAGCAGACTCTCTATTTGTGATTTCAGATTTTGTTTAGCCATGTTTCAATGTTATATGTTAAACGTAAAATGTAAAATGTTTTTTTGTGATTCTGATTGGTTAAGGGATTCCTCCGCTTCCCACTAGTGTAGTAGCGTTCGGAATGACAAAGGACGGACCTTTGCAAGTATTATATCCCCGTAACGACAAGATCTCCAAAGTTTTTCTTCTGACTGACTGTGGCCATTTTTCTCTTAATCAGTTCCAGTAGTGCTAGAAATGTAACTACTACTTCCCCCTTTGTCTTTGCTGACTTCAGGATAGTGTGGAATGAAAACTTCTTATTTTTTGACATCAGTTTCTGCAAGTGAGACAGCTTCTCCTCTAGTGTTATCTTCGTCTCTACAGTTCTCTCTACCGTTTCGTCCTTCTCAACCCGGGACATGACGTCCTGGAGGATATTCATCAACGTTCGCATATCTACATTCTCAGGAGGCAGAAAAAGGTCGTGATTCTGAATGAGAACGTTCGATTCAAAGGAACGCATATTCTTGTTCAAAATATTTTCGAACTTCTTCGACGCTTCCTTGTACTTCTTGTACTCTCTGAGTTGCTCTTCCAGGTCTCTAATCTCTCCTTCTTCCTCTTCGTTTGCAAGAACCGGAAGGACGGCTTTACTCTTTAAATACAGTAGCTTTGAGGCAACTATCAGAAAGTCTGCCATGTTTTCACTGGTCTCATCTATCTTTTGTATTTCTACCAGATATTCATTTGTAATCTTCGCCAGGGATATACGGCAGATATCAAGCTTTTCCTTTTCTATCAAGTTTAGAAGCAGGTCGAGAGGGCCCTCAAATTGTTTTGTTTTAATTGTTTTCATTGTTCAGCGGTTTTAATCGTTTTAATTGTATAGATTGCTTCCAGAGACTAGATTCCCGCCTACGCGGGAATGACAAGGGGTGGATTGCATACTATGGTCTCAACCTGTTAATATCACGCGGGAAGAGGCTTGCTTCACGGATGTTGTCGAGATTTAAAAGTCTTGCTGTAAGTCTCTCGAGACCTATCGCTAGTCCGCCATGTGGAGGCATACCGTACTTGAATACACTGAGATAGTCTGAGAAATCAGCTATGTTCATGCCTCTGTCTGTCATCTTCTTTATATAGTCGTCATACAGATGCAGGCGCTGTCCGCCGGTCGTAATCTCCTGTCCTCTAAACATCAGGTCAAAGCTCAGGGTTTCTTTTGGATTCTTCGGGTCGTCATATGTGTAGAACGGACGCTTCTTGCTAGGATAATGTGTGATGAAGACGAAGTCGCTTCCATACTTCTTCGCGGTGTACTCGCAAATCAAACGTTCATGCTTCGGCTCCAGATCCGGTTCGCCTACACACTTCTCCTGATATTCCTTCTCAAGTATTTCCTGCGCTTCAACTAGTTTCAACCTTGGAATGCCTTTTTTTGCCACGGGTATCTCTGCACCGAGCATCTCAAACTCTTCTTTGCAAGATTCTCCCAATCTTTTCATTAAGGAGGTCAGAAACTCTTCCTCTAGATTCATAATGTCTTCATAAGAGTCTATGAATCCCATCTCTAGGTCTAGTGACATATACTCGTTTATGTGTCTTGATGTAGAATGCTTTTCAGCGCGGTACATATAGGCAGTTTCAAATACTCTCTCATAAGCTCCTACGAGGATTTGCTTGTACATTTGCGGACTCTGGGATAGGAAAGCTTTCTGCTTGAAATACTTCACTTCAAACATCTCTGCTCCGCCTGTCTCCAGTCCGGAGGATACGATACTGGGGCTGTTTATCTCAGTGAACTTCTCTGCTGATAGAAATCTCCTAAACTCATCAACTATCTCTGCCTGTACCTTGAAGATGGCCCTTTGCTGGAGATTTCTAATCGTTATCGGTCGGTTGTCTAGTAGGGTGTCTATGTTTACATTTAGCTCTTTCTTGTTTATAGAAAAAGGGATATCTTCCTTGACCGGAGAGATGATCTCTATCTTGCAGTCGTGAAGTTCGGCCCCATGTGGAGCTCGTTCTTCCTTGACAACTTTCCCGGTTACCTTTACTACCGTCTCTGTAGTCAACTCTGCCAGTTTCTCATTCTCTGTTGAACCATCAATGATAGCCTGAGCAATCCCACTACGATCTCGGAGGACTAGAAAACTGATGCCGCCAAGCTTACGGAGCTTGTGTATCCAGCCTGAGAGAGTGACTTCTTTGCCAATGTTTTTACTTATTTCTGTTGTCATTGCCCTTTTCATAATGCCCCTGTCATTCCGGGCTTGACCCGGAAACTATTTAACAAAATCCTGGATTCCCGTCTGGCACGGGAATGACAAAAAATTTGTGTTCTTTTCATGCTTAAAAGTATAGCAGGAAACGTACTTTTCGCAAACAAAAAATCCTCATAGAATGAGGACTGTATATTTCTACAAGTATTTTCTAGGTAGTTTCTGTCTTTTCTCTTGCCAAAAGTTCCTTTGCTTTCTCGACGATGTCTGTAAGCGTGGTCTGTGACTTTATGAGATATGCGTCAGCTCCCAGCTTCTTTCCTCTCTCTATGTCTGACGACTGTGACAAAGCGCTCAAGATAACTACTTTGGTATTTTTCGTTTCAGGAGTTTCTCTCAAGATGTCCAGAATATCAAATCCTGATATTTTCGGCATCATGATGTCCAGAACTATAAGGTTTGGTTTTTCCGTGACAGCTTTTGCAAGAGCCTCCTCTCCGTCTACTGCCATAGAAACGTTGAAGTTCTCGGCGATAAATCTTGCCTGATATATTTCACTCAAAGCGATATCATCTTCAACAATCAAAATCTTCGTCATTTTTTCCTCAAGTAGTTATGGTTTAATAATAGTGAGTGTGGAAGTCTTTTGCAATAGTTATTCGACTGCTCTAGGTACTGTAAAACAGAAGTTACTCCCTGTGCCTACTTTGCTCTCTACCCATATCTTGCCTCCGAAGCTTTCTACTATAGAACGGGTGATATATAGGCCCAGTCCGCTCCCCCCTACTTTTCTGGTAGCGCTGTTGTCTACCTGATAGAACTTTTCAAAGAGATGGTTTACTTCCCCTTCAGGGATACCGACACCAGTGTCTGTAACGCAAACTTTTGCAAACTCGTTGTCATAGTCTATCGCTATTTTTATCTCTCCATTATCAGTAAACTTGCCGGCATTTTCTACCAGGTTGTAGAGAACCTCCCGTATTTGCTCCTCGTCTGCCCGAACATCCAGGGAACGTCCTATCTTTTTCCCTTTTATAGTGAGGTTAGGGGCAGTCTCATACTTTAGTAGATTGTTTTTCTCTATCGCTTTTCTCTGGAAAACTTCTATGACTTCCCCGATGAGCTTCTCCAGTGAGAAGTTTTCTACCTTGATGTCTAGCTTTCTATCTTCTATTTTCGTGACAACCAGCAGATTTTTTATGAGATTTGACATAGATACAGCAGTCTGTAGCGCTTTTTCAAGGTACTCTCGTGCTTTGTCGTCTACTTTGCAGATTTGTTTGTTTAGAGCCAGTTCTACATACCCCGACATAGCTGTTATAGGGGTTCTCATCTCGTGTGAAGCAGTAGAGACAAACTCACTACGCATTCTCTCAAGCTCTTTCCTTTTGGTTATGTCACGAAATACACAGACTGCTCCACTAATCTTGCCCCCGGAGTCTTCTATAGGAGAGTAGGAGCCTTCTAGCTGAAGGTTGTCTTTTTTCTTGTTGATAATGCACATATCATGGAGTACTTCATTCTTTCCCTTTGCCCATACTGAGTTTACCGGGCAGTTTGTCTCGCAGATACTGGCGCTTTCACTGTTTTTTATATTCATGACGCTTTTGCAGGGTGAACCTATAGCATCCTTTGCTGCCCATCCCGTGATATTCTCGGCTGCTTTGTTGAAGAGGATTATCTCCTTCTTCATGTTGATGGCATAGATACCGTCAGCGATATTTGAAATAATGGCTTCGTCCTTACTCTTCTCGGCGGACATTTCCTTTGCATATTTTTTAAGTTCATCGCTTTTGTCCCTTTTCTTAGCGCCTACGTTTATAAAAATATATACAACAATAAACAACAACAGAAGCACCGAAACCAACTCCCATATATGCAGCATCAAAAAGTCCAAAGATAACGTCCCTAGTATATTTCCAAAGATACTTAAGTCAATATTACCCTCCTTCTATAGTGTCAGAAATATTATATACGGTTTACTCGCTTCTTGGCAAATAAGTTTATGCCGTTATATTTTTCTAAGGCCAAAGTCTAGGAGGGCCTTTGAATCTTCCATCCCTCTATCAGAACCCATAAAGACGAATATAAACTTTCTGCCTTGCCTCTGGGCTACTCCAATGAAGGTATTTCTGGCATTATCTGTGAATCCTGTCTTTGCCCCGATAACTTCGGGAAAGTTATTTACAGTTTGCGACACATGACCGTACCAGTAGTGGGCTTCGTTGTCTTTTGTTTTCTGTATACTGTAGGGGTCCTTTTCTCCCATATACTTTATAATGTCCGGGTGTTCTTTTAGCGCATAGTAAGTAAGCTTTGCCATATCGTATGAACTAGATGTATGTTCGACTGCATCCAACCCGCAAGCATTCTTAAAATGGGTTTCTTCAAGCTCTAGAAGTTCAGCCTTCTCGTTCATCTTGTCGATGCAGGTTTCACTCCTGCCATCGATACCCTCTGCCAGGGCCTCTGCTGCGTCGTTTGCTGATATCATCATAGCAGCGTATAGGAGGTCTCTAGTTTCTATCTTCTCACCTACGGACATACCTACCTTGAATGGCTCCATAAGTGAAGCCCTTCTGGATATGTCTACTTTCTTATCTATGTCTATATTTTCTAGGGCCACGACAGCCGTCATCACCTTCGTGATGCTTGCAGGAGCCAGCTTTTTATGCTCGTCTTTCGCATAAAGCACTTTCCCTGTCTGAGCGTCAACAACTATCCCTGACTTGGCCTGTATCATGAAGTCATCGTACTTTGTAGATTTGTCGTTTAGGGAGTACTTTTCTCGATACTCGGCTATCTGTCTCTCTCTGTCATCATTTTCCGGCTGAGCTGCCAGTATATTTGAAACCTTTGATGCGGAGGTAGGAGAATGACTTTCCTTCTTATTACCAATAGAAAAAGACAAAAAAATAATGCCTACTGCAATGACTAGGATTATGATGGATTTTTTTCTCATGGAGTTCATTATGATACAAAAACCCCAGGATAGTCAAAACTTTCTGGGGTTTTTGCGATAGCATGGTTGCTACTAATAGTCTCTTCTCGAATGTCTAAAGAAGTTTGAAGCTGTGAATTATTTTGTTAATAAGTACTTCTAATTTCTCTCTGCTTTGGGAATTATCGAAGTTGGTATTTCATCCAAGCGACTCTTTACTTTTGGGTCAAGGCCACCTTCGTTTGCTTCTCCTACATAGGTCCACTTACCATTAACTTTTTCCCAGTAATAAGCTACCCCACCCATACCGGGTATTTCCCATCCTCTTTCTTTGGTCTCCACAACTGGGAGTGGTGAAGAAGTTGCCCATTTGCCATCAATAACCATATTGACAACAGCTGTAGAATATTGATTTTTCTCACCAAATCTTGCACTCCCCTTTCTTATAGTCTCTAGTGTTATGGTTTCTTTGTCTGTTAGTGACTGTTGCTCTGTAGAGTCACTTCCTGTAGTCGAATCGGCTTTTGTCACTTTTTCGCAGTCTAGAGAATATCCTTCATCTGCCCAATCTTCTCCCATTCCCAAGGGGATATACCCTATTCTAAATACTTTTTCTCCATCTTCTAGCTCTATCTTCACACTCCTGATGCCTGGTTGACTTTTTGCGTAGGCAACCAGCTCGTCTTCTGATAGTTTAACTTTTGATGTACAAAAAGTAGTTGCAGCACTCCGTACATTCCCTAGAGAATTTTCTAGTGTTAAAGATTCTATTTGTTGGTTCATTATATAATAGGTTGTCCCGACCATTGCTAGAGCAGTCAAGGCCATAATCCCTGTCGTTATAAGTAGTCTTCTCCAGTTTATCTTCTCTTTTTTTGTTTCCATTTTGTTGCTCCTCTATTTAATCTCAATACTTTCTAGCAGACTAAAAAAACTTGCATATTGTTCAGCAGATTTTTTTAAATTGCTAATAACATTCTCTTGGCCGTCGAGACCATCTCTTGATATGAAAGAAGGACCAATGGTGGGTGCAGTATTAAGATAAATATCAGAGTCAGCAATCTTTGGATAAAAAGTATAGACATAGCCGTTTTTTACCAGTGAGGCTTGCGGACGATCACCTGGCAGACTATAGTATGCCAGCCACGCTCCATTAATATTATTATCTATGACGGCTCGTATGGACTTAAGTTTCACGTTTTTGACTTCCTTGTCGCCGTTTCTTATCCGTCCAGCTTGCAGGTACTCCTTAATATTTCTAGATTTTGTTTTTTCTATAGTTATGAGGACGCTCAAACTGTTCCAACCAGTCTCTTCGTCCACTCCTTTCTCTTTCAATGTTTCTTCATAATAGCTTCTACCATTTTCGTCTGTCACCATTGAGTGAGAGATATCTGTATCCAATACCATATTGGATGGATAGCGAAAGCTTATGTTATATTCGTCATTGTTATAAAGGGTCGTATCGTCAGCATCTGTAGTTTTTTTAACTATGCCGCTGACATTTTTATTAGTAAGGGAACTTTGACCTGTCATATACCACACACTACCACCAACTGCTACCGCCGTTACTAAAACTATTAGTATAGTTATCAGCAATCTTTTGACGCTAAAATTTTCTTTTTGCTCTGCCACGTTATTTCTCCTATGCTAGTTATTCTAACTTAAATAGTACGTTTTTTTTTGCTAATTGTAAGGATTATTTAGTATAGTTGTTTGGGTACTTTTGCTTGAAAGTTTTATAACCAATAGGGCATTTACCAAATTCTGCTGCTCCTGGTCCACTTTCTCCGCATACTGCCTTCCACAGCTCAACGTTGCCCTTTTCTCCAGCCATCCAGCCACCTGCATATCCAGTTGTTTCAACCACGTCAATCCAATAGTTCCTCGTTTCATTATTGTTTTGTTCAGGTAACTTGTCTGTTATGAGTATGGAGACGATTTTACTACCTAATAACTTTTGGTAAGAGAGAAAGGGTTGTATAACCTTCTGATTAAATTCTGCCTTTTTCGCTTTGCTGAATGATTTATCACCCGTACCATCACTACTAATATATGCAACAACAGCACTATCTAAATTGATTTGGTCTGAGTTTGCTTGTTGTTTTTTACTCAAATCATCAACCTGCTTTTGCAGATCCGAAGCACTTTTATCCGTATCTTCTTTCTGCTGAGCAAGTTCTGCGAGTCTTGCATCTGCATCAGATTTCTGAGCGGTCTTCTGCTGTTCTTGCCAGTACCATACACCGCCTGCAGCTCCGGCAATGAGGACTACACCTAGCAGTATTGTCAGTATTACTTTCAGAACTCCTCCTTTCTTCTTTCCTTCCGTTTCAGTAAATATAGAACCGGTTTCTGCTGATGTTGGTTGTTTATCAGTATTTTGTTCCGGTGCATTGTCTCCGGGTGTGTTTTGCTCTTCCATTTGTTCTCCTTTTTAATTTATATCGGCGTATAAAAAGTGGCTTCTTGATATGACCAACGTAGTGAAGAATTTTATTTTCATTTTATATCACCCTCGATTTAAAGCTGTTTGTATAAATTTTTTACTCTGCGATAAATCTATATTATAAAGATTATGCTGTCAAGAGGGAAATAGTTCATTCGTGATAAAAACCCAAACACTCAACCCATCTTCCCCAATCAGTGGTTTTCATATTATCAGTCAGGTAGTCAATCTCTTCCTTTTCATTTCTGGTGATGATATATATTGCAGGTACTTCTATCCTCTTCAGTTTCTCATGCCAGCTTGTGACCGTGTCTATGTATTTAGGAGTATAGTATGGACTTTCTTCCGGATGTTTTTTCTCAAGATACTCTTTGTCAAAAAAAGTTTCTACTTCGTCAATAATAACTATGTCTGTATGTTCTTTAATAGTGAGTTCTTTGCCACAGTCTAGGTATTGCGGCTTCATTCCCTTTTTTGCTAAATAAGGTATCAACTCATTTTTCACATACCAAGTTTTCCCGCTGCCTGTGGGACCGACGAGGACAATACTCTCTTCCTTTGATGTATGAGTATAAATTTTTTCGGTTAGATTTTTATTCATGGCAAAAGTATAGCATAAAAATAAAGGACACCTTATGGGGTGGTGTCCGGTGGATAGGTACAGTGGTGAAAGAGCTCGACAAAGCGATGAGTAGTCTTGTAGAAGCCGTCGTCACTCAAAACGATGAAACCTTGTCGGACGAAGGACTCTGTGCTATCCCCAAGGGCGGCATTGGTAGATTCTCTGCTAAGCCCTCCCCAGCCGTGACGAGCAAAAATCTTCATTGTTTTCATAAATTCTGTAGCTTTCTCAGCGTCTTTTAATGAGTTAAAGCCACAGAGGATACTTTGTGGGCTAGTTATAAGGATGTTGCAAGGCAGAACACAAAAGTTATCTCCTTCAAGGACAGTTATCATCAAACCTCTTTCATCTATCTTTTACAAAGGACGAGAGTCTAGTATATCACTTTCTAAATAAAAATGGAATAAAAAAAGCCCCAGATATCTGGGGCGTAGTGCTTATAAAGCGGTTGAACTCAGCGGTCAAAGAAAGCGCCTGACCATTTCTTACCACCGCTCTTGGTTTCATGTCGGGTTATCTCAACCCTTTTGATTGTTCTGCCTTGTGGGTTGAATAACCTCTGGTTGATACAGGTTAGAGCGTCGGGTGTGTCGGGGGTGGGCTTGAAGGGGAATGTTCCTTTCTTCGTCTCTCCGTCCTCGAAGAGAATCTTCGCGAAGTATTCGCCTTCGACGGTCATAGCTTTCTTGTTGGCTTTTTTCAGCCGGCCGACGAACTGGTTGCCGTCTGTGAAGTCCACTGTGAACTCTGTCGACTCTCCTCTGAGGAGGTTGAAGAACTGCTCGAGGGCTTCGTCGACCCACGCCTCGTCGTCTCGCAGCGGTCGAACCTTGACCCCCACGGTAGAGGATTCATCCCACGATGTTCCGTCGCTCCAGTAGACGACGCGGTAAGAGACTATCTTCTCTTCGCCGTCCCGATAAGCGAACTGGCTTCTATCCCGTTTGTACTGGATATGCCTGGCTCCCATGCAGACCTTCAATGAAGGAGTTCCTTCTCGATCGAAGACCAGGAACTTGCGGCCGAACTTGTAGACCGAATCCTGCTGGATCCCTTCCGGAAAGGCGAAGTCGCCGATTAGCTCTTGCCTTCCGACCGCATAGTACCATGGGGTCAGTACGCCACAGTCTACCATGCGGATGAAGCCTTTTTGCTCGGGCAGGGTTTTCCTCGCGCCACGAACGGATCCCCATGACTTTTCGAACGCCTTGAGGCAGTCTTCGAGGGTTTTCCATTCAGAGAACCACTCGTTGTAACTGTAGTGGTGGCTTAGATGTTCGTGGATTATGAAGCGGCAACGGTCATCAGGGGGATTGTGCACCTCGAGTGCTTCGATGTATCCTCCCGCGCCGGGATGCCCGCCGGCAGCGTATTCGTGCTGAGTGATGTCATAACGCGTACACTGCCCATATGCTCCGTGTTGAGTGGTTACTTTGCATGATGTGGGTGAGTCGAGATCACGAACAAGCGCAAGCGTTTGCTTGATCTTCTCCACTTTATCCGGTGGCGCTCCAAAACTGAAGTGCTGTCCATCGGCCGTCTTGGCTTCGCCAAATTGCCAGGTTCCCATAACGTTCCACTCCTTCACTTTTGTTTGCATATTCTGTTTTCCAATGTTGCAAAAGGGCGGTCCTCGAAAGAACTACCCTCTATAGTTATTTTTACCATATTTTTAAGGAAATATCAACTTTTTTGGGGTCATGTTTGAAAACTGACTACTTTTGGAGTTTTATATTTTTCTACTCTCGATAGTCACATCATCTCAGGAGTTCTCATCCACTCGGATACAAAAGAAAAAATCCCACCGAAATGGTGAGATATTTTCTTGGTAGCCCCAAGGGGAATCGAACCCCTGTTTCCAGGATGAGAACCTGACGTCCTAACCACTAGACGATGGGGCCATATGATAATTAACAAATTTCTAATTACCAATGACTAATGAAATTTCAATTTTCAAACCTCAAACTTAGAAATAATGACTCAGAAATTATACCAAAAAATGAGGATTTGTTCAATGGATTTGAGGAGGATGTTATACAAAATAAACAACCCGGCTATTTTACCCGGATTGTTTATTTAAAAATAAGAACCCAAAAAGTTCTTTAAGCTTTGCCCATAATCTTGAACATCTTGCATCCGCAAACAGTACAAACACCTTTCATAGCTGCTCTACCATTCTTCATTACAACCTTTTCTTCGTTCTTCATATCTCTCTTTGCTTTGCATTTAACGCAATAACCTTGAGTTGCCATATCCTATCACCTCCTTTCATTTTTGATTTTAATAACCACGATATTGCTATGTTGAAGCACAAAATAAGTCTTGTCAAGAATAAAGTGTGGATAAACAAGCACAAAGTGTGCTTAAAAAACAATATTATACCTTTATATAAGCATAATATTGATTTCTATTTTTTTTCTTTTTTTGTGTCTAAATATGCGCTGTAGGCGGCAATAGCGCCTTCTGCTGTAGCTGTGACCACTTGTTTGAGATCGAACTCTCTGGCAGTTATATCTCCTGCTGCCCAGACGCCCTCGACGCTTGTTTTCATCTCAGCGCCTACCTCGATGTATCCTCTGCTGTTAGTATTCAGGGAGAGATCAGCTACGAGAGCTTTGTTTGGCGTGGAGCCTATCTCTATAAAGACGCCATCAGTATGAATTGTCTTGTCAGTATCCAGTACGACAGATTCTACTTTGTCTGTACCCATAATTTCCGTAACATTTGTACTATATACTATCTCTACATTTTTCTTCTGATTTAGGTTGTCTATCCATGCCGGTTCGGCCCTTAACTCATCTCCCCGATATATCAGGTATACTTTTTCCGCGATGTCACTCATGTATAGAGCAGCTGTAGCAGCAGCGTTTGAACCTCCTATGACGGCAACTGTCTTTCCTTTGTAGAATGGGCCGTCACAAGTCGCGCAGTAGGCAACGCCCTTCCCCAGAAGTTCTTCTTCTCCCTTTATCTTCAACTTTGTTCTCTCTGCTCCCATAGCCAGTATTACCCGCTTTGCTTTGTATGTTTTCTCTGCACTATATAGAACGAAGTGGTCTTTTTCTTTTTTTATTTTCTGAATAGACTCAAATGTTATATCACTTCCCAGCTTCTTTGCATGTTTGAGCATTTTCTGTCCTAGCTCCATACCTGTTACTCCCTCTATACCTGGGTAGTTCTCCACCATATGAGCTTCTGTAATAGTTCCGCCGAAGAGTTTTCCTATAGTCAGGAAGTTCATCTTGTATCTGGCAGCGTATATGGAGGCTGACAGCCCTGCAGGTCCGGTACCTAGAATGATTAAGTCATGCATATTGTCTTCCCTTCTTGATTACTAAGGTATTATACAAAGTTATGCGTAAAAACGCCAACGAAAAGTATTCTGTCTTTAGCCCAAAATTTACGAGATGAAGGCAAAGTTTAGGGTGATGATGACCAGAAGTATGAGACTCAAGGCGAGTGAAGTTCTGAAATGCAGCAGATTCTTTCTTCCCTTATGTATACTCTGAAGTTTCAGCATTATGCCATCGAAGACGATAAAGGCCAGTATCATCGCACACAGGAAGAAAAATGGGATGTTCCTATCACTTAGGGCATTCTCCGGGCTGACAGTTGGGTAAATAGTCTTTTCTCCCGCTACTAGAGTCTGATTCTGGTTTGGTATCTGTCCAGAAACATTGGGGTTCCCGAAGAGTTGGACACTGACAGTTGCCATCTTGCCATCTATAATACCGTTACCGACGGCAATGCCGGTTTCTTTGTATTCTTTATCTAGAATATTTTCTTTGTGTGTGGGGCTTGCCATCCATGCTTTTGTCATGTTGTCAGCTGATATAAACCCTCTGGCAAGGTTCTCCCCTGCTTTCTCATAGAAGTAACCATTTTGATTCATAAATGTCCAAGCTTTCTCTCCTGTAGGAGAAGTGTGATCCCAGTAGTTTTTCTGGAACATATCCTTAAGCTTTGCTTGGGCTGCTTTGTCCAGCACGTCACTTTCTGTAAGTGTTGCTATATGTCTTTCTGCTCTTTGCTGGTTTACATCTATCAGAACGTCACTCTTTAGTTGCGACAGATTTGTAGCGACCGGAGAGTACATGACAAGGCCGAGGCTTAGGTGGGCTAGTATAGCTCCTACAGAGTATACAGACAGGAAGTGATGCCGAAAAGCATGAGGACGGAAGGAGTTGTGGACTCCCGGGACGAATGATTTATGTATAAAACTTGTGACACTTTTCATTTGAGTAAATTGTAGCAGGAATAGGAAAATGTTGGAAGCGTTGGAGGTGATGATAGTTATTCCCCTGTCATTTCGACCGAAGCGGAGAAATCTCTTTGTACTGCTGGTCTTACTACTGTCTTAGTAACTATGTCTATCTATTTTTTAGTATTTTATTTGTTACTTTTTGACAGCCCTCCTTCGCTAAAACTACGGGCGGGTAAACTCCAAGCTTAAAAAATCATCGGCTAACGGTCTTTTCAAAGGGTCTCTTCCTGCATTCATTCTTCTTTAAAAAAATTAACTCGCTCTCTAGCTCAAACAAAATTATTTTTAAAGGTTCATTCACTTGCAAGTTCTCTTTGAAAAACCATGCCGGACCAGACCGATTTCTTTCTAACATTTCCAACAAATCAAACACTTTAAACGTGTTCGTAAAATACAAAAAGCGCTCCCGAAGGAGCACTCTTTGTTTGGGGGTGATTGAGAGCGTTTCTAGAGTTTCAGAAGATATCTACAAAAAATTATTTTTATCCACAAACTCTAGATTCATCTCTCTATATGAAAGAACAAATATGATGTAATTTTATATGTTTAATATACCCGAGTCAAGACCTTTTCTGTGGATAGTATGTGTAAAAAGATATTTGGTTCAGCACTCCGCTCGAGAACATTATAGCATTATTTTATTTTTGAGCATAAAGTAAGACATTATATAAATGTACGTTACAGTGTCTCAAAAAGAGAAAACCCGCCCTCGGAAGAACCGAGATTCGCTTTCACGAATGCGGGTCTCCAAGTGCGGGTTTAGGTGGATATGTTAGAGTTGTTGACCTAGTGGCTACTGCGGTGTTGCATTAAATATTACCTTCCCACCGCGACCAAGCGTTGGCAGTGATCTATGCAGCCACACTTGTCTAAAAGCCAGCCGTTGACGATGATGTTCGGTGAGAGGTTCTTGTGGATTATGCGGTACTGGAAGCCAGGAAGACCCCAGTTGTGCATCACCATGAATCCTCTGTAGGCCTGGAGCGCCCATTCTGCGCCCTTCTTTGGTAGATTGCCTACAGCGTCTCGTACCTTATCACAGAACATCTCGATGGATGCATCGTCGAGAGTTGAGATAGAACCGCAGTGAGGACAACGATATGCCACATCGTTGCTCTGAAGATTGCGGGCAACGTTCGAGAGGATTTTGTCCAGGTGTCCGCTAAGCCCCCATGTCCACATATCCGCCCAACCGCTTCTGCCCTCATGATGCGAGTCCTTGTGGCAGGCGGGGCATTCGAGCAAGATCGATGTCTCGAGTCTACTGTCGCTGCCGCTGCCCTGGATATACTTGGGCCTCTCCTGTGGCGTTCCGACATGGTCGAAATATGCCCCCTTATCCTCAGGGATGGGATCGGCCACAACAGTCAGTTTCTTGAGTTTCAACAGACTCACCTTCTTTCTTTTCGTAGGTCAGATGCCTTTCTATCCGTGATGTACTTATAGTTTAGGTCACCGCTGTAAACATCTAGAATTGTTTACTTGGTGACCCTCTTGTATATCTGTGGTTAATATAACACAAAAGCTGCTTTTATACAAAAAATAATCAAAAGTTATACCAAATATGTGTTAGAGACTGGGTCTGATTCAGAAAAAACTCAACTTGTTAAAAATCTAAATATAAAGCTCGCCATTCATGATAGAAAGATAGTAGAAGTCTAGGATTTATTTTGATTAGTGATGTGATAATTAACCTTTGATATCATTAGATGCACAGAGCTTGCTAACTCAGTTATTACTGGAACAGATTTATACCCCATTACAAAATATTCAAACTCTTTTTTTACATAGTACTGATTGGCGAGAGTCACCATCTCCACCGTAGTACTGTCAAACGTAATATTATACCGATTCTTTAACAACTCCATACTTTTCTCTAAATCATGCCCAAGTCCTTTTAGCTCCAAATATGATAGCCCTTTTAACCTTAGCCAAGACTTCATAGCTAACTCAAATGAGTGACAAAGCAGATAGTACTTAACGGGAAAGCAATCCGTATCCTTAGGGTGTTCTTTATTTATCGTTTCGTACCCCTGATAGTATTCTTTTGCATAATTTAATAGGCCTCTTGGAGTGGTTCTCTTTTCCATCTCATCTATTTGAACTTGATTCATCAATAGCTCCTTAACATAATGAGCAAACCGATTGGCTTGCTAATTCTTAGTAGGTCAACCAGTTGGTTCTGGTTTTAATAATGTATCAGACACGTCGAGCACCTATAGCGCTCGTCTTGGTTCAGCACTTCGCTCTAGGACATTATAGCATTATTTAACTTTTATGTAGGATTGGCAGCCCCAAGAGCAAGTTCTATTGCCTCCTTTACTCCGGGATACATTTTACAACTACACATTTCTTCAAGAGACATAAACTTAATCTCTTGGCCCTCATTACAACTCAAATCTTGAATGCCGTCATAAATTTCAAAAAAGCGAACCGTATTAACTTTTTTACCGTCGGGTAAAGTATATCTGGCAGACATCAGCTTGGTTGGATTATTAGATATGTATCCTGTTTCTTCTTTTAATTCTCTTTGGGCGGCTTGTAAGAAAGTTTCGCCTTTTTCTACTCGACCACCGCCAGCAAACCCCCAATGGTTTGGGTAGGTTATTTTTGGCGAGTTGTCTCGTAGCTGAACTAAGGCTTTATTATTGGAAATTAATATAATGGCAGCCGACTTAATATTCATGTTTAATAATTAAATTCAATAGACCTTGGTTCGGGAGGCAGGATTTCCACCAGAGGCGGATAAACTTCTCATCCTGCATTTTATATCTTTGGTTCGGGAGGCAGGATTCGAACCTGCGGTCACGGGACCAAAACCCGCTGCCTTACCACTTGGCTACTCCCGAGCGAACTTAATGATTTTACCATTTTAGGGGGCGATTTTCAATCGATATAGAATCTTTCGTTGCTAGTTCCGATATTTGTCAACACATCATATACGTTGGTTCCAGCGAGCATGGCTATGTTTTCAGCAGTGATTTCTGTGGTCCCTTGTTTGCCTAGTACGGTAACCTCGTCGCCCTGTTCAACACCGGGGTTATCTGTTACGTCTATCATTGCAATATTCATGCAGATAGCCCCGACTATAGGTGACTTCTTGCCTCTTATAATAACCTCCCCTTTGTTAGACAAGGAACGGTTTAACCCATTAGTGAAGCCAACTGGAAGTATGGCGATCTGACTATCTCTCTGAGTAATGAATGTCCCATCGTAGCTTATTGGGCTACCTTTTGATATATTTCTAACCTGCATGACTCTTGTCTTGAAGGAAAGAGCAGAGACCAGTTCGAGTCCTTGTTCTTCTCTAGTGGGATTGAGTCCATAGATGGTTATACCGGGACGGACGAAGTCTAGATGGGACTCTTTGTAGCCCAGTATACCAGAACTTTTTGCCATATGTTTGTAGTGAAAGCTGATGCCGGTGGTTTCTAGCTGATTTACTATGTTCTTGAATGTATTGATTTGTCTCTGCGTAAAAGTCTTTTGACTAGCTTGACTTAGATGACTATAGATTCCTTCAAACTCAATATGCTTTAAGTCTCTCATGCCATCAATAAATGCGATAACTTCTTTTTCATCTAGTCCATACCAACCCATGCCGGTATCTAGTGGTATATGTATTTTCGCCCTTTTCCCCTGTCTCTTAGCCTCGTTGTCTAGAGCTACAGCGACCTTTATATCGTATAGAGAAACTGATAAATCCCATTGAATGATTTCTTTTACTTGGCCAATCGGCACATCGTAGAGAACCAAGATTAATCCCTTGATACCACTTTGCCTAAGTTTTAACCCCTCTTGGATATTGGCAACTCCAAGGGCATTCACGCCCTCTTCTTGACAAATCTTTGCAGTCTCGACTAAGCCATGGCCATACCCTTCAACCTTTATTACAGGCATTAGTTTTACATGTTTGCCGACGAAGTTCTGAACGGTTCGTATGTTCTGACGTATAGCGCCCAGGTCTATTTCCACCCATGAACTTTTCGTTTCTATTTTGGAGTTTATTTTTGTAATCATTTCAGATGAATAACCTTAATAAGTAGAAGGATACAATCGCGTATAAGGTTCCGGCGAGGACTTCTTTCGGTGTGTGCTCATTCAGACGAATTCTAGACCAGGCTATTACGAGAACCAGAGGTAAGAGGAATATAAACCTTTGGTCTATATAGGTGGACAGAATAATCACGGAGGAGACAAAGGCAAAGGCATGACCACTAAGCTTATATTTCAGTGTTACCATCACAAAACCCACTGCCATCAAGAAGTAAATGATAACTATAGAGAAAAGCTCAGGATTGACACGTAAGAGCCGTATGCTTGTTATAAATACCATTACTGAGAATAGAGAGAATATAAATGGAACAAGCCTCTGCTTCCTTACCTTTATATGCAGGTTCGTCAGTTTCCCCTTCAGATAAAGTCTCAGGATGAAAGCTGCCGGGAGGAGTATTATAAAGAAAAGTCCTAAGAACAGAGTCTTCAGAAAGATATCTGTATCAGCACTGTAGTAGTAGAAAAGATAACCAAAGAAAAATGCCCATACTAGGAATGGGGTGGATATGACTGTTATTATCTTTGCAAACTTTTCCTTGTTCATTTCAAATATCCGAGAGCATCTTTGATTCTCTTTATAGACTCTTCTCTCCCGAGTGCCCACATAAGTTCATTTGGCGAGGGGCTTTTCTCTTCTCCCGACAGAGCTACTCGCACAGGCCAGTATACATCTCCGTTTGAGAGATTTTCTGCTTCTACGACGGATTTTAGAATATTATCATACTCCTGGCTTCCCGCTTCCGCGGGAATGACAGAGGAGGAAAGCGCTTTCAAAACGCTTGTCAGCCCCTTTTCAGTGGCTTCTGTCGTACTTTTGCCGAATACCAGTATTCCAGAGTCATATTTTATATTTTCAAAAAAATAAGCAGTATCTTCGGTAAAGTCTTTTAAAGTTACTATTCTGGTTTGCATAACGGTCAGTGCACGCTCGAAAAGTGCTGAGTCTTTTCCTTTTGAAAAGCCCGGTCTGAAGGTATCAATCTCTTTCTTTAAATCAGAAATGTTCATCGCTCTTATCTTCTCCCCGTTGATCCAGTTGAGTTTATCGAGGTCAAAAACTGCTGGTGACTTCCCCACTCTTTTCAAGTCAAATTTCTTTTCTAACTCTTCGCGGGTAAAAATCTCTTGGGTGGTACCGTCATTCCATCCAAGTGAAGCAAGGAAGTTCAGCATGGTGTCTGCCAGGTACCCACTGTCTTTATAATCCATAATCGCCGTGTCGCCGTGCCTTTTTGATAGTTTACTTCTATCTTTCCCTATTATGTGTGGCATGTGAGCGAACTCGGGTGGGTTCCATCCGAAAGCTTGGTAGAGGAGTATATGCTTTGGTGTGGAAGATATCCACTCCTCTGCTCTTATAACGGTTGATATTTTCATCTCATGGTCATCGACCACACTTGCCAGATGATATGTTGGGTATCTATCAGACTTTACTATAACAAAGTCATCCTGGATATCCGTGCGAATGGTAACTTTGTCTCTGATGATATCATTCCAAGTAATTTCTTTTGGTTTCTCAGGAATTCTAAATCGTATGACTGGAGTCTTCCCTGCTTTTTCCATCTTCTCAATATCTTCTGGTGTTAGTTTTCGGCAGAATGAGTCATATCCGGGAGGCTTGCCTGCTTTGACTTGCTCTTCACGTAGATTCGCAAGTCTTTCCTTGGAACAGAAACATTTATAAGCCCTACTTTCAGACAGAAGTTTATCTACATAACTGCTGTAGATGTCTAGCCGGTTTGACTGATGAATTTTTTCTTCATTATCCCACTCTAAACCTAGCCACTGCAGACTTTCCTCTATATAGTCTACTGCTTCAGGAACCATACGTTCTCTATCGGTATCTTCAATTCTCAGGATGAACTGTCCATTTTGAGACCTAGCGTAAAGAAAATCATAAATAGCCGTACGGATATTCCCTACATGCGGTTTACCTGTTGGTGATGGAGCGAATCGGGTCTTAATCATGTGTATATCCTGTATTCAGTGCCAAAGTATTATTTTCTTTTTCTGGGGGGTCTGTTGTTGTCTATTAAAACTTTGTCTATCAGTAAGTCAAGATCTGTAAGTTCATCAGCTTCTTCTATTAGTTTTGATGAAGTGCTTTTACCAAATGATATGACTTCTGCTCGACATCCTTCTGCCTTAGCGTGGTGTAAAAGTTCCTTGTAGTCTCCGTCTCCGGAGCATAGGACTATAGCATCAAGCTTGGGCGCCATTTTTAAGATATCAACTGTGATGCCTACATCCCAGTCGCCCTTCTTATGTCCGCCGGCGAATGTTTGTAAGTCTTTTGACTTGACGTCAAAGCCGAGTTTTCCGAGTGCGTCGAAAAATGACTGCTCGTCAGGCAGGTCTGCCTTTATTGTATAAGCTATCGCTCGGATAAGCTGTCTGTCTGCAGTTCCCATCTTTATAATTTCGCCAAAGTTTACTTTTTTATCATAGAGAGCTCTGGCTGAATAGTATAGATTTTGTACATCTACAAATATTGCTACTCTCTGGTTTGGATTTTTCACTTTATCTCCTTTGTCATTCCCGACCCCGTTCGGGAATCTATATAATAAATATTCTGGATTCCCGCCTTCGCGGGAATGACTGTTGGGGGTTGGTTTGGATTTTTCATATTTTTCTCCTATTCCAGCCAAAGACTGGTCGGCCTATGGATGAAATTATTAGTTACATTTTAAACTATTTTTTATACTTGGTTGATCATTGGCAATTGGTACTTGGAAATTTCTATAAATCTATCTCCATGCCTTCGTTTGTTATTCTAACATCTTTTGGCGTATATTTCGCATTTATTTTTTCGTCAAAGCCTTTTTGGATAAGCTGTGTCAGCTTATCTTGAAGAGATTGTGGCATGTCGACCTTACCCACTCGTAATGAAGATATTTCTGCTACGAGCTTATCATCTTTTATAGAAGGGTCAACCCTCCCCTCAAAGGTGGATGAAAAAGGTATGTTTGCCATACCGGAAATTCGCATAGAGGAAGCATCTTTTTTTGATACCACATCTTTAACAACCAACTTGCAACAACTTCTAAAGAAGGTATCAATGTCAGAGAAACTAAGTAAGATTGTCCCATCCTTTAATCTTATATTATCATCAGAAAAAGATTTCTCCTCTTTTTGATTGGAACTAGAAATAATAGGTAGTTTTATCTTCTTCATGAATATGATACTGCTTGAAATGATGCAAATCGCCAGCATGAAAAGAAGTAAAGGTTTTAGAATGCTATTTTTCATAGAAAGTTAGAAGCTTATTTTGTCTTCGCGAATATCCAGTTCTTTCCAGTCCTGTGCTATGTCATCCCATGTATAGATATTTATTTTATTTGTAAACTCTGTATCATCTACGACGTATTCTACCAGGGCTTTTCCGGCCTGAGTCTTGTTATAGTGCATTTTTCGGTCTAGAATAACCGGCTTCGTAGTCCTGACTACCAGTGTCTTGCCCATGGAGCCGTCAAAAACTATAGAGTCTTTTTCTCCCTTTATCTCGTTTCCAATATCATCAGTCATGACATCAGGTTCGGTTTTTTCCTCTATAATATCGAACTTTTCTCGAATGTTTTCTCTTAAAGTATCCCATTTTTCTTGATTCATGTTTTACTCCTTTACAAATATTGTTTAAAGGCAACAAGTGCAACCACCAGAGTTACAAGAACCACCACAAAACCAGAGAGGATTATGAGCATATCGTACTCTCTAGTGAACCCCTCTTCACTTACGGGCTCATCCCAGAGACTTTTCTTTTTCTCTTTGATATCCGTTCCTGGCATATAACCTCCCTTTTGAGATATCTGAGGACTGATGTCATTCATGACGGCGACTTTAGGAGGTTCTGGCTGGGCAGGGGCAATGGTGTCCAGTATTTGCTCACTTGCTTTTTCCAGAGCATCATCTTTTTCCAGTGTTTTTCCATCCTGGAGCTCTTTTGCATCTTCCGAAAGGATATCTAACAGTATAGCGCTACTTCCCAGCTCGTCCTTACTCTTTGCGGGTAAGCCGGTATTTTTAGACAGCTCGATGGTTTCCTTGGGTATATCTACAGGAGATTCTGTCGGAGCAAAAGATTGTATGCCCACGTCATCAGGTACAAGTTCAGGCATCTTATGTTTTGGCGGTTCAGCGGGCTCTTCTGACAAAATGTTCGAACAGTTAGTACAGTAAGTCTTTCCTGCTATCTTTATTGTTTCTTCTTCCTTCTTACAGTGTTTGCAGGTCATCAACCCTCCTTCTTACAATGTTGAAACTGATGGATCACGTTGTTTGTTGGAATTGTTTGTTTTTTCATTTTCCGCATTTCCTACAACTTCCTCAATTCTAACGTATTTATTAAAATGGTATATCTTCGTTTGTCAAATCGTCCAAGTATGGTGAACGGTAAAGTTCTACTCCGAGATGTCGATTATATTCTGTAAACTGTATGCCATCTTCACTGTTCTGAATTGTGTTGTATGCGGGGTTAATCTTGAAAGATGCATAGTCTAGATAACTTAAAGCCACTGCCTCAGCCGTTTTGGGTGGAACAGGGCTTCCAAACTCCAGTGTGCCATGGTGGGAAAGAATCATGTGCAGAACCTCATCCAGTAAGTCTTGTGGCATATCCTTTGGAGCGTGAGACTTTATAAAGTCTGCGCCCATAAAAATATGTCCAAGGAGCCTACCTTTGAAGGTCATCGTTATAGCAGTACCCGTATCATAGTCAAAAACTTTGCCAAGGTCATGCACTATAATACCTGTAATCAAAAGATCGGAGTTTAGCTTCGGATATCTCTTTAGTATTCCATCTGCCATAGCCAGCATATCGAGGACATGTTCCTGTATGCCACCGCGATAAGCATGATGGACCACGAACGCGGCAGACGACTCCTTATACTTTTTTGTGAACTCGTCATCAAAGATGTTATCAAGAAGTTTTTTTAAATGATTGTTTTTTATTCTAGATCTATATCCGCTGATATCTTTCCACATTTCTTCTATATCAAAACTGCTTGTGGCCATAAAGTCATCAGGTTCATACTTGTCCACCTTACTCATATTTGTGATTCTCATCTGAGGACCATTGAACTCCTCGATGGTAGCTGAAACGCTGACTACATCTGCTTCTTCTACAGTCTCACAGTTTGTCATGTCGTCTGACCATATCTTTCCCTTTGCGGAACCGGTTTTGTCAGACAGAGTAATGTCGATATATGGGCGGTTATTTCTGGTTGCAGTTTTCTTGTAACTTTTCACTGCGAAAAGCTCACCAAAAACGCTATCCCCTACTTTTAGATCTTCTACGAATAATTTTTTCATAAATATATTATAGAGCAAGTGTTGGAATTGTTCTAGCTGTTTTAGTTTATTTTAGAGTATAACAACTCAAACATTTCTAACAGTTCTAACTTTCCTTTATTTCCACAGAGTGCTTTTCTTATAGTCGTCAAGGTTCTCGACTGCCAGTCCTGTACCCTTCGCTACACACAGGATTGATTCATCGGCTACACATGCTGATACGCCTGTTGCTTTTGAGAAGAGTTTATCGAGGTTCCGGAGTAGTGATCCACCTCCTGTCATTACCATTCCGCGATCTATAATGTCACTCGAAAGTTCAGGTGGGGTCTTTTCCAACACACTTCTGATAGATAACAGTATTTTATCAAGCTCGTTTTGCATGGCTTCAGTTATCTCGGTAGAGTTTACTGCAATAGTTTTCGGAAGCCCTGCCAGAACGTCTCTTCCACGTATTTCATAAGTTTTCTCCTTTGGAAGCGGTAAGGCGCTGCCGATAGCTATCTTTATCTCCTCGGCTGTTTTGTCTCCTATTGCCAGATTGTACTTTTTTCTAATGTAGTCAGTGATACTTTGATCTAGCTTGTTTCCCCCTATTCTCACTGAGCTTGAAGCCACGATGCCACCCAGCGATAGTACTGATACCTCTGTGGTGCCTCCTCCTATATCCACTATGAGATTTCCGGCGGCGGTGTCTATGGGTATCTCTGCGCCGATGGCAGCAGCTATCGGTTCAGGGATAATATAGGCTGCCTTTGCCCCGGCTTGTTTTGTAGCATCAATGACAGCCCTTTTTTCTGTGGAAGTGGCGCCTGCAGGAACACTTATCATAACTTCAGGGCGAAAAAGCCGGACTCCACCACTCACTTTGTTTATAAAGTATCTAATCATGGACTCTGTAACTCGATAATCTGCTATTACCCCATCACGAAGTGGTCGGTAAGCTTTAATCTCATCCGGAGTACGGCCGACCATTTCCTTCGCTTCTTCACCAACTGCTAATACTTTATTGTCTTCACTGACAGCTACCACAGAGGGTTCGTTTATTACAATACCTTTCCTTGGTATATATACGAGAACGTTTGCCGTTCCCAAATCTATGCCGATACGCTTTACTAACACTGTTATTTTACCTTTCTCAAATTGAATCTAGCTTCTTATATATTCTTTTACAACACTGGGCTTAAGATTTTTTAGTTTTAATTTCCGAATTACCAATTTCTAATTCCCAACGAATCCCTAATTATTAAATTTAACATTTGAAATTTATCTGGGAATTGGTCCTTGATCATTGGTTATTATCTACTCTTCTCTCTTTATTTTTGCTCCTAGTCCTTGAAGTTTTTCTATAATATTTTCATAGCCTCTGTCTATTATTTCTGCATTTATGATTTCACTCCTACCCTCTGCTATAAGAGCGGCGATAATCAATGTTGCTCCGGCTCTCAAGTCTAGACTTTCAATTCTTTTCCCTTGAAGGTCTGTAGGTCCTATTATAACTGCTCTATGCGGGTCAAGGATAGAGGCATTTGCACCCATCGCCATCAACTCTTTCAAATAGTTTAGCCTGCCTTCATACATAGTTTCATGTATGAGCGATGAACCTTCTGCCATTGTCATAAGAACGGCAAAGGGTGCTTGTAGGTCAGATGGGAAGTGTGGAGATGGCGCTGTCCAGAGTTTTTTGATAGGTTTAATTCGTAAACTTTTCTTCATATGTATAGAGTTTTTTTCTAGTTCAAAGTTCATGTTTGCTTCTCTGAATTTTGAGAAAATAGTGTAGTCCATTCTGTCGGTTTCTATATTTTCAAGGGTTAATTCACTGTTTGTCGCAGCAGCCAGTATCATATAAGTGCCGGCTTCTATTTCATCAGATATCACCTTGTAATTTGTTGGCTTCAATGTGTTTACGCCTTCAATTGTAAGTATACTGGTCCCAATGCCTGAAATTCTCGCTCCCATTTTATTTAAGAAATGACACAAATCTTGGACGTGAGGCTCACAAGAAGCAAGTCTTAAAATCGTTGTACCTTTGGCAAGGCATGCTGCCATCAGTAAGTTTTCAGTAGCAGTGACACTCATTTCCCATAGAGTAATAGTTGTTCCTTTAAGTTTTGGAGCCTCAATATGATAGATTTCCCCATCTTCTATTACTGTTGCTCCCATATCTCTAAAAGCATCAAAGTGAGCGTCAAGTGGCCTGTTGCCTATATAGCATCCACCAGGAGCCGGAACTCGAACCTTCTTGTTTCTTGCTAGCAGAGGACCGACCAGAAGGATAGATGCTCTGATTTTTCTAACTAATGATTCATCAGGATTTTTGCCATTTATAGCGGTTGTATCAATCTTTAGAGTGTTGTTTTTGAAATCAACATGTGCCCCTAAACTTTTCAATATACTAAGCATATCGTGGATGTCTGTAATATCAGGGACATTTGTAAGAACACACTCTCCTTTGACGAGAACGGTAGCGGCGATGATTGGAAGAGCAGCATTTTTCGAACCGCTTATTTTCACGGTTCCCTTGAGATGTGCTAAGCCTTCTATTATGAGAGTTGACATATTGACTTCTACCTTCTTAAATCTAAAAATAAAATGCAGTCAAGATTATAGCACAGAAATGCAAAATGTTCTATGAGTGAAAGTCGTCAGCGTTTTTTAAAAAGAGTATCAGTATAGTTTTTGACTTTTTAATTCTCACTTAATCTTGTATAATAGTGAAACCGTGAATAAAAAAACAAGAAAAAGACTATTCCTTTATCTAACTTATGCAGCCACAGTTTTCCTTTTTACAGCGATAAGCACTCTTATTGTGTTGTCTGCAACCGGTTATGAAGTAAAGTTTGGAGAGAAAGAAATAACAATAGAAGAAACCGGAATGGTAATAATCAGCTCAAAACCATCAGGTACTAACATATACGTGAATGGAGCAAAAAATAGTCAAAAAACCAGTCTAATCTTTTCTGTCAAGCTAGATAAAATACATGAAGGAAAATATACTTTGCGTCTTGAAAAGGAAGGGTTCTATACATGGGAGAAGGAAATAGAAGTTTTCCCCGAAATGGTTACTTGGGCCAACTATGTCCTCTTGTTCTCAAAAGAGCCAAAAATAGAACAGAGCATCATCGCAGGTAATATAAAAGGTTCACTAGTATCAGAAAATAAGAAAAATACTATATTCCTTTCTGAGACCAAGTCAGGTAGCTCCATATATTCGCTAAATAATGAAAATGGTAAATACGAAAAAGTTTTTACTACTACGAGCATGCCAAAGAAAAGTAGGGTCAAGTCTATTCGACTTCTCGAAATGAGTAAAGACGGCAAAAGCTTGCTTCTGAGTGCAGTAGTAGGAAAGAAAGTGAAGTCTTTCTACATGGATATCTCATCTCCAGGAGAGAAAAGTATCAATGCTATTTCTACCATAGGTCTTGATCATATAACCTTCAATGATGTTGCTAATAAGGAAGTTTTCGGTATAAAGAGTAAGGGACTTTATCGGTTGGGTCTGGCAGCAAATAATATGTCAAATACTCTAGACGCAGATGTTGTACAGGCCTTTTCTATTGATGACCAGATTTTTTATATAAAGGATTTGTCAGGCAAAAAATCTTTATGGCAAATGCACAGTGATACAAGTGACAAGAAAATGATTTGTGATGATATACCCCAAGGGACAGAGTATGATATAAATATTTCATCTAAAGATAAAAAGATAGCTCTTCTCACTGATGATAAAAAGTTATATCTTTTAGAAAAAAAAGATAGTCAATATACACCTCGAGAGATAGGAAGCAAAGTGTCTGACTTAGAATGGGCCCCTGATGGTACTCGGCTATTCTTCCAAACAAAAAAGACGGTTTTTGTTTTGGATATGGATGTAGACAGAACTTTTGAAATAAAAAACGAAGGTAACTACAAAGGTTTATCATGGTATGACAGCCGTCATCTGCTCGCGCAAAAAGACAAGAGCGCAGTCATAATGGATTTCGATGGTACTAATGTCATAGACCTAGGACGAGCTATAGATGATTCTCAGGTGTTTTCATCACAGGGGACTTGGGATATTTTCTTCTTCTCCCCCTCCGCCAAAAAGCATCAGTTTGTTCTAAATAGATATCAGCCAGAGTTTTAGTTTGGCTTTATAAAAGACATCACTTTTTCCCAAAGGGAAGTATCGCTTTCTCTGGGGTCTATATTTACTATTTTATGTCTAGTCACAGTAGTTGGCTTATAGAAGGCAGGATCAGTTCTGTCTAGTTTGACGACTAATCTCTTCCAGCTGGTTCCCGGAGGGGTGCAGGTCATAAGGGTCATCGTTGGAGTTTTCGTTTGAACTAGGGTATTCAGACTTTTTGCATCGACAACGGCTTTGCTTCTCACGGTATAGACAAACTTTTTCCCTTCATGATAAACAATAGCCTTGTCTCCTACCTCTAGCTTGTCTAGGAGAACAAAAACATAGTTATATTTACCTGTATCCCACCAGTAGTTTGAGCTATGTCCGGTAATGAATGTATTCCCAACTTCTCCCGGCATCGCAGTACCTTTGTAGTGGACTACTCCACTATGGAGTTCTTCTTGTATTTTTTTCTCATTAGTTGATGTAGCAAATATGACAGGAGCGTTTACTTTGATCTTTGATATGACAAGGCGACTACCATGTGGGATGACTTCTCCTGAAGCAAGAGATGCAGGGCTAGCTGTCTTTCTCTTCACTATTTCATCGGTCTTTACTATCACCTGTTGGCTGTTGTTCTGATCTTTCCAGGTAAGCCGTGTATATATAGTCGGAAGATTAAAAATTAGATAGATTCCAAAAAATACTCCCAGAGCTATTGACGGGTAACGATATCTTTTCATTCCTAGTTTTTTTCGTAGAAATATATAGACCCTTTTAAGAGCGCAGTTAAACTTATAAAAACCAGTGGGTTTCTTTACTATCTTGACTCCCACTTTCTTTTCTTCACTATATCTCTCACCTTCTGTCTTGTCAGCTGTGCGGGGCTTAATCTTTTTTGCCTTTGGAATAAGCCGAGACTTCATATCAGAAATAATGTCCATCAATCTACTGTGCCCATGAGCATCTTTAAAAATCCGAAAAGTTTCTTCCAGCTCGGATATCTTCGGCTCATCATTTGTTACAACAGGATCTTTATCTTGATGCATAGGCTTACTTTAACATAAATAATACAAAATGTCAATGGTTTTAGCTTGTTTTATGCAAGCAAATACAGTATAATTGTACAGGTTTTGATCATCATTTACTTGTATTTTAACACAAAAATATGCCGAAGTGGTCCACGCACTTACTTTCATTAAGTGCGGGATAAACTCCACTATAAAACATTGTGTCCGCGTGGCGGAACTGGTAGACCTGCCTGCCGGCAGGCAGGCGCGCAAAATATGCCGAAGTGGCGGAACTGGTATACGCGCACGACTCAAAATCGTGTGGGCTTACGCCCTTGGGGGTTCGACTCCCCCCTTCGGCACCAAATCAAGAGACTTTATGAGTCTTTTTTTATTCATAAAAACATTGACAAAAACATTTATTTACAATATAATATGCGAGACTTTTTCTGAAAATTATACCTTCTCTGAAAGGAGAATGAAGTGCACATTATAAAGATTGGAAAAAAGCTCTACCTCGAGGAGAATGTAGAAGCAGGGGGAGACCTCTGCGACATTGCTCTTCTCGATGAGTGGGGAGACTATCGCCTTCCCGATGCCCATAGCGTAAATGATATGGGTGACACCCTTGTCTACTTTGAAATAGTAGAAGGAGAGGAACTCAGTGTTCTCCGTGTTCGGCTTGAATACGATGAGAAAGTAGAAACTGAGAGGGTGCTTCTGGACCGTTTCAGGGTTATTTGGGAGGAGGGATTGCCTAAGTTTGAGATGAGAATGATGCTTGACTCAAGCATCTTCACTGACCTCACTGTGGAACATATCAACTTGATTGAACGATATGCCGACAAGAATATCAGTGCGAACCCTAGTATGAAGGGGCAGTATAAGGACTTCAGCCGACAGTATTCAGAAGATTGGGGCGAGATGGAGAGAGTCAAGTCCTCAGAGTACGAGGAAAGATTTGTGGAGCTGGAAGATCTCGGAGTCAAGGTGCATAACACATCAACAGGCACTCGCGTGACGATCTCTCTATCCAGAAGCCCCTACTCCAGAGAGTCGGCGAAGAGCCGGACTATCAGAGCAATTATGGATGCTCTAGACCTAAGGGTCATCACTCATGTGATTACGGAAAACGATGATGGATTTACGGTGGAGGTCCCTGAAAATATAAGTTTCATAAAGATCAGAGACTCTTTCCCCGTCTGAACTCCCTCGCTTTCATAGTCAATCTCCCCTGCCCCGCTTGCGGGGCTTTTTCTTTTGCCGAAAAGTTGCGCAAGCTTTAAAACTTTGATATAATTTATCTTCAACGGTACGCTAGTACTTTGTAGCAAACTTTAGTAAGGTCAAATCTCTAGGGGAAGGGAGGATCTCTTTTCGCGGGTTTTTATTCAACTTCAAGAGGAAGGAAAAGGATTGATAAACATTGTTTTGCCTCCGGAACCTGACCCACGTGATATCCATGCGGGACCAGACCCATACGCGGTATCCGAAAGCCAGATAATGGCTATCAGAGAGGCATTCCCTCAGGTTGAGAGTAGCCCTGTAAACATGGTCAGGAGAAACTTCTGGGAGTTATTCTCATCCTGTGCAAAGGGTGTTGTCGGCTATGTCAAGCATGGCCACATCCTCTACATCGAGGGCGACGAGATGGAGCTCAAGGTGTTAAGCCGTGAGTTAGCTGGTTGTCGCGAACTCGAGGTGCGTACAGCCGAGTGGCTTCATTGGGCGGGATCAGCGCTTGTTCCCAGTGGGAACCCCTCAGGTTGTCGAGGTGAGCTGAAGCTCCTAACCCCCGCATTTGTCCCTGGTCATACCAGTATGCTGGTGACACGCAAGCGGAGGAATAAAAAAAAGGTGCATACACCCCGCACCAGCAAACCCCGGCGGTAACTCGCGTTTATTCCTACAAAGTCACCGACGACCAAGCCCGGACTAAACCCCGGGCTTTATTCTTTATATAAAACAAGAAAGACCCCAAATGAGGGTCTTTCTCATAGAATGATTTCTGCCTTCTTTAGACGTATTTTCTAGCCATTTTACCAATAACCGGGATTTCCCATTCTTCGTTTTGATATGCTTTAACCATAGCCATAATCCAAACGATAAGGAATCCAATCCATACAACCGGTGTCAAGAGACCAATGATTGCCCCTATGCCTCCTGTTATAACTGCAAATATTGGGATTAAAATCATCAAACCAATCCATATAGCTGCAATAGCAATGTTTAGTATGATTGATTGTATAGCATGAAATCGAACAAACTTGTTATCTTTTTCTATCAGGACGAAGATAAGTCCACCAACCCAACCAAAAAGATAAGCTAGTAGTGCTGCTACATTCGGTTCAAGACCTGTGCCTGTTTTCTTTGTTTCTGCCATTTCATTCACCTCCCTTCTTTTTTGTATTTCGTTTACTTGGTAACATTATCATTTATATGGCAGGTGTTTGCAATAGGATTTTTTACAAATCATTTGACTGGAGGCTTTTTTTATAATATAATACTTCGGTAGCTAAACGAGGAAAGACATGGCTCATAAGAAAGGTGGAAGTAAGACAAAAAACGGTAGAGATAGCGCTGGTCAGAGACTAGGCGTGAAGCTTTTTGGTGGTGAATTTGCTCATGCAGGGCAGATACTCATCAGACAGCGCGGTACGAAGTGGGAGCCGGGAGAAAACGTCTCCAGAGGTAGAGATGATACTTTGTACGCAAAAGCAGATGGTTTTGTAAAGTTTACAAAGAAAGAGCTGCTTAAGTATACGGGAAGATTAAAGAAAAAAACCATCATAAACGTAGAACCAGAGAAAAAATAAAAATCAGCCAAGAGGCTGATTTTTAAGTTATACTAGGAAACGCTACTTTTCTTTTACAGCTGGGACCACATCTATCTGTATATCCGTTGAGAGGCCGTGACCTATTTTGATATGAGCTGTGTGAGTGCCCTTTTCTTTTATTGGTTCGGGGAACTCTATATTGGCCTTATCTATATCATAGCCACTTTCTGTAAGTGACTCGGCTACTTCTCTGTTTGTCACAGAACCGAAGAGTTTACCCTCTTCTCCAACCTGCATTTCAAGTTTTATTTTCACATTTGCAAGTTTTTCAGCAAGTTTCTCAGCTTCCTGAACTTTCTTCTCCTCTTCTTTCTTTATCTTTTCGAGTTTCGACTCAAGTTTTTTCTCCTCTTCCGGTGTAGCCATCACCGCCAAACCTTTCTTCAGAAGGAAGTTTCTTGCATATCCATCAGGGACATTCTTCATATCCCCTACTTTGTTATTCTCAACGTTTTCCAGAAAAATTACCTTTACCATTTGTTACTCCTTCCATCTTGTTGTCATTCCGGACTAGATCCGGAATCCAGTATTATGTTAATTTTAAACTTCATTGGAAATTGGAAATTCTCAACGTAGAAGTTTTAACGCTTCGTTGAGCTGTGGATCTTTACTATTATCAAAGTCTTTGTCGGTCAGCTTTACTGCTATATCCGGTTTCAGTCCTTCTTTCGATATGTTCACTCCGTTTGGAGTGTACCAGTGGGCTACAGTTACCTTGAGTTCGGAACCATTAGGTAGACTTACTAGTTCCTGTACAGAGCCCTTGCCAAACGTCTTCTCTCCTAGAAGCTGCCCTCTGCTGTTGTCTCTGATGGCTCCGGCGACTATTTCAGATGCAGATGCAGAACCCTCGTTTACCAGAACTATCATAGGATACTTGCCCTTATCGGTCATCTTTCCGAGACCGCTGGCTTTGAATACTTCTTTCTTGTTTCTCTTCTCATCCTTCTCCATCACAACTATACCTTTTGCCACAAACTCGCTGGAGATGTCTACGGCTGAGTCCAGATATCCGCCGGGATTGTTTCTGAGGTCTAGGATGACTCCCCTTGCGCCCTTCTCTATACCGAAGTTCTCAGCTTCCTTCACCAGACTTACGGTATCTTCATCAAATCTAGAGATATTTATATACAAGATGTCCCCCTTCATAGAGTATTTCACACTTTTTACATCTATCTTCTCCCTCTTTATAGTTATAACTTTGTCCTTGCCATTTTTGATAATGGTTAGCTTGACCTCGGTGCCTTCCTTCCCTCGTATTTTATGTACGGCTTCCATAATACCCATATTCAGAGTACTCTCATCATTTATCTTGAGTATGGGGTCTCCCGGTTTAAGTCCTGCTTTCTCTGCAGGTGAACCGGCGAGAGGAGCTAGTATTTGAAGCTGGTTCTTCTTAATCCCTATCTCAGCACCTATTCCGGAGAAAGTACCACTTAGATCTTCATCAAAAATCTTCTTCTCCTCGGGTGTCATAAATACTGTGTATGGGTCTCCCAGAGAGTTCACCAT
>Ga0172369_10001493_pt1 | contig 33604 bp, 23 predicted proteins | sample LakKiv25m_FD_114539 | JGI IMG/M metagenome (GOLD analysis project Ga0172369, IMG submission 114539) | Freshwater microbial communities from Kabuno Bay, South-Kivu, Congo - kab_022012_11.25m | ecosystem: Environmental > Aquatic > Freshwater > Lake | place: Democratic Republic of the Congo... | reverse complement strand
GTGAATTTAACGTATTTCTGTAATGGCGAATCGGGATTTATTTCTGCCTTCTCAAGCCCTAATAAAATAAAAATTGGCCAAAGAATATCGGGAAAGCCCACGCCTATGAGAGGTACTAATGGAGGAACGCCTGGAAAAAATCGAATTAGAATATACGCAATAGCAAAATGTCCGATATACATAATATTCCATTCCCCGCTATTAAGAGTATTATTTGCTTGTTGTCTTATAAAATCTATTGTGTCTAATAACAAAGTATTAGTGAGCTTATTTTCCGATGCCTTTTTATAAGAAAATACTATCTAATAAAGAAGGTAAACTTGAGTAAGCGAAAAAAGAAAATTAAATCCTGGATTCTTGTCTTGTTATTATTGCTTATTGTGAGCTACGCCTATGCAACCAAAAATCCAATCATAATTGATAAAATTCCAAACATGGCAGGCAAAGAACCGGAACCAACAGTTAGTCAACCTTCTTCAGCTTGTATAAGTCCAGAGCCTTTGAAGCATGTTTATAACCCCGGCAGGCTTATCGTTCTTGATCCGTGCAAGACAGTCTCGGGCACTGTGGTAAAAATGATCAAGGAGAAGGATGGTGATACCCATATCAGGTTGAAAGTCGATCCTCAATACGCAGATACTATTAACCAGGCCAATGTCAATGGGCAAGGCGGCAATCTGGTTGTGGAAATTGTTTGTGCCTTTGAAGTTACCCAGACAGATGCAATAGATGCATGCACCGGATATGAGAACAAAATACCTGTGCCAGCGGTAAATGAACACATTGTTATTTCCGGGCAATTCGTTTCGGATACCGAGCACGGAGGATGGAACGAGATACATCCGGTGTATGGGATTGCTTTAAAGTAATATTTCAGTATCCGCACAGGTTTCTCTGCATCTTCCCCTTCATAATTTCATCCAGCCGCTCTTCCGTGTACCCGAAAGGAAGCAGCATACTCTCGGCAGAGCGCAGCAGGTGTTCATAGTATTTCGCCCTGTCATATTGTGTATTTTCGTCTGCAAGTTCCGGTATCATAACCCGTTTCTGCCAGCTTCTGGATTTGTGGTCAGTTATTATGTAGCGTATGCTCTGCCCCGCCATCGTCTCAATACCTTCCTGCCTCAACTGTTTCTGAGCAGCTACCTGGTTATTGAACTGCCTGTATTCATCGCAGCCTCTGGACACGTGCGTCTTGAATATCAGGTCAGAAAGTTCACATTCATTATCAAGCACTTTTCTTGTGTATTCCCGCAATATCCCGATGGCTTCAGGTATCTTCAGGTAAAACTCGGAAGCAGTTTTTGCCTCTGCAAGCTTTCCAAGCATGGCATCCTGCAGGTCACTGATGAGCCTCGGCGTATCGCTCCGCCTGGTTTCTATTCCCCGCACTTTCAGCTTTCCGTTTGTCATCACCCCGTAATATCTGTTCAACGCGCCTACTCCATTTGATTTATTGGGCAGGAACACGATCCACCTGAACTCACCTTTAAGTTCAAGAGGAATGCCTATTTCACGGGATGCAAGTTCACAGAGCTTCTCAGGTTCGTGTCCTTTCACCCATAGACTGTCCACTATGCCGTGCAGAATCTCAAAACCCATACCATCTGCAAGTTCTAATGTGCGAAGAAGAATTTCCCGTCCATATGCTGTTATAGATTCATGACATTCTATCCTGCCAAAGCGCGCTTTGTTAAAACCCATGTACCCGAAGCTTGTCACCAGCAGCCATTTGAGTATGTTCTGTTTCATCTCGTACTCTTCGGCTCTCGATGGGCATTCTATGATGCGCCTCTTGTAGGTCTTCCGCCTTTCTATCAAAGGCTTTAAAACGCGCGGGATCAGTCCTGTATGCTGCTGGCAGATGTTGTAGTGTGTAAATGGAACGCGTTTTTCCGAATCCGGGCAACATCCGCACAGCACTGTTTCAGGCGAGATATTGTGTTTTACCATGATGTTGGGAAAGAGGGATGCAAAGTCTATCTCAAATGCATTCTCATGAAGCCCGACTTTCGGTTCTATCACGAGAGCACCCCTGTCAGCGATGAGCAATTCCTCCGCAGTCTTCCAGTATTCTGCAAGGTTGCGCTTCCAGGGAACGAGTACACCGTCGCGCAGAGCCTGATTGACCTGAAGTGCCGTCACTGCGCTGCCAGGGCTCAGGCGCGACAGTTCCTGCATCGGTATCCCGGTTATACGGGAAAGGTCAATCAACCCGAGAAGCCCGCCTTCCCTCAAAAGAAAGATTGATCTGTCAAGATGCAGCCGTCCTGAGAGAATGTAACCCCTCGGTTTGTAGATTATCCTTCCGTAGCTAAAATACGATCTTCCACTTCCTTCTGGCAGGACATCCTTTTCCCTTCCGAGCTGAAGGTCAATGTCATGCATCGATGCGCGATGATGAAGGTACGGCAGTTCAAAACTATCTCCTTTTTCTGTTATTATCAGGTCAGGGTCGGCATGAGCAACTGCGCGGTTAAGTTCGTTAATCATCTCACCCTCATCCCCGTTTTCAATCACAGTATTACCAAGAGTTATCCTGCCGATCGGGTCATCCATTGTAATGATTCCTTTATCCCTTCCTGGCGTTACCGAGAGTTCCATGCTCACAAGCTCAGGTATTTCGTAATCAATGGCATACTGGCTGTCATAGAGAACATCTCCCCTGAGTCTTGCCATGGGAAACAGTTCATGTTCAAGCAGGTACTGCCTGACAGGATCGAGGTCGATATTGTACAGGTTGCAGCCCTTCGCCTCAAGCATCGTGGCAATCTCATAAATTGCATTAGGTTCTATAGTAACAGATATTACTTTTTCAGGCCCTTTGCCAAGCCATGTGCTCTTTTCTTCATACTTTGTGTGTTCTACACCGGGCAGGCTTGCTACAAGGGATAGAAGTTCGGGTTTGCATGAAATGTAGATCCTTGGATAAAACACCTCACGGAATGGCCTGCAAGCTGAACCGTCTTTAATCCATCTTGTTATGGAGCTATTCTCAGGGTTGTACCTGATGTCCAGCAGGAACATTCGCTTTCGCCCCCCGCAGTGAATTGATTTCTTTTTCCTGCTCGATAAGAATAGACAGGAACACAGCATTCATTGGATCGAGTGTGGGGGCAACCGTGCAGGATGAAGCATGCTTTCTTGCCTTGTTCATGAGGGTATCAAATGCATCTTTATCCTCACCGTGCAGCGCCCTTCTGAATAACGAAAGCTCAGCTATCATTTCCTCAAGCAACATGCGAAAGGAAGGCACTGTTCTGCCCATACACATCACCTCCTGTAAAATCTGTGAACCTCATTTGCCCTGCTGGCACGGGCAAATACTCAAAAACATGACCCTTATCGAATAGCCTTATGAGCTTCTTTGAAGGCTGCTCGATGCGGATGACCCTGTCTGCCCTGGTTGCAAGTAGCCTGTCCCCATACATTGAGCCGCCGAAACTCGTGATGGCTGTAATAACGTCGGAGGAAGCTGCCAGCAGTTTTAAGTGTTCAAGCAGCGGCTCGAACAGTCTCATGCCGTCCGAACCGGAAAACAGGGAAGGTAGATAGGATATCGCCAGTACTGCGGGATTCCACTGCTCAACAGCATCCTGCAGTCCATGTATCAGGGCATCCATCTGATATTCGGTGAAAGCGCGGGCGACATGAATGCGGGAGAGTACTTTTCTTGGCCCTGCGCCGAAGGATTTTGCGATCCTTGAGAGAGTGTAAGGATTGAAACTGTTCCCGCCGTCCACAAATATGGCATCCCTGTCTAATGATACGACCGAGGCTGCGCAGAGGTGGAATAAAAAATCTGGCACCAGACTGGATGACCCCTCAATGACTATGATGCAAGAGGGTTTAAAATCCCGAAGGTCAATGCAGAGCAATACAGGGAGACTGCGGGTGCTATTGCAGAAAGACATATCGTTCAGATCCAAAGGAGGGGAATGATAAGATAGGATGGATCAGCTTAAATGCAATGTGAGAGCGGGGCGAAAGTAATCCTGAAATTATTTCGCAATAATCTTTAGTCAAACCACCAGTCCATAAGAATCATGGTGAAAGGTGAAACTATCGCTAGCGTAGCCAATACTTTCAAGTTTCTAAGCGGCGAATACAGTAACTATAATACAACTCTATAAAGAACAGAAAAAGATACCTCCGCGTAGAATGCCCAATCTTTAAATAATGGATAACCCATTAAATTGACAGATAAATATGGAAAATTCCGAAACAAATGGAGAGAAACTTTTCTATAACTCTAGGGGTATAAATCTGTGTGCGATATTTAATAGACAGATAGGAGATTGTACTTATGGGAATGTGGTATTAACTCATGGAATAATAAATGACAAGGATGAAGATGGAAACTTTGTAAAACTTGCCAAAAAACTTAATCAAAAAGGGTATAATGTACTAAGATTTGATTTCAGAGGACATGGTGACTCAGAAGGAATATCAGAGAATGTAACAATAGCTGGAGAACTGACAGATTTAGAGACTTCTATTCAAAAATTTGACGAACTCATTCATGCTAAACCTCGGTATATCATCATTGCATCAAGCTTTGGCGCGGTATCTTCCATATTATATACTGCTGCAAATATTGAAAGAGTTGATAAAATCGTTCTTTGGAATCCCGTTTTAGACTTTGAAAGGACATTTTTGAAAGCTGAAACTCCTTGGGGCAAGACTTTCTTTAATCAGAAAGGATACGAAGAACTAAAGAAAAAAGGATACATTACTGTTCCTGAAACAGAATTCAGATTAGGAAAGAGATTGATAGAAGAATTCAAAGAAATCAAACCCTATCAATTATTGAGAAAATTTGAACTTCCTGTCCTAACTATTCATGGGACTGAAGATACAGCAGTTCCATATTCTGTTTCCAAGCAGCATGGAACTCCAAATAGACATAGCAAATTTATATCCCACAAGTGCGATCATAGCTTTGTTGGTATTGAGGACACTGTAATAGAGGAAACTGTTGAATGGGTAACTGAAAATGATGTCAGGAAGAATAAATGAAATACATTAGTCCCTCATCGATAATCGGAAAAGATACACGTGTAAATGATTTTGTCCGTATTTATGGTACAACAAAGATAGGCCGCAGATGTTTCGTAGGTGATTATTCTATAATTGGACATCCATGCGAAGAAGATATAGAAGATGCTCTGAACAATGGATGGGATGAAGCCTCTAAAGATTTCGCTTGTCAAGAACCAACAACGATAGGTGATAATGTTATAATTCAGCCCAATGTACTCATTTCTGGTGGGGTATCCATCGGAAATCATGTGAAAATAGGTCCATTTGTGATAATTGGCAAAAATACAAATATTGAGAGCGGAACGCAAATAATGTATCAGTCACAGATATATGAGAATGTTCAAGTAGGTAAAGACTGTATAATTGGGGGTTTCTTATGCGATTTTTCCAAAATTGGAAATGACGTAACAGTAATGGGGAGTCTTGTTCATAAATACGTGAATGGATGGGATGATGAGGAGGACCTTCAGAACAAATCACCAATAATTGAGGATAATGTGATTGTTGCTTATGGTTCTATTGTGATTGGTAAGGTGCGACTTAGAAGTCGGACATACGTTGCCGCAGGTGCAATAGTCACGGAAGATACTCCTGGGAATTGTTTAGTAAAGGGAGTGAATAAAATTACCCCAATAAACGAATATCAAGGGTCTTTGAAAAAAAGTAAATTCTATAATGGAAGTGGAACATAGAATGAAATTGATTGAGAAGATATTCCTTGGGTTTCAATTTAAGTCTCAATTCTATAGCAAATCAACTTTAGAGAACCTACTTGTTGACTCTGTTACAGAAGCTTCGAATGAAATCAAGGAGAGTGGGTTAGATTATGTCACTCTGGAACCACAGCTTATTGATTTGAAACCCTCTGAAGGAGTAACAGAAGGAATAATCAGTTTCATTGATGAGTCTTTCTTTTGCCTTTTTGAAATATCTGATAATAACCCCAATGTTATGTTTGAATTGGGAAATGCTTATACAAGGAATAAGGGACTTATATTTCTGAAAAACAGCGAATCTTCACCAATAAACAAAGTTCCGTCGGACATTATTGGGAAATTCATCATATATTATGGTGGTTGCGACTGTCCAAGCCTCGAAAAATTGAGACCAAAGATTACCAAAACCATAAAAGATTACGTCATTGATATGTATAACAAAAAGTCTGAAACATGGGTTAGAAAAATTTGGGATATCAAAGGAGACAGTCTAATAGTGGTATCTGGAAACCTCCATGGGAGATATGAGGTGGAACCAAGGGATGCTGATACCCTTTTTGATTCAACTTTGAGGCTGATCAATCTGTATCCTGGAGTTAAAGTAAAAAGATTCTACTCTATTGACTTCCCTGAGGAGAACTTTAGAAATAATGACATTCTGAGTGTCGGAGGGTCGGAGTCAAACAAAATCACACAGATGATTCTTGAGGGGCTTGATTCATCCTTTCCTTTCTATTATGAAGAAACTGATGAACCTTACGATTTTATTTTGAAGGATAAAATTAACTTCCGTGAATATAAGAAGAGATTCGAAGGAAAAGAGTTAAAAACAGACTATGGTTTCTTTTTAAAAGCTCCGAATCCATATGTCGAAGGTAGGACCATTCTACTCGTTACGGGAATAGGAGCCGAAGGAACTCTGGGGTGCTCAAGGGCTCTTCCTTTTAATAGTGGCCCACTCTATAATTATTACTGGTACCATTCCAAGCAGACATACGATATCTCCCCAACTTTCAACAAGGGTCCAGTATATGACTATTACTACGATAATTTTTCTAAACTTAATGGAAAGAAATATTTTTCTTTTATAACAGAAACCAAAATAGAGGGATCGAGTGTCGATGGAAAAGTCCTGAAAGAAACGATTTACTACCTCGACCAGAATGATAGCAGGTGGAAAAAACTGTGATGGATTCTTCGGTATCCATCAAGATATTAACAAGAGATAGACCTGAAGTTTTAAGATCTGCTCTGAGCTCTGTGCGGAATGATATTCTGAAGGATAATATAAACCCCTCAATAACTTTGGTTGATGACTCCAAAAGCAGGATAAATCGAGACGCTAATATAAAATTAATCAAAAAAATTTTTATAAATGATAGTTTCACTGTGAACTACTTTGGCAGAGAAGAACACGTTAAAGCCTTAGCTATTGCACCGAGGCAAATAAAATCCACTCTCCTCTCATTAGTAGGAATTCTTGGCTCGGAAGATTACCAACCAAGCCGAACGAAGAACATATCGCAACTTATTTGTTCAGATCGAGATTACGAATTGTTGCTTGATGATGATATTATTATAGACCCAGAGAACAAATCGAAACATAGCATAATTGGTCTCTCAGTGGGTGAGAGTAAAAGCACTAATTCATACGTAAGCATTGATATGAAGGGATTTATAGACGTTTCTTCGATTCAACTCTTGGAGAGGTCTATTCTAAAAGAGGATGAAAATAAAGTTCATTTATGGAATGAAGATAGTTCATCATACAATCTCTCAGGAGGATTTTTGTTATGTCCGAGAAATGAAATTGCACATATGTTTCCAAACTCTTACAACGAAGATTTTCTGTGGGTCGCGTATTCTGTAACAAAGCACAACATGAAAACTAGGAAGCTATCTCTAGATGTATTTCATGTTCCAGACAAACCGAGAACTTTTTGCCGAGATAGGCTTATCTACGAGGCGTTAGGAGAGATACTATATGAAACATTTAGGAAAACGAATATCAAGGGATTCATAGAAGAACAATTCCTTCCGTCACAGGTTGAAGTGGAAACAGCCATTGGAGACTATTGCGATTATATAAACTATGTTCTCTTGCTATTGAGTGAATTCAAAGATGATAAACCCTTAGACTCTAACTATTTGGGACAGCTTGATTCAGAAGAGTGCAAGAAAATTTTAATTGAACATTTATGGTATATTAGCAGATTCTCTTACATTACAATTCAGGAGTTTTTTCAAAAATGGATGAACCAAAAGGATGAGTGGGCGAAAGCAAGACTCAACTTTCGACAATATATAAAGCAGAACCTGATCTTGATTGGTTCATAAGAAATACTTTTTTCCCTCAACCGAAATTTGATAGCCTTTCAATTAACTACGGCATCTAACATGATTATCGCCCCTAAAATTGTAGGGTGCATAAATATGCGGATATCTTATGTGCCCGTAAATTCACGAGGCATACATTTATTTGAAAATTCATCGGAAAACTTATTATTTAAAATTGCTCGATAATTTTTTAATTTTTATTCTTAATCACAACCCATGTAACTAATCCAGAACCACCGACTTTAGTTCGTTTCTCAGTATCCCATCCCCCTTCTCCAAAAACCTCATTAAGTGCATTTCGTGCAAAATTGTAAGCAACCCTATTTCTTTCTCGTTGATCGATTACTTCGGGTAGGGCATTCTCAAGAATTGCCACTATACCTCTCCATGTCATACCGTCCCTCTTTATGCGTTCAATTGAAGTGAAATCTTTCCTAAAAGCCTCAATAGCTGAAGAAATATATGTCTCCATCACATCTATGGTTTCATCTATAGGTTCGTTTGATGAAGCCTGCATTTCTTCTCCAGACACGACCTTCACCTGCGTTGCAAGAATGGAACTACGACTTGCAGAAACAGCAGCTTTAAAACGTGTTTTCAACTCTTGAGCAAATGTCTTCGCGGCAGGAAGATTATATTGAGGGTCTCTAGCTTTGTAAAGTGCTTCAAATGATAGAATTCTGATCGGAATTGGATAGCTCTTGCCACCTGCACTACTCCAGAAAGTTCCATGCCCTATAAGAGGTTCATTTAGGAGTGTACTTAACAAATCATCACTAAAATGAGCATTTGCTTTTTTGAGTGCTTGTAGGTCTCCTGAGGATAACAAGTGAAAGACAAACCAATTGTCTCCCTGACTAAGAATTTCACTGGAAATACTCCCTGGCTGTTGAGTTATGAGTACTGCGCCAAGATCATATTTTCGTCCTTCTTTCACCCATGAAACATATGGTCCCTCGCCTGAATTACCAGAACTACCCAGTACAGACTGCGCCTCCTCCACCACTGCAATGGTTGGTATGGTTTCAGGCTGTGCTTCTGTAAATTCTAACTGGTTATGGTCGAAAATCTTCTGAAGAATTAGGCTTGAGAGAATCAATGCGGGTTTACCACGCATTTGGGAAACATCAACTATACAAATTTTACCTTGTTTTAGAGAATAGATTAGCATGTCCATCATTTGGCTACTCGGGTCATGAAGCATTTTTACTATGGTGGTCACATTGGCCCGAGCTGCAACCATCTCTGCATCTTGCCCTTCATCAAGATGTAGTAACTCTTTAATAAGAACTGGATCAGCCGCATTACCATTTTGGTATATCTCATCTACTAATTTTCGCCATTCCTCATCGTTCATTCCTTTAAGCTTTCTTACGTTCTGCTGATCTTGTTTTTCTGACGATAAAGCAATTGATACCACGTCAGGTGGCCTCAAACGTCGAATATCAATCTTGATATCACCAGCTACAAAAGACTGATAAAAAGGACTTGATACTTTCTTTTTTGTAAAAATTACAATCTTATTTTCTAATTCTGGCACATCACACAAACCTGGTCGATTTTTATCATCTGGCCAATAATATTCACCATCAGGATCGAAAATTATTGTGCCAACAGGTACTTTTCTTCCTCCCCGTTTTTCTACAGTTGGCGTCTCTTTATATAAACTACTGAAAAGGAGTTTATTGAGATTTGATTTGCCAAAACCTGCCCTCGCAAAGACAAAAGATCTTCGTGAAACAAGAGATTGAACATTAAAATGTGGAATAATTGCAGGATTTTTAATTCTAAACCACGGCTCACTTTTTAAACGCGTATCTCCGCCACTAAATATAAACTCTCCAAGTGCAAAGAACCCTAAATCAATTCCATCTAAATTATGGCCTGCGACTTCACGAAGCACCTCATCCGAAAGTAATGCTACTTTACTTCCTACATGAGGTAACCTGCGATGAGAGGAAGCAAAAACAAATTTGCCATCCACATTACGTACTACTCCCAAAACACGAATATTTACGCGATATTTGAGATATTGTTCTCGAAGGTCTTCAGGAATCGGGCGGTCATCCGACATAGCACGGATGCCATAATCTTCTCCAGAACTTTCGCTGAGTCTTCCTTCCGAGGAAATCGATGTTATGCGACCTAATACACCTTCATCTTCTGTTTCAAGTTGAACAAGAAGGAATTGTCCATGCATTGGAGCACTCTGAAATTCATTACGATAAGGCAAAACGATTTCTGCATGAAATTCTAGACCGCCTTCATTAAATCCACGGAAAATTCCCACTACTTGTTCTTTTGGAAATAATTTCATCCATACCTCCTCTTGGACAGATCTGAATTTAACCTGAATGATTCAATAATATCTTGCTTCTCCGGAGGGAGAAGATCGCGAACTGCATCAAAAATCTCATCCTGGAAAATATCAATATCAAAATCAACAACTTGTGCATGTTCATGTGCTTTTTGTAGACAACGTGGATAGAATGGAACTGGAAAACCATCGATGGCATCGGAAAGAAGGTAACCGAAAATCTCCGATGCTTTTTGACTCTGTTTAGATAATATGTCAACAGCCCACACCGGATCACCGCTTCTACGACCGAATCGCACAAGATATAGATCTCCAGCAACGTATTTTGGCGCCTCTCTGTTATCTCCTTCCATCTCAGGACCACGTGCATATATATTCTTAATATAAGCTTTTGCCTCAAGTTCTCTGGGAATGCGAACATATTGCGCTTCACCATATGGAAATATACCTTCAATTGCCATTGCTAATTGATAACGTGTAATGACTTTGCTATGTTTAGCTATGCCTACCAAGAAAACTTGTCTGTGATCTTGATGATATATTCTTGCAATTGCCTCCTCTACTTTTTTTCTCCATGTCATGAAGAATTCGCCACGAAAAATCATACTTCTAAGGAGTCCATCTCTAACGATTAAAGTGTCTGTAGCGAAAGAATCATGGCAAATTCTTTCGTAAAGTACAGCCCATTCACATAAATCGCGATAAGCCGATACCCACTCTGGTTTTTCACGTATTGTCCTGCCATCTGGAATCATATAGCTAAGCCTATTCAGGGTTGGTGGTTCAACTCCAAGGCCAATCATCATTTTTCCGAGAGCGGTTCTGGGGCTTCCATCAGAATTGAACTGATTCTTACTGAGTTCCACTGTATCCGTGGTAGGGGATACGGCATCAAGACATAGTTGTTTGCCATAAGAATCCATAACTCTGACAAGTTGAACAAAAAAAGGATCGAATGTAAGTTCATTATTTCCTCCATCGCTTGCTACTAATGAAATAGCGGTTGTAGAACGCGGTTTAATGGTATGGACTTCACAAGCAAATGAATGAACTTCCTCTCTGAGTTCGTCAAGTAATTTCTTATCCGCATGTGCCCGGGTTCTGATAGCTCTTTTCAGTGCAGGTAATTCTTCAATATCAAACATGTTTGATTGCTCCAATATTGCATGAAGATCTATCCAGTCCAGTGCATTTCCAATATTCTACAAGATTCCCTCTTGGCTTTATTATAGTATTTCATCAATATATAATATTGCACAATTTCTCAATGAATATCTTTTTTGATGTTCTTTTATTTCGATGGAGGTTGTTCTTACTTATGGTCGTGGTCTTGCCTGCGCCTGCGAGGATCAATTGGGGACTTGTGCTTGATCGCTTCAAGCTGGCGAGATTTTAAGGTTGAGAGGAGAAAGTTTAACAAATATACACCACCGTTTTAGGTTTGGTTAAAGGAATACGTCTGGAATAATAATACTTTGCAATAAATATGTTAATTATTTTAAGAACAACATCTTCAAGTGAAATAGCTGTTCAGTTAGTTTCTTACCCGATATTCTTGATGATCTTCTTCAGGAAAACTTGGAACTCGCTGAGAAAGGAGTAGAAATCCGTATCATCGATCTCTGACAAAAGCAAGTCCCGCTCTCTACCCCAATCAAAGATCTTTCCCGATTGTAAGAGGGCATTTTTCTCTTTCAGATTGAACCGGTATTTGTCATAGAGTTCAATCGCAAAGTTCGTCTTAGTGACTATGCACCCCTCCACATCCTCCAATTTGATCCCGAGCCGCTTGCAGATAAAGTAAACATCCAGGAAATCCCTCGCCTTCGTTCCTTCCCTTGTTAGAAGTGCCCTGACTTTTTCACTGAGTATCTCGCGGATGTCGTAAACGCTGAAGGTTATCTTATTGGTATATTCTGCATACTCAGGGAACAGCGCCTCAAGCTCCTCGTGCTCGCCTGTAAGCAATCCGCTCAGTTCTCCATCCCTGGGTGGAAAACACATACTCTCGACAAAGTTGATCTGCACTTTAAGGAAGCTGCGGCGGTTCAATACTTCAGACATGTACCAGATCTTGAATGTGCATGTTTTGTTGCCCCCGCCGAACTCGATATATTCGGCGTTACTCTTGTCACATTTGAAATCTATACCTCTTTTTTCGGCAATTTTCTCAAAGATTTCACCGAGCTTGTTAATGACACTGGATAAGTAAGCCCTGATAGCCTTCTGTGACATTCCGATGAACACGCTCTGGTCTTTCCAGGTGAAGTCTATGTCCTCCGAGAATCTTAGATAGCCGAAGTACGACTTTATGAGGCAAGTGCCTCCTTTGAAGAGTACATTTGCGGCGAAAAACCTGTCATCTGAAAGGTCGGATAATATCTGATGGAGAATAAGGTCCTTCTCGATCAAATCCTTTCTCTTGATGTCAAGTATTTTGGCAACTTCATTTACAAAATCAGCCCTCACCCGATCACCCTCTCCACTATTTCAGTCACTGTTTTCGGATACTTCTTTGCATAGCTAATCAACTTCTCTTTTGAACCCTGCTTAGCCCATTCGGATATGTCAAGGACGATCTTGTCGTCTGGAACTCCGTTATACTTCCAAATGTATATGAAGTCAAGGACGGTCTTCTCAGGATCTGAATATCTTACGATCTCATCTTTTTTGTTTATGCCAAAGCTAACCAGCGAAGGCGATAGCTTGGTGAACTTGAATTTGTAGCCAGCTATATTTATTGGGGTTGCCCTGAACAGAGTATCGTTGATCACATCCTCCACTGCAAAATACTCATGAGTCATGTTATTAAGTTTCAGTGCAGTGTGCAGCCCAAAATACCAGTTTTTCACATTCTTCAGTTCCAGCCCCTTTGCTACAAGTTCTAGGTGGCTGTATTTGCTCCTGCCAAGCTTCATTTCTTCAAGGGTCTTAACATAAAATATTCCTCTGAATATCCTTATCAGGTAGCCCTGGGCATTGAAATATCGAATTACTGTGTTATAGTCCAATTTCATCGATTTGCAATAAAGGGCCATCTCTTTTGACGTGATGAACTCTTTATTTTCTATACGAAGCTTTTTGAGCAGAACACTCATTCTCATTTATATCACAATATCACATATAGTATGACCTTTTGATATATATCATTATGTGTGATTTAGCCTCGAATATCTTGAAGTCGGCGGGAACTTTGCATGTCAGCATAGTCCTTGGAAAGCTCTGCGCATAAAGAGTGAAAAATTTTAACGATCACTTCTTTTCCCGGTAGGAGTTTCTCGACCTTTTCGCGCATGTTCCTTGCGGCTTCTTTGGAGATGTAAGGGCGAGGATTTTAGTGGGTTCGATGTTTTCTTTTTCGACCGTATATCCGATCTTTGCAGTATTGGTTGTGTTTGATGGCTTCAAGCTGGCGGGGTTTTTGGGTTGAGAGGAGGGAGTCTAACAAAATAAGTTCCTCCTCTTAGATTATTTTCGTAATCGACATCATAACTTATCTTCAAGGACTAATCTTCTACAGATTTCATTTTCCACTTTCTTGGTAAGTGTTTCAAGATCGTTATCAAACACAAGAATTAATTCTATCTTTTTTTCTAAGAATTCGTTAATTTTTTTTATTTTATTGCATATTTTTATAATTTTTTCTTCTCTCCACCCTTCTGTATTTGCTTTCACCCCAAATATAAATGGCAAATTATTTTTATAATTATAATCTAAGCCATTGATCCTAACTCGATCTGATAAAGATATTTACGATATCTCCAATAACCTTCTTAGGTTCAGCCCCGCTTTCTTCAATTTCCGAAATTAATTCTACTAATTGAGTATTCTTGTTAACCACAGCGATATCAACAAAGCTTAGTGTTGTTGATTTTGAACAGTCATCGAAAAATGGAGTTGGATGGATTAGATTTGGTTCATTTTCTTTATTATTTCCAGGATGAGCATAATAAATCCCATGGGTTGTATCTGTGTATTTGTTATATAGTTTATAACCAATTTTTCCAGTGTAATATCCATTTTCCAAATTAACACTGCCTTTGCTTAATTTGCCTTTATATTATATTCCAATAATTTATTACGGTTGTATTTCAAAATCACTTCTTCGAATATACTGCCAATGAATGCTCAAGAACCTCTTTTATACTCTGAACCGGGGTCAATTTAATTTTGCCAAGAATATATGATGGCAAACCCTGAGCCTCCTTAAGGTTGTCCTCTGGCAATAGAACTTCCTTAATACCAGCATCATACGCTGCCCGCACTTTCTCAATAATCCCTCCAACAGGAAGTACCCTTCCCATTATTGTAATCTCCCCCGTCATTGCCAAATCATTTCGAACAGGGACCCCTTTCAATGCAGAGACTATGCCGGTGACAATAGTAACTCCGGCAGAAGGCCCTTCTTTTGGTATGCCCATAAAAGTAGCTAAAACTGCGACATCAAAATTCTCACGCCATTCAGAAGAGATACCGAGATCTTGGTGATTTGCCCTAATGTATTGGGCGGCAGCTTCTATACTTTCTTTCATTACTCTTTGAATAGAGCCAAGCGGAACAATCCTACCATTACCCTTCGTTGCTTGCATCTCAAATCGAAGGATACAGCCATGATCTCCTGCGACTGCCAAACCAATAACTTCTCCGACAGATGGTTCACTGGGCAAAGTTACTTTCTGTAAACGATCAGCATCTGGAAGTGTAGGTGTTATCTGTTTACCTGATGGGAGTAGGCGAACCCCAAGTTTAATGCGTTCATATTCGCCTGGAGCCATCAAATGTAGTTGCTCACGTACACGTTGACGTAGTTCACAAGCAATTAGAAGTAATTCTTCGAGCTCATCATCCGCAATCTGTCCATTGGGATAAAGTAGCTTTAGAAATCCTGAAGTCATCTTCATTATTGCACGCTGATCACGGCCTGATACACCCTGTTCAGTGTTCGCAGCATTGATGAGTTCAAACCTAGATCTTAGTGCGCTCATTGGATCGATTCGGCGTAATTCGTGCATAATCTCACAATAATAGTCCGTAATGAACCCGTAGTCTTTAGCATAGCTATCTGGACTTAATTTAGGAATTTCCCATCCAGGCATATAGCCGTGAACACGGTCTAGAAATGCAATAACCTGCAAGAAATCTGGGAGAGGCTCAAAGAGGTGATAGTATTTTTCATGTGGTAGACCGCCCTGAACATCAAGATTTCCAACGAGAACAAGGCTTGCAAATGCCAGAATTTCCTTTTTCCCACGACTAAACTTCGCATCTTGCATGTACGCCTGCATAATGCTCACGAATGACTTTGGATCTGTGAAGTCTGTGTTTGCAATTTCATCAAAAACTACTACATCCCGTGTTCCTACCATACCAATCTGGCCAGTGTTGAGGTTAATAAACAATTGTGCAGGAGTAGCTTTACCGCCTGACAAAACATGTGCGTAATAAGAAATATTCCTGTACAAATATGTCTTACCTGTCTCGCGAGGTCCCAGTTCAATAAGGTTGACATTGGTTTCAACCAAGGGGATAGAACGACATAGATAAACAAGTTTCTGCCGGTGTGTTAACTTTTTTGGGTCAAGACCGCACGAGTTTATGAGGATATCGATCCACTCATCTGTAGTAAATTTGGAGCGTTTCTCGATGTATTCATATACATCGATCACACTGACTTGAAAAGGCGTAAATTTGGTTATCTTGAATGGTCGAATTTTCTTGTTGTGAATTTCATTCTCATCGTATGTGAGTTCGATTGTACCCCACATTCCACCAGAGAGCAACATGGGATATTGCCTTACGATACTCTCTGGAATATTGGCAAAGTTCTCGTTAATAGCTCCTATGCTAGCCCAGTATTTGTCTTCTGTTTCTACAAGTCGCGCTTCTAAATTACCAATCACACTATGATGTCGGTTCTCTCGAATGAAATGCCTTATTTTTTCGGCTTCAGCGCCATGCACAAAATTTTCTTTCAGGCGCCTAACAACCAGACCCATATCTTCATGGAACTTCTCCTCAGAGCAATAGTTATCGATAAGGTACTCAAGAACATAGCGTGGAAACTCATCCACACCAGTATTGATCGTGTGTGCTTTATTGACGACCTTTCCTTTGAATATCTCTTTAAGTTTTGTGTTCATATTCTACGCTCCTCAGCCTGCTAATTCAGATTGTTTTCGATCTTTGGCAATCTTAGACTCTATCTTTCTCGCAAGCATCCGCACACACACCTGATAATCCTCATCCACATTCACCATATTTTCATCCGATAAATTATTAAGATTTATCCCACCTTTCTCGTATAGGAGCTTGCCTTCGTTGAACATGCCGGAGCGCTTACAGTGTCGGATCCATTCCATTAATGTTGCATCATTTGGCCTTTCATGCTCTGGTATAGGAACACTCTGTTCAAGATAAGCTATATAACGCTTAACACGGCGATTAATTCCTTTGGAACGACCATCAGCTTTTAACTTCTCCTCTTCTTTAGAAATCGGTAGGCGATAGGTTCCAGATTCAGTTCTAAAGAAGTAATCAAGAAGCCACTCAGCAAGAGGACGGCGAGGCTTGTCTTTTACTGTGTAAACATAATGTTCAAATAGATCACTGTAGTGGACACCGTCTTTATCAGGGTTTTCATGAAGATATTTACTCAAATACGATTGTACTTTCTCTTTGGCTACATCTTCCTTCGCAGATTCTGCTTTGTCAGTAACCATGAGCTCTGTTTCTTTCAGATACCATCTTGCTGCTCTTCCATTTCCATCAGTAACACCTGATGGTTCTGCTACTTGTATAAGCAATTCTTGGAAATTATGAGCTTCCATTTTTCCTATCCTCACCATTTTACTCACAACCTCATCATAGATGCGGTCTTTTGTCGAGCCGGGGTGTATTTCCAAATATTCCCGGATAATAGGACGGACCTTTTCGTTAAAGGTCTTTTCATCTTCTTTACCAGTGGTTTCATTCTGCGGCATAATTTCGTTTGATTTTGGCTTACGGAAGTTGATAATTAGATCACGCTTGTTTACCTTATCAGCAAAATACTGGTTTGTGGTTTTTGTCTTCGTATCAATGAACAGTGCTGATTCTGTTTTTTCAATTAAAAATCCTGCCTCAGCCATAATATCCTGTATTAAAGCCCAAGTACCTTCTGATGTATCATGATAACAAAGTGAAATACATCTTCCTGGCTTCAAAACTTTATAACATTCTATCATGACCCTGCGCATCATATTAGACCAGTACTCTTCTGTTTTTCCTCGAACTTCATTAACAACTATTTCATCCTCATGCCAATTAGTATCAAGCTTCAACCACGCTTCCCAAACAAAATTTAGTTCTCCATATTGGACATTTTCTGCATAGGGAGGATCGGTAAAAATATAATCGACAGAATCGAAAGGAAAAGTGATATAACATGCATCTGAGGTACTGATAATGAAGTTAGGGCTAACATTTCCAATTGCTTGAAACCCCAGAATCATATCACTGAGTGCTTCTTCCATAAATCGCCAAACATGTATATCATGGCTTATCTGTGGTATATAATAAGTTCCTTTTTGAATACGTCCTATTCCATCGCTGTTGTGTGCCATCATCCTCGATGCTTTAAGTAAAATGCTGGAAAACGTAAATAATATTTCATCCCTACACACTGGTGAAGCTTTGATATTTTCTAAAACAACAGCCAGCGCCCACAGATTACGCTTGGTATAAAGTTCCGCAACAGTACGAAAGTTGCTTGTCCCTGCGCGCCATTTCACTCCCCACGGTTTCGAATCGTCTTCAACATTCATCATTTTGTTCGGTGGATACCAATGTGAAATCTCCTTACTCTCAATTTCGCGCAGCTTACCTAAATCATACTTCTCGAAATATTCTCTCTTTTTCGTATCAGGGTCATTATGCCTACGTTCATCTCGCACCGGCTTACATCTGTTTTCGCATAGGTAGCTAACCAGCACAGGTACAGGGCCAAACCTTTCGCTCCGTGTACTTATTTCTTCGACAATTCCGCGAGCATGGCAATGAGGGCAGGCATTAATCTTCTTCAGCTTACCGGTTCCAGTCTTTCCTTCTACCGCTACGCAATCAAACAATGAAATCTTCTCTAAGCAACGTGGACACTGAAACACTTGCGAGTAAACCGTATAAGCAGTCGTAGCTTTACCGCCACATCGATTACATCGAGTCTCGTATAACCAATCTATTTCTGGCTTAACTTTATTCTTAAGCTCTTCGAATGATAATTTGAGTTTTCTTATATCCACTGGCGTGCAGTAATTTTTAGTAATGAAGGTCGCTGCGGGACTACGATCAATGGCAATGGCCTTGCGTCCCTCCATCAAAGCCGCCAGTGCAGTACCGCCTGAACCGCAAAATGGGTCAAGCACCAGATCTCCCGGCTTTGTATAATGCTTAATATATTGACGAATCGCATCATGCGGCTTTTTCGACCAGTAAGTATGCATATTATAGATTGCAGTAGCCTTTGTTGTCTCGATTGGTTTATCAAACGCAGGAATATTATAATCATCACATTCAGGATTGTATGGCTTCTCTTTCAGGTGTTCCTCAACAAAGGCACGCAGATTCGGGTTGGGTTTATCACCAGAATAATAGCCTTCTGGCATGCTTTCTGGCATCTTTGGGGCAGAAACAGATTCTAAAGCGGTATCACTTGTGATTTTCATTTGTTTTTTCATATCATCTCATACTTCTGGGGGTCAATCCTAGAATATTTCCAAGATTTCCAACACGCCTGACAATCCTCTCTGGATTGAGTTTTACTTCAAAATCATAATATTGAGATTTTTTAATAGTTTTAGTTCCTTCATGATACTTTCCAGTAATTGCAAACCTGAGTTTCATGACCCCCTCTTTTCGTTCTTCGGGTGTTGCTTCTTCAGGTTTGATAATAAAACGGTAAGTAACATCAGTCCCATCCCATGGAGGAACATACAGTATCTTGGAACTTAACGTTGTCCACTGATCAGAAATGTGGCTATATGCTGCATCGATATCTACTCGAATATCATCTCCGCTTAACTTGCTCTTTCCGGTGTTCTGGAGCCGGAAGGTAAAGATCAACTCCTCTCCTTCCATAATATCTTTGGGTATTGTAATGGATTTAATTGAGATAATTCCTCCATCAGGAGTTTTTACCTGCATAACAATCATGGGAATCATCAATTCCTGAATTGAGATACCGCCATGAAGGTAGAAATTTGGATCATATCGCCAACCAGGTCTACTAAATGAATAACCCACTCGAGGAAACACAATAGCATTATACGTTTTAGTAATCTTTTCCTGGCTTTTCATTTTAACAAAACTTTCAGATCTGGGCATCCTGATATTTTCAGGCTTGAACTCAATAATTTTGTTTTTAATATTTAGAGGGATATCTGCCAATGCCAAGGGGACTTTTAAAGAACAGTTCAAATAATTACAATCCTGCGGATCATTTAAATCATCTTCCTTAAACCATAATTTCTGTATCCCTATACGAGAGAAGCCATGATCAGCAGTAATAAAAACCTTAGTATCTGGTTCAAGCTTTCGGACGATCGCCATCACTTCATGCTCAAGAATATCTTTTAACTGTTTCTGATAAATATGTACCATCGGTAACGCCGGGATATTACGACCACTAACCTCTTTCAAATCTATATGATGAAGTGCCTCGTCGCACAATTGAAAGATATATACATCAAGATTTCCTGCCCTGTACCTTACGGTCTCCCCAGTTCCCAGTCCTTCGGGGTTTAAAACATCAACATCGGTCATGAAATGGAATTCTCTTTCCAATGAATCTTTGAGAAGCTGATTTTCCTTACTTCTTGTGTCGAACTCATCTGGATATTTTCCCGCACAAATTGCTTTTCGAGAAATTTGTGTTTCAGATGGTATTAGTGAAGATGCTGGATAATTCTGTATGATATTCATACTGTCTGAAAGCAGAGGATATAATAACTCATCCCAAATATCATACCTCATACCATCAAAGATGAATAACACTGCCTTTTCGCTTTTTGGGTCCCAGTTCGGTTTCAAACATCTTCGTATGAATTGACTTGTAAGAATAACATCGGCTTTTTCGGCTATCCATGAAGGATACTGGATCGCCACCATATCCTGAAAGCGCCCATTCAAATTATCAAGTTGCTGATATACCGTAACATTAATCTCATGAATATGCTGCTTGATTTGACTGAATGCTTCAATAAACTCTTTCGGTAATTCTTTATCTGCACGTGGGAGAAGCTCACCGTAGTCCAAAAGTCGTTCGATAGATGAGAGAAAATATTCTAAACGGTTAAGCTGCTTATCATTCCAAATTTTCCTGAAGTAAATAAATGAAAGTTCCTCATTTTTCAACACTTTAATATTTTTGATGATTGAAAAAAAGTCAGTTCTGATACGCTGAATTTCATAAGCAAGCCGATATGCTTCTTTTATATTGGACCAGACATTAGATTCCCGCGTATCAACGAACTTTGGCCCATCATTCTGAACACTATTAAAAAGTGTTTTATAAATATCCTCATGACTTTTAATTTTAGAATTGTCTGATAATAAATCTCTTAAAGCCATAAGAAGAGCTAGAGAACGAATTAGAGAGGAATATCTCTCCTTTTTAATGACAGAAGAAAAACCTGAGTGCTCATTCACATGCATTTGTTCAAGAAGAAGGATTTTCAGTGAGTCAGATGATAGTGAATTTTCAAAATCCTTAAGATCATCTTCTGCCTGCTCTGGATCCAATTCCACTAATTCAGGGGCTGCTTCGGATAAAGTTTCCTTTTTCACCTCAGAGAATGGTTTTATTTCTGGATCTATATTGGCAAGAAGAACTTGCCAATTATTGAAGTGTTGCGATACAATAAGGGATAAGTAAAATCCTCTTATGATTTTTTCAGGATCTTGATCGCTAAACCAGCAGAATGGTTTTGGTGCTTTCGATATTTGATCTTTTATGGTATTCATGACTCCAGGAGCAAGTGCATTTAGTTGTTTAAACTTTCCATGGTTTAAAAGACAGATTTTCCAATAACTCTTAGAATCTAGTTTTTTGAAGGCTGCATCTTCAACTCCTAAAGTTGCGAAGGCGACAATTGCCTCAAAATCCTGATCTGTAAACCTTTTATCATCGACTGAGCGAAGGTTTTGATGAGCCCGGATTACTCCTTTGAGTTTATTAACAATAAGACTGGCATACTGGGGTTCATTCACTTTTTTTGGCCAATTATCATCACCTGTTTTTTCTTTAAGAAATTGTTGTAGATCTACCTTAATTTGATCGTTATCGCTTGCATTGAAATCCGGGTAAAAAAGTGCTGGAGCTTTCCTTTCGGATGTTGCAGCTATTCTGCGTTCCGGAGTTCTGTCAATCAATAGAATTCTATCTTTATTTTTATCTTCAAGAGCATGTTCATATAATTCACGAAAAACTAGATTAGTTGCTGCTATAATGACGACAAAGCCATTTTTTTCAGCAAATTCTTCTATACTGCTATCTGTTTGAGGTAGTAGGTGCAATGGATCACGAACAATAAGTCTTTTATGCTCTTTATGATCTTCCAATTTTGATAAAACCCATTCCTTCAGCATACAATCTTTCCTCATTCAAGTTGAAGCATCGGCAAAGTATCATCGTCTTTATCAATAGCTTTTAAATTATCCTCAAGATATTTTTGAAACTCTTTTGTTAGTGTAGTTATTTGATTTTTCTCTACTGTTCTAATGCTTGGTTTAAATTCAGAGATTTTTATCTGTTTGATAACGATCTGTTTCAGATATCGATTTATCGTTTCCACAACAGTAGGATCATTTAAGCAAGCCTCAACAAGTACTATTTTAAGATCGGGAACACCATTGCATTTTAATATGGTTGAAATTATCGGTTCAGCCTTACCTTGTTCAAGTCTTTGGCGAATAGCAGGATTGAAGAAAAATTCCATTGTGTTATTAAAACGATCATTGAATATTGCCTTGGCTTTATTTACTATGATATCTGTTTTTCTAAGATATTCTTCGTAGTTTCCAAAAGATAAACCGCATTCATCTTCTGGTTTTGTTTTCAGCATCCTCTCGATTGAAGCTCGTGATGGGTTATGGCAAAGGAATATTTGATTCTCTAAATACTCTAATTGTTGAGAAATATTTTCGGATTTATTTTTCTGTAAGGCAGAAACTTCTTCTAAAATATTTAGAGTTTTCATTTCATCTGTATACAAAATATTTTTAATTTCCTTCCGATGCCTATCGAATTGTTCCATCAAAGTATCATGCATTGCTGCATATAAGCTCAAATATTGTGAAATAATTACGCCAGAAGTTCCGGATTCGTCAGCTTGTGGAGGAATATTTCCAATTAATTCTGTTCTGAGCTTAAGATCAGAATCGATATACTGTTTTATATTATTCAATTTGCTTTTTAGAATCAACTGAATTTCATGGATTTCTTTGAGTTCCGGGATATCTGGGAAATCATAACAACTATATTTAAAAGCGGTTAAGATATCGGTTTCATATTCAATGAATTTCTGAAAATCTCTGTAATTTTTCATTTTGATTGTTAAATCGTCTATCTCGGCCTGATCACATGAATCCGAATCAAATGCTTTATACAATAATGCCTCTTTAAGTGCAAAAAGAATAAGATTGATATCATCTGCACCATTAATATCGTGTTTGAATAATGAAATAATTTGTTGGAGTTCATTTTCATAAGGATTTCTCAAACCTAAGGTCTGAAATAAATCATTAGCCTTTTGGACAATACGCCCTGAGCGTTCCTTTTCCAGCGAAAATAGCTCTCTCAACTTTTTGCGGTATTCTGAAATTATGGTATCATCATTTGTGGGAGAGATCTTTTCATCAAGCAGCTTCTCAGCATATAACCTTAGAACTTCCCAGTTCTCGGGTTTCACCATTTTCTGTAATTCAAGTATCGTATCAATGATTTTTGTATTAAATTCAATACTTTCTATATTAGAATAATCAATGAATTGAGATGTTATAGGCGACTTGGGCCCCATAATAATACGGATTTTTCCCTGTCTCACGAGGCACATGAGGTATATCTGTACCATTCGACGTGTCAATCCGTAATTTTTACCGCTAAGTCCGCCAATTCCCATAAAATTCTTGTAGATAGTATCAATTCTCATTTTTTGGTTTCCATCAGGCAGTTTACCATCAATGAAATCCCAGATGTCTGTAATATATAGATTCCCCGATACATCCAATTCTCTCCATGAACTTTTCTTTACAATTTTCAAACCTCCCCCAAAATTCTGCGCAGCGCTGTGATTTTTATCGAGTTTAATACCTTTTGGTATATTTCCAGACTTTACAATTCCGTTAATGACTTTGATTCCATCTTCCTTACTAAAGGGAATTTGATCATCAAATTTTATTTCTCTCGATTCGTATATCCCATTCAGAACACGATCCACAACAGGTGTAAGGATATTGATAAGCTCGCCTGCTACATGAAATTCCATGTTGGAGTTATTCAATGCATCCATTTTTCCTCGTGCGTATCTATCTGTGACAATTTTTGCAATTCTTCCAATTTCGGTTTGAAGCCTATCAGCGACCCAATTTACGATCGTGACCGCATCTTTTGTTTCTTTCCCTTGCCAATCTGAAACTAATTTTCTATAAGCTGAAAAATCAAGCAGACGATCATGCTCCTCCTGCGTCATTTCTCCAGGAGTCCAGAGTATTATACGCGGATCCTTATTCTGCAATAATATTTTATCGGTGTCTTTTTTCAAAATGGGTTGGTTCCCGACAAAAACTGCGAAATCCAAATCTGTTTGATCGCTTTCAATCGAAGGCAATGAATAATTCTCAGATGCAACACGACCCAAATCGCGCATCCCCACGCGCCCTGAAATCATGCGGTTCTGCCAATTTACTTCCATTATCAAGTCTTCAACTTTGGTAAAATTTGAATCTTTCCAGGGGCCGACAAAAGGAGCTATTTTATTAAATATCGAATTTACTTCATATGATAAGTCATATGTCATTTTGCTTGTACGAACCGGCCATTCATCCAATGCAAGTAGGTGATCCCATGCTTCCTGTTGCATTCTTTCATTTGACTCCGCTATATCACGAGCTTTCTGAAACTCGTTCTGGGGTCTAATTCCAACGATGATCGGATCAAAACGGAAGCGTGGCTTATTTTCCCCATCTTTACTTTCAGTTATTTGAGGCAGTTCATTTTTGAGATTAAGAGCAATAGATTCGTAATGTTGAATATTTTCATCTTTTGTCGCATCTGGTGATTTTTCAATTAAAACAGAGTTGGCAATTTCTTCTGGAGTAAGCCCATGCAACCTTGTTTTAGCTATATAGTAGAGAAAGAGCGTTTGGAGTGTGTTTATTGATTTCTCACGATGAACTTTAAGAGGGCCTTTTGGTATCTCATCAATGTGCCGTTTACAGAGTTCATATGCACGGTAATCATCCTCTCTTTTCGTTTTAATTGCTGCAAGCCCTGCATGTGTTCCGCTTGGATCCTCTTCATATTCAAGTGCTTCATCGAAAAAATGCCATAGCCGTATAATTTCGTTTTTATCATTCTTTATCTGATGTTTTAGCGTCTGGTGCATGAAATGAATCGCAGATCGTGCAGTTGTTAATTCATACGTTATTGCACGTAAAACTTCAATAGCAGGCTTATGGAATGGGAAAAATTGTATGAATTCGTCTTCTCCGATGCTGCTTGGCCAAGAAAAGCCTCGTTTGTAATAATTATAGTATCCACTAATCGCAGAGGGCTTAATTATCTCTCTAACACGGGATAAAACTATAGAGTAATAGTCTTTATCACCCTGGAGAAGTGGTACAAGCTTTAGCCGATCATCTGCAATAATATTTTTTGAACCCGCCATCTTGCTTTCAATTGCCTGTTGAGCAGCACATACTGTCCATACAGGTAAATTCTTGACTTTTGCCAGCCGATTTGAGAGAACGACCAATGTTTTCTCATCATCGCTACGCTGGCTTTCATCTCTATCTTTCATAAATAGAGAAACCTCATCGATAAGTAGTAATACTCCGCTATATCCTTCTGCAAGGATCGTTTTCACCATATGTTCAAGTATGTCTTCGGTCTCCGCCTCAATATCAGGGCGTACTTTAAGATATTCTGTATAAAAACGCCAGAGCTTGTTGCCACAGCTCATTTTGTATTCTGGTGATTTATTCTCTTGAATTTCATGAATAAATTCATCGATCTCCTCAAATTCATCTTCTGCGAAAAACTGAGGATCTTTAAGGAATTTCTTAAGATCCTTACGGTATCTTTCAAGATCTTCAGATATGAAACGATCCGCCAGTAATTCAGTAGGATAAAGAGATAGATTCTTGCCCACCTCCTTCTGAAGCTGTTCTTTTGCAGCATCCAGGATGTATTCCGTGAGCCTGCGTCCAGTTTTATCATAACCTACCGTTCCACCGCCGCTTCCTACTAATGTTTTTGCAATAACAAATATTCCTTTCTTGTTTCCTGTATTCTTTACTTTGAGACCATCTTCCCAAAATTGATACAGAGTCTCTCGCTTTCCCCTTCCTGCCTTTTGTTCTTTCTCACGAACAAGATCCCATGCCTCCTGTGATCCAAGTGCCAATGAAGCCAAAAAGCATAGGAGATGTGACTTGCCTGATCCAAACTCGGCCTGGATCCAATAACCTTGACCGATTGGATTATCCCTTCGTTCAGGTCTATATGGTGCGGCAATATTCCTAAAAATATCATTGAGGAAATGACGAACTGGGTCTATCTGAAATTCACTGATTGTCTGTAATTCTGGCTTTCGATTTTTTATAGCCTCATTACTATGACTATCCGCCCATACATGCTTTTCCAGAGAATAAACTGAAATGATCTTATCTGGTACTGAACAGATATTCCTCAGACTTTCTCGAGTTGCTGTAATATTACCATTTTTTGCCATTCATTCAACTCCTGATTATCAATTTTACATATCCTCTCTTTCATTTCGCGCTGATTCTCGCCAGCATTCGCACACACACCTGATAATCCTCATCCACATTTACCATATTTTCATCAGATAAGTTATCAGGATTAAGTCCACCTTTCTCATACAGAAGCTTACCTTCATTGAACATGCCAGAACGCTTACAGTGTCGGATCCATTCCATTAATGTTGCATCATTTGGCCTTTCATGCTCTGGTATAGGAACACTGTGTTCAAGATAAGCGATATAACGCTTAACACGGCGGTTGATGCCTCTCGTGCGACTATCAGCTTTTAATTTCTCTTCTTCATTAGAAATCGGTAAGCGATAGGTTCCAGATTCAGTTTTAAAGAAATAATCAAGAAGCCATTCAAAAAGCCAACGGCGTGGCTTATCTTTCACTGCATAGACATATTTCTCGAAGATATCACTATAGTGAACGCCATCTTTATCTGGATTTTTTTCAAGATAATCGGCTATGAAATACTGGATTTTTGTTGCAGCATTATTCTCTTTTGCCGACTCTTCAACGTCTATAAGTGACAACGAACTCTCTTTGAGATACCACTGCTTCTCTGTACCTGCTGTTTCTGCAATCTGTGAAAGGAGTTCATCGAAGTTGTGTGCCTCCATGAGTCCTTTTCGTACCATTTTGCTAACCAGTTCATCATAGATGCGGTCTTTGGTTGAACCGGGATGGATATTCAGGTAGTCGCGAATAATAATGTGTACCTTCTCATTGAAAGTACTTTCATCTTCATTGCCGGTGATTGCTATTTGTGACGTGACTTCATTTGGCTTGGGCTTGTAGAAGTTGATGACGAGATCGCGTTTGTTGACCTTATCGGCAGTAAGTTGAACGTATGTTTTCTGGTTAGTGTCTATAAAAAGTGCTGAATCAGATTTGTCTGCGATGAAACCAACTTCGGCCATTATGTCCTGTATCAGTGCCCACGTGCCTTCTGAAGTATCATGATAACAGAGTGATATCCATCGGGCAGGTTTTATGACACGGTAGCATTCTGCCATCGACTGGCGCATCATATTTGCCCAATCAGCTTCTGTTTTACCGCGTACCTCATTGACGATGATTTCTTCATTTTGCCAGTGAGTATCGAGATTGAGCCAAGCCTCCCAGATAAAATTGAGTTCGCCATATTGAACTTTTTCTGCATAAGATGGATCGGTAAAAATGTAGTCTATCGAATCGTTCGGAATTATTCCTAAGTTTCTATTATCCTGTGTAGAAATGCAGTACTCATGCGATTTAATTTCAGATAATATTAATTGATATCCTTTCATAATTCTTTTCAGTTTGTTTTCGAAGTGTTTCCACACGGGTTCTTCGCATGAGATCTGAGGTATATAGTACGTTCCAGTCATTAGATAGAAAGGGAACGTAGCATTGGGCATGTAACGATTCATCCGCGACAGCCCAAGAATAATTCCAGTTATGGAAAAAGAAAAAACATCGGCTAAATCTTTATTCTTAATTGTACGAACAGAATTGAATAAAGCCGCCAGCGCCCACAGGTTGCGTTTGGAAAAGAGTTCCGCAACAGTACGAAAGTTTCTCCCCTTTCGCCAATTGTCTCCCCATGGTTTTAAATCGTCCTCTACATTCATCATTTTGTTCGGTGGATACCAATGTGAAATCTCCTTGCTCTCAATTTCGCGCAGCTTACCCAAATCATACTTCTCGAAATATTCTCTCTTTTTCGTATCAGGGTCATTATGCCTGCGCTCATCTCGTACCGGCTTACATCCATTTTCACAAAGGTAATTAACCAGCACTGGCAATGAGCCAAATCGCTCACTCCGTGTGCTTATTTCTTCGACAATTCCGCGTGCATGGCAATGAGGGCAAGCATATATCTTTTTCAATTTGCCTTTTCCAGTCTTTCCTTCCACTGCTACGCAATCAAACAATGTAATTTTTTCCAGGCAACGCGGACACTGGAACACTTGCGAGTAAACCGTATAGGCGGTCGTAGCCTTACCACCACATCGATCACATCGAGTCTCGTATAACCAATCTATTTCCGGCTTTATTTTATGTTTAAGATCTTCGAATGTTAACTCAAGCCTTCCTATATTCACTGGTGTGCAGTAGTTCTTGGTAATGAAGGTCGCTGCAGGGCTACGATCAATGGCGATGGCTTTGCGTCCCTCCATCAAAGCAGCCAGCGCTGTACCACCTGAGCCGCAAAATGGGTCAAGCACCAGATCACCCGGCTTTGTATAATGATCAATATATTGACGAATCGCGTCATGCGGCTTTTTCGACCAATAAGAATGCATATTATATATTGCGGTAGCTTTTGTAGTCTCTATAGGTTTATCAAAAGCAGGAACATTATAATCGTCGTGTTCAGGATCATACGGCTTTTCCTTCATATGCAGTTCAACAAAAGCTCTGAGATTCGGATTCGGCTTATCACCTGAATAATATTCCTCATTTATTATTTTGGTCTCTTTCAGGGGACTGTCCATTGGATCCAAATCAAATTTCTTCTGTATCGCCATGCTAATACGTCACCTCCCATTGATGATCTTCTGCAATCAAATTCGTCGGTAAATGATAGCTCCCATCGGTTTGTTCTGGGAACATGATTACACGCCCACCTACACGTTTTCCTGATAATAATAAGATGATCCGGTAATCATCTGCTGCAAGAGTTCGAAGCGAATTCATATCAAGATCATAAGCAAATATAAGCTCCAAATTTGAAAGGATTACAAGCCCATTCTCTTTAAGGCGTTTACGTAAAAAATCTTCAAATGCTGTTTGTATACTTTTACGCGTGGGTTCAGGTCTTTTTGCTTCATCCTTTACTATACTCCGAAAATCTTCGTCAGAGAATGCGTCAATAATTCCACGGTTAACGGAAATTGGTGAAGGAAAAGGACGTCCATCCACTGTCGTCCCCTGCTGGAGTTTTTGAGAAAATATATCAAGAGATTTATAAGTGCCAAGGATACCATATAGATGCCTTCCAACAGGCACACTTAATTTTTTCCTGAGTTTTTCAATGATTTCGATATCCTTCATGTAATCACTTATCTGAAACGAGTTTTTCCACAACCTGATCAAGGGTGTATTTAGTGGTAAATTGGCGAACAGTATCAATCTCTGAAACCTTTGCTATAAGTCCCCAGTTTCTCAGTTCATAAAGTGATGGAAGAACACGATTTGGATTCCATAAAAGGGCACGTATAGACCTATTCTGCTCTATTTTGGCAATATCATATATTCCTGGTTCAGGAAATTCACTATGTACAATAAAAGCGAATGAAGGAATTGATATTTCACGATACTTGCATGAGATTTTATTACGATCTGAAAGTGCGATTCTCCCTGCATTCAACGCCTCCACTATTCCTTTGGCACCTTTTTTTATATTCTTCGATAAAGGGAAACGGTTTGTGAGATATTGCCGCAATCGACTTCGCTCTATCTGTCCATTTCCGATGGCTGGAAGAATTATATCTTCAAAAATCGAGAACATCAGAGGCTCAGCCTTACAGAAACGATAAAAACAAACATCTCGAAGTTCCTGGCCTTCTGCAAAATTCTTTGCAAACGATCGAAGGGCATGATCTGCTAAACCATCAAGAAATAAGCGACTAATAATATAGTTAGAATATCTTTTTCTTGTTTCCACTGCGCTAAAATGGAGATTATTTTCTATAAATTGTTTAATTTCTTCCAAATTCTCAGTATCTGGAAGCTGTGGCAGGATTTCAATTCCCTCTTTTAATACAGCCTGGCTGAACATACCAGTTCCTTGTCGTTTAACATCTTTCTTAGATAATTTTTCTATCTGTCCTTTATAGTTATCATCTTCTTCTCTAATCTTTTGTTGAGATCCAAGAATCGTCTGTTGTTTTGGGGCTCTTTTGTTAATGAGAGAAGATCTTTTTGAGCCTTGAATCTGGTAGTTAATTCTAATCCAATCAAAAACCTTAATCAAGGTAGCAGAGTAAGACTTTATCCCATTTACATTACACAACTCATTGAAGTCCGCGGATAGGACACCGGATAAGTCTCCAAACTGATTTATGAGTTTATGAGACAATGGTTGAAGATCAGCTTTAGGAATGGCATAAGACAACAGAATCTCTAAGATTGCTTCCTCAGATCGCGACTCAATTTCTCCAGCGACGAAACTATCCCTTAGTTTTTGTCTTCGCCCAGTATCCTTATAATTTACCATCGACACCACCATATTTGTATAATTTTTATTAAATGTTTTGGTGTATTATTTCATCAAATCACATATTTTATGGATTATTCTAAACATCCTTTCTGATACTTTAAGGATTGCAAAAAATACTTGGAAATCCCCTGCCAAAAAATGGAATGCCTTCAAATCAGTGCGAAAAATAGTCCAATCAATAAGAGCTCAGGCTGAAATACAAGACCAAAGACTCTGCTGCTCCAAAGACTTGAGGGAGGCGATGAGCATATCCAGATCAAGGATGCTGAAATGAGCAGGCAGTTTAATTGAGGGGAGGTGGTTGTTAACTCTACGATTCATCCTTTCTAATATATTTTTCAAGCACTCTTCCTCTCCTTCAATGAAGATTTCGTTAAAATATCCTTCTTTATCAAACTCTTTCAATATCTTCGCAAATTCCCTGCTTTCGCTTAAATATAGTACGATCGATGCGTCCTTATATTTTCTCTTTATTTCTCCATATTCAAATAAAAATCTAAAAATGGAAATTTATGGGTTCACTTAACAGGTATGACATTCTGAGATCGGGAATAGTTTAGCATATAGAAAACTCTTTTATACAACACGCATTATAATGCGTATGCATGGAGTTTGTAACGAATCTATTCAGACGCATCGCGGCATTGATAAAGGCTTCCCCCTGCGAACTGCGCAGGGGTCGGCGCTCAGCGCCTAAGCCATTATCATGCCCCTTTTCAGAAGATTCGAATGTAGTAGTCAACAACGGCTACTACCACCTCCTATTCAGAAGAGGTATTGAACGACTGCTTAATGCAGTGAGGTTAGAATATGAATACATCAACAATCGATCCAGTAATCGAAGATATCCATAGCCGCTTTAAAACGGCTGGTATAGAAGTTGAACGTAATAAAATAAGAAGCAATCTTGATCGCCTTTTGGGATACAAGGTTCCCCTGAATGAAGCATCAAGGACCGTGACAACAATGCTCAGAAAAGAGTACAATGTCCCGTTCGATGCCTTCAAGCCAGGAAGTGCAGGGCTTGTCCCAATAGCCTCGATAAAAGAGGATAATAAGTGGGTAACTATCAGAGGCAAAGTCCTGCAGCTGTGGGAACCGAAGAGTGACTCCATAAGCCAGACGGGTCTCATCGGTGATGATTCCAGCGTGATAAGGCTCACTATCTTCGCCAAGAGCGCGGAGAAGCTGGATGTGACCCTGGAAGAAGGAGAGTCATACGAGTTCAGGAACGTAGTTTCATCAATCTGGCAGGGTCAGATTTCCGTGAAAGCGAACTCCAACTCTGAAATAATCCTCCTTGATACCGATATCGAGGTAAAGAGACAGTCGGTTACAGTCACAGGAATAATAACTGAGGTCTCGGCGGGTTCAGGTCTCATTAAGAGATGCTCTGAGTGTAAGCGCAAGCTCACAAAGGGCAACTGCGCAGAACATGGCAGAGTAGAAGGAGTATATGACCTTCGACTGAAAGCCGTTCTTCAGGACTCAATACCAACCAGTCCTCCTCAAACGATTGACCTGGTGATGAACGCAGCTATCGTAGAGAAGCTCACTGGAATAAGTCTGCCCAGAGCGATAGAGCTCGCAACTGAAGCTCTGGATACAGCCGTGGTATCTGACATCATCGCTGAAAAGGTGATTTTCCGGTATTACAAGATCTCAGGAGCGCAGTTGTCAAGCAACTTCCTGGTAGATGAAATCGTGCCTGTCGTTGGCATCACTAAACAGATAGCGGCAGATGCAAAGAACCTCGTTTCAAGCATAGGGGTGAATTAAATGACAGACTTTAAGAGACTTCCAACAATCAGAATGTTAATGCTGGAGCTTGTGGGCACAACCATACAACTCCAGAACGGAGAAAAAGACTCGTATCAGCCTTCTATCTATCTCTCTCCAACAGGAGCAGAGGTCAACAGGGTCCTGGTAGCAGGCGTTGCAGTTGAGAAAGAGGATGTCGGTTCAGATAATTCCTTCTGGAGAGTCAGAATAGTTGATCCAACTGGTGCTTCATTCGTATATGCAGGCCAGTATCAACCGGAAGCAATGAAAGCCATCCAGAAGCTTGAAGTGCCTTCATTCGTCATCGTGTCAGGAAAGCTCTCTCATTATACGCCTGAGCAGGGCGGGGAGACCATTGTATCAATAAGAGCAGAATCCATAGCGCCAGTATCATTGGAGCTCAGGGACCATGCTCTTGCAGATATAGCAATGCATACGGCCAGACGTATCCAGGATGCTAAAGGCAACAAGAATGTCCAGTGCTACTACAGCAACTATGACTTCGGTTCACTGGTAAAGAGCACATCCACTCTTCTTGACCAGGTTATAGAGGACTCGGCACAGAGCGGGACTGCGCACCCTGTCTCTTCTCCTCCACCTGCAGCCAAAGAGCCACAGCCTCCGAAACAGCCAGAGACAAAGCCTCCAGCACCAGCCCCGGAAGCCAAACCACCAGAACCGTCGAAAGAGCCACAAGCTGCGAAACCAGAGCAGCCAGCCAAAGAGCCTGGGAAGCCTCCCGCAGAGCAGCCAAAAGCGCCAGCCGCGGAGAAAAAGAAGAAATCCCCGAAGAAGGATGCTGTAAAGCCACCTCAGGAGCCTCAAAAAGAGCTTCCGAAAGAAGCACCGAAGGAAGCACCCGAAGAACAGCCGAAGGAGGCTCCAAAGGAAGAGCCGAAGCCGGGTAATACAGCAAATGTACTGGGTGACTCCGAAAAGATGGTTCTCGACATCCTCAAGACCCATAAGCCGCAGGGAGCGCTTGCAAAGGACACCATCGGCAATGTCCTGAGAGCTCTGGGCTATGCAATGCTGAACGTGGATGCCATTCTAGCCAAGCTCAAAGTGGCAGGCGAGATAATAGAGCCAAAGAACGGGTTCTACCAGGCAGTGTGAGAATATGAGTGCATGTCCTCACTGCGGAGAGGAGAGAGAATCTACTCCTCCTCTTTCAAAGATGG
>Ga0172369_10001492_pt1 | contig 33613 bp, 31 predicted proteins | sample LakKiv25m_FD_114539 | JGI IMG/M metagenome (GOLD analysis project Ga0172369, IMG submission 114539) | Freshwater microbial communities from Kabuno Bay, South-Kivu, Congo - kab_022012_11.25m | ecosystem: Environmental > Aquatic > Freshwater > Lake | place: Democratic Republic of the Congo... | reverse complement strand
AGGTAGTCGTGATCTTTTTCAAGACAAGCCAACGCCGCATCAAGACTTCCAGGCGTTGATGGAACGCCTTTTAATTCTTCAGGTTCCATATCGTAAATATCTTTATCAAGCGGTTCACCCGGATCAATACGGTTGATAATTCCATCCAATCCTGCCATCATAATAGCAGAGAAAGCGAGATACGGATTTGTTGATGGATCAGGGCAGCGGAATTCAACACGTTTTGCTTTCGGACTATTTGAATACATCGGAATTCTGATTGAAGCGCTTCTGTTTCTTTGTGAATACGCTAAGTTTACCGGCGCTTCAAATCCGGGCACAAGTCTCTTGTACGAGTTTGTAGTTGGATTTGTAATTGCAAGTAACGAAGGAGCGTGCTTCAAAATTCCACCGATATAATAGAGCGCCATTTCGCTCAATCCGGCATACCCGTTGCCGGCAAAAAGCGGTTTACCTTTTTTCCATAAACTTGAGTGAACGTGCATTCCACTTCCGTTATCGCCAAAAATTGGTTTCGGCATAAACGTTACGGTGCGGTTATTCTTTTTAGCGGTATTCTTAATGATATATTTGAACATCAATAATTGATCGGCAGCTAAAACCAACGGTTGAAAACGGCAGTCGATTTCGCACTGCCCGCCGCTGGCAACTTCATGGTGCTGCGCCTCGATATCAAGACCGGCATTCATCAAATTAATAACCATTTCATTTCTCAGATCAACAAGTGAATCTGTTGGTGCAACCGGGAAATATCCTTCTTTGTATCTCGGTTTGTATCCAAGGTTCGGACCTTCGTCGCGTCCGCTGTTCCACTTTCCTTCTACAGAATCAACAAAATAAAAACTGCTGTTCTGAGATGAATCAAAACGGACGTCATCAAAAACGAAAAATTCTGCTTCCGGTCCAAAATATACCGTATCGGCAATTCCGGTTGATAGAAGATAGGATTGAGCTTTTTGCGCAATGTTTCTCGGGCACCGGGAATATTTTTCTTTGGTTGCCGGTTCGTAAACGTCGCAGGTTAAACTTACTGTTGGCGCATTTACAAAAGGATCAAGCCACAACGTGTTTGGATCCGGAATGATTAACATATCGCTTTCATTAATTGCTTTCCAACCGCGGATGGAAGACCCGTCAAAGCCGAAACCATCTTCAAAAGAATCAGCGCTGAATTGTGTTACCGGAAACGTAATGTGTTGCCACTGTCCCGGCATATCCATAAATTTTAAATCCACAAACTGTATCTTGTTCTCTTTGATAAATTTGAGGACTTTGTCTATCGCAGACATTTCCTTAGCCATAACTAACCTCTTTATTTATTTTTTGATTTTATTGTTTCTTTTTTTCTTACTTATTTCATCGAAATTTTTGTTGATTCTTTAATTGAAGAAAGAACAAAAAAGGATTTCGTGCTCACAACTCCGGGCCACGATTGAATTTCTGCAAGCAACTTTTCCAACGCTTCGGTATTTTTTGCAATCACTTTAACGATGTGCGATCCTTCGCCGAGGATTGAGTGACACTCTAAAACATTCGGATGCTGTTCAATCTTTTGCGCCAGCGTTTTATAATGTTTGGAAGAATCCATCACTAAAAGAATAAACGCCATAATGTCGTAACCAAAAGCTTTGCGGTTAATTTTTGTATAGTAGCCTTCGATAATTTTTTTGTCTTCAAGTTTGTGAAGCCTTTCACTAACCGAAGGGATTGACATGCTTACGGCTTCCGCAAGCTGGTTTCGTTTCGTTCTTCCCTGATCTTGCAGCAGCTCGAGAATTTTAATATCTAAGTTATCAATCATGTTCTTCCTAATTTTTTTAGGGAAATTAATATTATTGGTTGTAAATATAAGATATTATTTGGATAAGAGGCAAATAAAAAGGAAAGTTTTTTGGAATATTTATCGAATGTTTCCGGTTATTAATTAGCCGGAGCCGAGAATTTCGGAAAGTTGTGTTAAAATTCAACACAAAAAGTTGAGTGAAACGAGTTTACCGGTTCCGCCGGGAATACTTATTCATGCACGCCGGTTGCTCAAGCTGTTGCGTCTTTCGGTTCATCCGGTGTTTGCTTTTCTTTCTTTCGGTTGTACGTTTTTTTTGAAGTGAGAATTTTCGGAGGCTTCTGCGGCAGCGGAATTCTCTTTTTCTTTTTCGGCACCTCTATTTTTATCTTCTTAATCATGCTTGCACTAAAAGATGGCGTAAATAAACGGCGCCAGCGCTGATCCTTGCGTTAAAATAATCAAACCGCCGAGGAGAATAAGAAAAAATAATATCGGGGCAAGCCACCATTTCTTGCGGACTTTTAAAAAATCCCATAACTCTGATAAAATTGAAAGTTTGCTCATTGTTGTTCCTAAAATTGCTTTTCGTATTGAGTTTTGTCGAATGTTTGCTGCGGTCGTTTTTGCCAGTAAGTTGCCGCCGACCGGTTGATTCTTAAATCTAAAAATTTCTTCCCGGATAATTTATAAAGAATTCTTATCGGAGTAATAACAAAATAGAAGAGAAGACCCAAGATTATTCGCGTTGAAAAAAAACCGAGAATAATGCTAAAACCCATCCAGATTTTATGAATCCACTTTAATGCTTTGGGCAATACGAGTGCGAGAAAAATGAAGAGAAGTCCAAGTCCGCAGAAAACAACCGTCTGCTTCCCATCCAATATTATCAACACAATTCCGATGAGGCTTAAGAGACTGCCAATTGTGAGTCCGAATTTTTTTAGTTCTGCCGGTGTGGATTTAATTTGTTTAATTTCTTCTTTAATCATTTTTTATCTGTAAATATCTTTCCGGTGACCAACTTGAATAATGATAATTTTCTTCTCTTTGTCAATTATTTTATAGATAACGCGATAATTTCCATATCTAATTCTGAAATCATTCTCCGTTCCCACAAGTTTTCTACTTCCAAAAGGATGTGGTTCTTCCTTCAACCGTGTAATTTTTGTCCACAGTTTATTTCTCTCATTTAAAGGAATTTGTTTAAACTCTTTTACAACAGCATCTTTGAATTCCAGTGAATACATTACTGTTGCGACATTTTTTCTAAAAATTCTTGTTCGTCAATTGTAGGGTCTTCCTCTCTTTCTTTTATAATTTTGACGCATTCCGAATCCTCAATTAATTCCACCATTTCTTTATATGCCTTATAATCAATGAGTACACTTTTTGGTTTCCCTCTTTTGTTATAAAGGATTTGTTCATTAGTTCTCAATTTTATCATAGCCATACCTATTATTTTAAATTACAAGCAATTTCAAATTTTCTACTTAATCTAACACAAATTCTTTCTTCCAATCAACATCATTTTTAAGTTGCTTTTGCTCAGTTTTGTTTAGAAGAAAATTACCAAGCACAAGATGATCAATATCTGTACGCATGAAACAGCGATACGCGTCTTGCGGCGTGCAGACGATCGGTTCGCCGCGAACGTTGAAAGACGTGTTCACAACAACTCCATAACCCGTCAATTTTTCAAACGCAGAAATGAGTTGATGATATTTCGGGTTGGTTTCTTTCTGCACGGTTTGAACGCGCGCCGAATAATCGATATGCGTAACCGCCGGAATATCCGAACGCAAAATATTTAACTTTTCAATTCCGAAAAGTTTTCTCTGCTCATCCGTCATCACTTTTTGCCTCTCTTTTTTTACTTCGGCAACTAACAGCATGTAAGGACTTTCGCACCCCATTTCAAAATAGTCAGAAACTTTTTCCGAGAGTACCGATGGAGCGAACGGACGAAATCCTTCACGGAATTTTATTTTAATATTCATTGTTGCCTGCATTTTTGCCGAGCGCGCATCGCCAATAATTGAGCGGTTCCCCAGAGCGCGGGGACCGAATTCCATTCTTCCTTGAAACCAGCCGATAACTTTTTCATCTGCAAGCAGAGCAGCCGAATGAGCATAAAGTTCGTCATCATTTAGTTGTTTAAAGGGGATTTCGTTTTTTTCTAACCAGGTCTGTATTTCGTTATTAGAAAATTCAGGACCAAGATACGCTCCATCCATAGCATCGGTTTTTCCGTTTGCCGTTCTCTCATTTCCAAGGTATTGATACCAGGCTGTTAATGCAGCTCCTAAAGCGCCTCCGGCATCGCCGGATGCAGGCTGAATCCAGATATTTTCAAAAATATTTTCGCTCAAAAGTTTTCCGTTTGCAACACAATTCAACGCAACACCGCCGGCAAGACAAAGATTTTTTTGTCCCGTTTCTTTCCGTACGTGCTTTGCCATCCGCAGCATAACTTCTTCCGTAACTTCTTGCACCGACCGCGCAAGATCCATTTCTTTTTGCGTAAGATTCGTTTCCGGTTTGCGCGGCGCACCGCCAAAAAGCTTGTTGAATTTTTCATTCGTCATGGTTAAGCCGGCACAGTAATTAAAATATTCCATATTCATTTTAAAAGAACCGTCTTCTTTTAAATCGATTAACTCGGAATAAATTTTATCAACATATTTCGGTTCGCCATACGGCGCCAGACCCATCACTTTATACTCGCCGGAATTTACTTAAAATCCGGTGTAATACGTAAAAGCGGAATAGAGAAGTCCGATTGAATGCGGAAAATGGATGTCGGAATCAATTTGAATTTTATTTCCCGAACCAACGCCGAAGCTTGAGGTTGTCCACTCTCCAACGCCATCCATCGTAAGAAACGCTGCTTCTTGAAACGGCGAAGGATAAAATGCCGATGCTGCGTGCGACTCGTGATGTTCCGGGAAAAGAATCGTTCCCTCAAAGCCGAGTTCATTTTTTATCACTTCTTTCATCCAGAGTTTTTCGTGTATCCACAACGGCATTGCTTTGATGAAAGATTTTATTCCGACCGGCGCAAAACTTAAATAGGTTTCCAGAATTCGTTCAAACTTAAGGAAAGGTTTATCGTAAAAAACTACGTACGCCAAATCCTTTCCGGTTATTCCAGCGTGGCGCAAACAATACGCAATTGAATGTTTGGGGAAAGCGTGATCTCCCTTTTTGCGGGTGAATCTTTCCTCCTGCGCAGCGGAAAGTATGTTGCCGTCTTTCAATAAACAGGCGGCGCTATCGTGGTAAAAGGCTGATATTCCGAGGATGTACATAAAATTATTTTCTAATTTTCAGACCAAGGTATTTCACCATTGGTTCAAAATCACTATCCTTTTGTAATAATTCAATTTCATTCTCAATACAAAATGTACCAATTATTAAATCAACAGTTTTTCTAATGGTCAATCCTTTTTTTCTTAAAGACCTGAAATTTTCAGCGCTTTTTATAGCAATAATTTCGTTACAGATAGTTAGACAAGGAAATGATTGCATGATTTCTTTAGCAACTTTATAATCCATATCGCTTCGGAAGCCTTGTAAAACTTCCGCCAGAATATAATCCCCCACCACTATTAATTCCTTACCGAGCAAAACATCTAATTCTTCCGTGTGCCAATTCTTTACACCATTGAAGTAATCAATAAAAACAGAAGAGTCAACAAGAATCATTTCGCGAGTCTCATTTCCTCAAGATTGCCTTCCCATTTTAATTTACCTCTGAATTTTTTAAAACCGGCTTGTTTCTTAAGCAGTACAAGTAATTTTAATCCTTCCTCCACAACATCTTTTTTAGTTGATAACCCCGACAGCCTAAGAGCATTTTTCATCAACTTGTCGTCTATCGAAATATTTGTTCTCATATAGTTTCCATTTAACGTGTATTGTTTATTTCAATTATACAGATATTATTTTTAGAAATCAATTACTTACCCATGAAAGCAATTCTTTATTATTTTCTTTCTTCTCATGTCTCGTATTAATTAACCGGAACAATGCTTGAATAAAATGGGTGGAAAATGCCCAATCATTGCTGCGGCAATCGGAATAGGTATATACATTTAAATATTTCCTTCATTATTTCCAACAATAAATCCTACTTTCTTCCTGCGCAGCGGAAAGTATATTGCCGTCTTTTAATAAACAGGCGGCGCTATCGTGGTAAAAGGCTGATATTCCGAGGATGTACATTGGCAAAGTTAAAAGTTAAAAGTTAAGAGTGAAACGGCTTTGCATTTTATAGCAGAAATGATACGGTAGCAAGTCAAGGGGAAATATATTCCGCGATTTCAAAGCCGAGAAAAAACTGTTTGTGTGGTTGCTATTTCGTACCTTTTCACAGCAGCATTATAATTAATACCACTTTAAAAAACAATTTATTCGGTGATGAGTTTGTGCGTTTTTTATTTTGGAATTGTGAGTGAAGAGAGACAATCTTTCCGATTGGCGGCAACGCAACTGCAAAAGAAAGCCGCACTTATTTTGTATTTTGGTTTATCATTTTGGAAAGTACATTGGAAAAGAAACAAAAAATTATTCTCTGGTTTTCAGCTTTGTTAATTACGGCTCTGCTCGGTTATTATAAAACCGTAACTTCCGCAGAGTATCCGGTAACCGGCACCATTGCCGTAAGCGGAGAAAAAGTTACGTATGCGTTTGAAAAAATTTTTCGAGGGAAAGATGATTTCAAAATCTCCCTCCGCACCGATGCAAAAGAATTAACGGGCTCGGTTGTCTGGCGGAAGGAAAAAACAAAAGCGGTTGATACGCTTCAATTAAAAAAAGAAAAAGGATGGCTGCTCTGTTCAATTCCATTGCAAAAACCGGAGACGGAAATTGTGTACAATGTTTTTTTGTACAACAAAGATTCGGTTATTCAAATTCCTTTTAACCAAACGTTGAGAACAAAATTTTACGGCGCGGCGCCGGCATCCATTACTTCAACATTTGCACTTACTTTTTTTATCGGATTGCTTCTTAGTATTCGCATCGGACTTTCCTATTTTGAACTCCACTCGAAAGCAAAAATGTTTGCAATCTTCACGCTCATCTCGTTTAGTTTGTATGGATTGTTTCTCGTTCCGGTAAAAAAATTATTTGAACTTGGCGCGGTAAATCAAGCGCCGCCTCAAATGCTTGAAATGTTTTCTCCCGCGGAATTGTCCTTTGCGTTTCTGTGGCTTGTTGTTTCGGTGGGAATGTTTAATTCAAAAAGTAAATTGTGGAACGCTGCCGGAGCGTTGTTTACCGCTGCCGGTTACTTACTTCTTCACTAAAAATAGTTTGAAGAAGAAGTAGGAGAATCGTTTTATGATCGGTAGAAGTTGATTTAACCGCAACATCGGATTCAAACAAAACTTTGCTTATCTCCAGAAGTTTCGCATTGCCGAACCGCTTTTGCGCGGCGATAAAATTTTTTAAATAATAAGGATGCGTTCCAACGATTCTTGCGATCGCTTGTTCGGGAAGTTTTTGTTCAAACATTTCCGGTATTTGCACGAGCGATGTAAAATATTTATTCAACATGGCAAGCAGAAGAATGATCCCTTCTTTTTCCAATAATTGAAACGCGATCTTCACCGCTTCCGCTTTTTGATTTGCACCGATGGCATCCTGTAGGTTAAAGATGGTGTACTCTTTTGTTGAAATTACGTTTGCTTCAATTTCCTTAAAGGTAATTTCATTCTTCTCGCCGAGCGAAGCAATAATTTTCTCAAGCTGCATCTCTATCATCGCGCGGTTATCTCCAACAAGACTGAGAAGAAATTCCGCGTCAACTCTCGATATTTGTTTTTTATTAAGCTCGCTATATTTTACAATCCAGTTTACAAGCGACGGTTCCTTCATCGCTTTCGCTTCAAAAATAAAATCATGCTCGCTAAAAATTTTCACATACCCTTTTTCAGTGCCCTTTAACGGTGCGTTATAGAGCAATACAAGCACTGAAAAATCGGGAGGATTTTGCGCGTAGCGTTCAAGCAGCGTTGACTGCTTTTCTTCTTTCATTTTTTCAAACTCTTTTACAAGGATGAATTTTTTTCCATCACCAAACGGAAACGACTGAGCAAAATCAATTACTTCATTTATCGAAACGGAACTTCCATAATACACTTGCTTATCAAATTCACTTGAAAGAAGAGGCGTAATTGCTTTTTCAATTTCTTCGGCAACTTCATTAATGCTGAAAGCATCTTCCCCCGCCAGAAAATAAACGGGGGAAAACTTTTTAAGTTTGCAGTGTTTGTAAACTTCCGAAATATCAAGAAAAAGCTGCTTCGCCATTTGCTGAATTATTTTTTAGTGGAATCGTTTTCTTTTTTTGTCGATCTTTTTTCAATCGTCACGGTTTCCATAACTACGTCTTTAAGCGGTTTGTTAGACGATGGAGATGTTACAACTTTGCCAATCGCCTCAACAACATCCATTCCGTTTACAACATGACCAAAGACGCTGTGTTTGCCGTCTAACCAGGGAGTTGGTACGAGCGTAATAAAAAATTGACTGCCGTTGGTGTTGGGTCCGGCGTTTGCCATTGATAAAACACCGGGAGTTTCATGTTTCAATTCCATATTGAATTCATCCGGAAAAGATTTTCCCCAGAAGCTCTCGCCGCCTCTGCCGGTGCCGGTGGGGTCGCCGCCTTGAATCATAAAATTATCAATCACTCTGTGAAAAATAATTCCGTTGTAGTACCCTTTTTCCGCAAGTCCTACAAAATTTTCTACTGTCTTCGGAACAAGTTTATCAAAGAGTAAAACTTCAATTGTACCCATGCTGGTTTTGATTACGGCAACCGTTACCGAATCGTTGTCGTTCATATATTGTGTCACGATATCACCTTTTTGTTGTGTTGTTGATTCACTTTTACAACCGAATGTAAAAGCTATAATTACGAGAAGAAAAAAATATCTCATCATTTTTCCTCTTATGGTTTTAGCATATTTAATGAAATTAAAACTAAGATTAACGCGCCGAGCGCAATTCTATAATAGATAAAAACGAACGTGCTGTTCTTGCGCAGATATTTTAGAAGCAAATCAATTGCAAGATAACCGCTTACGCCGGAAACGATTGTTGCGATAATAAGATTAACTACTCCGGCGTGATCAATAAATTTTATCTGTTCATAAAGCTCAAGCATACCGCTGGCAAATACGGATGGAATGCTGAGGAGAAACGAGAATCGCGCTGCCGACTCGCGCGTTAAGCCCATGAATAATCCGCCGGTAATAGTTGTGCCGGAACGTGAAGAACCGGGAATTAACGCCATTGCCTGCGCAATACCGATGACGATTGAATCGAGAATGGTAATGTCTTTTATCTCTTTTTTGAATTTTGCTTTTCGTTCGGCAACGGCAAGAATAATTGCGAGTACAATTAAACTGCACGCAATCACCACAAGATTTTTCGTTAGCGTTCCTTCAATAATTTTTTTAAATCCGAGTCCGAACGAAACAATCGGGATTGTTCCGAGAATAATAAACCAGCCCATTTTTGCATCAAGCGATTGCGCAGTAAACTTTTGCCGCGAACCGACATTCTCTTTAAAAAAAGCGAAAACGATTTTCCAAATATCTTTCCAAAAATAAACGAGAATGGCAACCAGCGTTCCAAGCTGAATTACCGCTATAAAGGATGTCCATGCCTGCGGATTCTCTTCCGAGATAAGATGGAACATCCTTCCGAAAAGCGTTAAATGTCCCGTACTGCTTATCGGTAAAAATTCAGAAATTCCTTGAATGAGTCCAAGGATGATAGCTTCAAATATAGACATGAGATTTCCTTATAGAGTTACGGCAACGCCGAGTTTAATTCCTGCCGAAAGAGAATTAGAAGAAAGCGATTCGTTCGTTAAATTATTTATCTTCTTTTTTCCACCGGCATCACTTATCGTCCCCGTGAAATTAAGCCGCAGATCAAAACCGAGATAAGCATAAAAATTTCCGCCGAGAGAAGTAATACCGTCAATCTTTCCAACTAATCCGTATCCGCTTCCGCTATACTTGAGCCAATCGGAAGTATAGTTAGATTTTTCAGTGACAAAAATAAATCTCGGTCCAATTCCACCGCCAAATTTAAATTGAAAACCATTTCCGTTAATTGTGTAATACCCAAGCAGCGAAGGTTGCAGCAGTTGGTATGAAAAAGTATATGTACCGAATGTTGATACAGAAAATGAATTGTATTCATAATCAAATTCAGCGGCAAGTTGAAAATTCTCTTTTAGTTGGTAACCGACTTCGCCGCCAAACTCAATCGCCGGTGAAAATTGACTTAGCCCGTTATCGTTCATCGAAAAATAATTTGCATTTAAATAGTCTCTCACGTCCGGCATGCTTACCATATTCAATCCCATGCTGGTGCGCACTACCCATTGGGCTTGCAGACTTGCGCTAACAATCATTATCAAAAAGAAAAACTTTTTCATTTATTGTTCTCCTCCAAATTGAAAAGAGAAGTTTGCTTTAACGCCGCATATTTTTTTCTGAAATAGAAAAAGTAACCCAATGCGGCAACCGAATGGATGATATACGAAATTGCGTGGGTTAACGTTGCGTACGCAATACTCACATCGGGTAAAAAAGAATAAAGAGAAATAAGGACGGATTTTGTTATCGTGTGGTACGAACCGATTCCGCCGGGCGTTGGAATCATCACTCCGATTGAACTGATGCTCATTACTACCCAGCCAGAAGTTAAAGAAATATTTGCGGCGTTGTGCATATCAAAAATTAAAAATCCGACGTAAGAGTTCAATCCATACGTTAGCATGATTAACACGCTGTAGAAAAGAGCAAGCGCGTAATTTCGCCAGCCGGTAAGACTGCCAAATCCATAGGTTAGTTTTTCAAATATCGATGCGATTTTTTCAGCAAAGGCTGCGGAAATTTTTTTTGTGAGAAAAAGAATTACCGAGTAGAATTTTTCTTTATATCGGATGCTTAACACGAGAACGGCAATAACAAAAATGATGATTGCGGAACCGAAGTACATCGTTAATCTCAGCCACGGAAATTCTGCGTAAAGATTTCCTTGATACAAAAACGCCGAAAGAATAACGGCAACTCCGAAAAAAATAATATCGATAACCCGTTCAACTACAATGGTTCCGAAAATAGATGAGCGTGAAATTCCTTCCAATTGCCCAACGGAAACAGCTCGTGAAATTTCTCCCAGACGCGGAACAACGTTATTCACTCCGTACCCGATTAACAACGAACCGAAAAGGTGATTTACTTCCACATCTTTTTTAATTGATGAAAGAATAACTTTCCACCTTAAAGCGCGGAGGTAATGCCCGGCAAGACAAAGTAGCGCAAAGACGATAATCCACAATAACGAAGCGCCGGAAATGATTTTTAGCAGGCGAGAAGCGTCAACACCCGCAAAAGCAAAATAGAGAAAGACGACGCTCAGCAAAATCGAAACTACATAGCTGAGCGCTTCTCTCGGCGTAATCCGTTGTTTTGATTTAGCGGAGGTCAATAATTTTTGTTCCTTGAGGAATCTGGAAAGTAAATTTCTTTTTACCGAAGTTTTGATTTCCTTTGAAGTTAGAAAACTTGAAGACCGCTGTGCCGCCGTCCATTCCGGCAATCATTATTTCTTGAATTGTGTTATCGGCATTCGGAAATATTTTTGCTTGTTTATAAATGCCTGAAGTAGTTGGAATCAATTCAAGATAGGTTTTTCCGTCTTCGGTTACCTCTTTCACTTTGCACTGATTAGGAAAATCAAACACAAATCTCTTAGAAGAAAAAAGAGAAGCGTCATCGGGATCATAATTACTGATGATAACTTTTTTATCTTTTTTGTTGTAGTTCCAATTGGTAACGCCGTCGGAAACAATCACCAAATTTTTCAAATCGAGGATGATCATGTTTTCTTTTTTATAAGATAATTTTCCCGTGAGCATTGGTTTACGTTTTACTTCTTGAGTAAACTCAACCGAGAAATCCTGCGACGAAGAAAATTTATTCTGCAGCGCTTTTAAAAGCGTACCATCTTTTCCTTGAGGAAAAAGAGTTGCAAAAAACAGAACGAAAAGGAATGGGATTTTTTTCAATTAAATATTTCTGAGAATAGTTTCTAGTTGTTCTTCATTTTCAACAATTACTTCGCGCGCTTTACTACCGTCGTTCGGACCAACAATACCGGCTTCTTCAAGCTGATCAACAATGCGCGCCGCTCTTGAATATCCGAGTTTCAATCTTCTCTGAAGCAGTGAAACCGAACCTTGCTGATGCCGCACCACAACGCGCGCCGCGTCGTGAAATAACGGATCAACATCATCCATGAACTTTGCGCCCGCCTCTTTTTTCTTATCATACAACGAAGGCAAATTATACGGTTTTGAATATCCTTCTTGTTTTGAAATGTATTCTGTTAGACGCTCAACTTCATCGGTGGTTATAAAAGCGTTCTGCATGCGGATAGGTTTTGGCATTCCCGGAGGAAGAAAAAGCATATCGCCGCGTCCGAGCAATTGTTCCGCGCCGTTCATATCAAGAATAGTTCTCGAATCAATTTTAGAAGCAACCTGGTACGCCATGCGCGCGCTGAAATTTGCTTTGATAACGCCGGTGATAACATTTACAGACGGACGCTGCGTTGCAAGTACAAGGTGAATGCCGACCGCTCTTGCCAACTGCGCCAACCGTGCAATCGGTTCTTCAACTTCTTTTCCGGCGGTGATCATCAAATCCGCAAGCTCATCAATAATCACCACGATATACGGCAGATGATAGTGCTTCATCGTTTCCGTATCCTTAGGAGCTTTTTTAGGATCGGCAATTTTTAAATTATAATCAACAATATTTCTTACGCCGGCTTTTGCAAGTTTGTCGTATCTTTTTTCCATTTCATATTCAACTGATTTAAGAAGAAGCACCGCGTTGGTTGGAACGGTTACAATGTCTTCATCAAAATCGGGAGAAACGGCCAGGTAATGTCTGCGTAAACAATTATAAAACGAAAGCTCAATTTTTTTCGGATCGATGATCGCAAGTTTTACTTCGGAAGGATGTTTTGAATAGAGGAGACTTGCAATAATCATATTGATGCCGACACTTTTGCCGGAACCGGTAGAACCTGCAATAAGCAAATGCGGCATCTTTGCCAAATCGGAAATCAGCACTTCACCGGCAATATCTTCACCGAGCGCAAGAGGCAGTTCGGCTTTTGTATTTGCAAGTTTGTTCAATACGGATTTTGCCACAACCAACGATGGCTCCGAGTTAGGAATTTCAACACCGATAGCGCTCTTACCCGGAATCGGCGCGATGATTCGTATTCCTCGCGCAGCAAGCGCCAACGCAATATCGTGTTCAAGACTAACGATTTTACTAATCTTAACGCCGGGTGCGGGAACAATTTCGTACAGCGTTACCACGGGTCCGGGCGTTACGGAGATATCCTGAATTTCAATATCGAAAAGTGAAAGTTTATCTTTCAGCAGCTCGGCATTTTTCTTTAATTCTTCTTCGGCAACTTTAAAATTCTGCGCAGGAATTTCATTCAGCAATTCGAGCGACGGCATGTGGTATTTAATTTTTTCTTCCCACGGATCGGGGAGAGCCGCTTCAATATCACGGTTGGCAAAATTTACAAGATCGTCTTCGGGGTCTCTTGGCTTTGCTGCCTCTTCTTCCTTTAAATGATCTTCCTTTTTTTTCGCTTCAACTTTATTTACCGGAACTTCATCTTTTCTGATAATGCGGATGCGCGTCTCTTCCTTCTGCTCCTCGGTAAGTTCTTGTTGCAGTTCTTCGGCGGCTGTTTCGCTTACGGGTAAAATCGTTTTTTTCTTTTTCTCACGGAGTTGTTTAATCTTCTCAAGATTATCTTTTTCTTTGTCTTGAATTTTTGTTTCTTTCACACTTTCCGGCTTATCTTCATGAACGCGTGAAAATAAAGAAACAATCCAGAGAAATATTTTTTCAATTTTTATATCGAACGCAATAACGAGTGTAATCAACATTAACGCTATCAAAAGGATCAGGCTTCCAACTCCGCCGAGCAATGTGCCCAAAGCTTTTCCAAGAAAATTTCCGAACGCGCCGCTGAGTTCATAGGTTTGATAGAAAAGACTGTACTCAAGTCTTACAACGCCGAACATTGTTGAAATGAGTAACGCGGAAACGATGAGAAAATTTGAAACGTTGAGGAGTGTTTTCAATTCAATTTTTTTGAAAAAGGAAAATCCTAAAAGCCCGATAATAAAAGGATAGATGATTGCGGAAATGCCAAGCGTAAGATTGATGCTGAATTCAGCCAAATATGCGCCGACGATTCCGAGCCAGTTTTGTGCGGTATGAAGTTCGCGCTGCAATTCATCGCTGCTGAATGTTCTGAAAAAATCTTTTAGTTGATAACTGAGCAGCGCGCGGTCAAAACGGGAATAGGAAACGATGCTCAATAAAAGGATGAGCGCAAAGATCAACAGAAAGAGTCCGAGGATTTTTTTGTTTTTTTCCGCGGTTAAAGAAAAATAAGGGGAATCCTTTTTTGCTTCGGTAGTTTTTCCGTTGTTTTTCTTTGCCATTTTTTTTAACTGCTTGTTGTTAAACCGGATGCGTGATTTTCCGAAGCGGCGTATTGATGGTTCTTAATAACGCCGGAAGCAAAAACGGGAATGGAGTCGGTTACATTTAATTTGGCGCAGAATTTTAAATCCTCTTCAAAACCGTTTTCAATTAAAATTTTTCCGTGCTCGGCTTCGGCAAACATTTTCTTCAAATTTTTCCCGAACGTTTTTGCAATTGATACGGAAGCCAACCCGGCATCTGTTAATTCAACATCTTGAACGAGCGTTGAAATTTCCGAAATCAATTTACCGGCAAAGACGGTATCTTCTAAGCAGAAACTATTGTTTCTTCCCGAGCAGAGTATTTCAAACGGCTTATTCAATTCTGCCAAATATTTTGCAACTGCCGAAAGATTGAGGAATGAAGCGATGAGCACTTCGTCGGAATATTTTGCTTTTACTATCGCCTTTGTTCCGTTGGTTGTAAAAAAGACAAGCGATTTGCCGCCGATTACTTCCTGTGTAAATTCGAAAGGAGAATTACCGAGATTGAATCCGTCTATTTTTTTTGTGTTTCGTTCGCCGCAGATAAGCGTTTGTCCGCCGAACATATTGCTTGAAGCTTTCATTGCAAACTCAACGGAGCTTACGGGAACAATCTCTTTTGCCCCGTTCATTAATGCGGTTACAATGGTTGTGGTTGCGCGCAGCACATCAACAACAACGGTAATTTTACCCGAGAAATGAAGCTCGTCAACATTTGCCGGTGAAAGAACAACATTAATTTTCATTCTAAAACGCCCTCAAATTATTTTGAAATAAACGGAAGCCTGCCCACTTGCGCCGGAACTTCTTTCCCGCGGATGAGCATTTGAACTTCTTTCGTTTGTACCAACGTGTCGGTTGCAATGTAAGCAAGCGCAATTCCTTTTTCAAGAACGGGACTAACGGTTCCGCTTGTTACATCTCCAACTACTTTTCCATTAAAAGCCACTTCGTAACCGTGTCGCGGAAACGCTCTCTCTTCAATTACCAGCGGAGTTAATTTTCTTTTCAAGCCATCGGTTTTAGCCTTTATTAACGCCTCTTTACCGATGAAGTGAGGTTTTGATAAACGGGTGATCCAGCTTAACCCGGCTTCAAGCGGATTGGTGGTTTGGTCAATGTCGTTACCGTATAAACAGTAGCCCATTTCCAGGCGAAGCGAATCGCGCGCGCCAAGACCAACAGGTTGAATGTCAAATTCTTTTCCGGCTTCAAACAGTGCGTTCCAAATTTTTTCTGCGGTTTGCACATCGCCTTTAAAATAGAGTTCGTATCCTAATTCGCCGGTATAGCCGGTTCTCGAAATAAGCATATCAACTTCTTCTATTTTACCGGTTAAAAAATGATAGTACTCCAGCGTGATTTCTTTTCCGTAAAGTTTTTCGAGAGCTTTTTTTGAATTCGGTCCCTGTACGGCAAGAAGAGAATATTCATCGCTGGCATTTACAAGTTCAACGCCAAAGGAATTATTTTTTTGCATCCACGCAAAATCTTTTTCAACATTGGAGGCGTTTATAACAAGCAAGTATTCTTTTTCAGAAATATTATAAACCAGCAGATCATCAACAATACCGCCGTCTTCATAGCACATGGCGGAATATTGCACGCGTCCGGGGAATAATTTTTCAACATCGTTCACGGTAATTTCCTGAACAAAGTCGAAGGCTTTATCGCCCCGTACAAACACTTCGCCCATGTGGCTTACATCAAAAACGCCGATTGATGTACGCACCGCTTTATGTTCGGCTATAATTGAAGAATATTGAATCGGCATTTCATAGCCAGCAAACTCAACAAGTTTGGCGTTCAATTTTTTATGAATAGCATTAAAGGTAGTTTCTTTCATCTTCTTTCTACTTTTTATTTTTGCATTTTTTGCCAATCACTCAAAAACTTTGCTAACCCGTTTTCCGTGAGCGGATGGCTGAATAATTTATCTATAACGGAGAACGGCATTGTGCAAACGTCTGCGCCTATTAAAGCGGCTTCAACAAAGTGAAGCGGGTGGCGGATGCTTGCAACCAGAACCTGTGTTTCGTAATCGTAGTTGCGGTAGATTTGAACAATTTCTTCAATCAACTGCATTCCGTTTGTGCTGATGTCATCGAGTCTGCCGACAAACGGACTGATATATGTTGCGCCCGCTTTAGCGGCTAACAATGCCTGCGATGAGGAAAAACAAAGAGTAACATTCGTTTTTATTCCTTCGGAAGAAAGAGTGCGCACGGCTTTCAAACCTTCTTTAATTAAGGGAACCTTAACAACAATGTTTTCATGAATTGCCGCAAGCTCGCGCCCTTCTTTTAAAATTCCTTCATAGTCTGTTGAAATAACTTCTGCGCTTACCGGACCATCAACAATGGATAGGATTTCATCCAGAATGGCGCGAAAATCTTTTCCTTCTTTTGCAACAAGCGAAGGATTTGTGGTTACGCCGTCAAGAAGTCCCAATGAAGCCGCTTCGCGAATTTCTTTAATGCTGGCGGTATCAATAAATATTTTCATCTAACACTCCGAGTTTCTATAAATAAAATTACTAAATCATTTTAAAAAGCAATATGCTTAATTGGTCAAATCGGTTTTATCTTTTTTAGAATAAAATCTGTACTGATGCATGCTCAACGTATTCTCTTCAACAATTTTTATGCGGATAAAATTTTTCAATTGCAGTTTTAGCAGCATGCTGAAAAATCCTTCATTCAACTTATCTGCAATAGACGGATGACATTTCAAAATAAGCGAGCGCTCTTTTGAATTTATTTTGTATTTGCCGATCCATTCTTCAATATCGTGCAACACGTGCGATTTTTTTGTAAGCAGCCCGGTGCCGCCGCAATAGGCGCATTGTTCATACGTCATTTGAATAATATTTTGCCGGATCCGCTGCCTGGTAATTTCAACTAATCCGAAATCAGACATGGGCAGGAGCGAAACTTTTGCGCGGTCTCTGCGGAATTCTTTTTTCAGTTCGTCGTAAACTTTTTTTCTGTTCTTATCGTCTTCAAGATCAATAAAGTCAACAACAATAAGTCCGCCGATATCGCGCAGCCTGAGCTGCCTTGCAATTTCTCGCGCAGCTTCCAGGTCGGTTCTGAGCGAGTTCATTTCCTGCTCTTTATTTGCAGCGTATCTACCGCTGTTCACATCAATAACCACCATCGCTTCGGTGTGTTCAATGATCAAGTAGCCGCCGCTTTTCATCGGGACTTTTCTTCCGAAAAGGGTTTTTATCTGCTCTTCAATTTTAAACGTTTCAAAAACGGATTGTTTCGCTTTGTAGTATTCAACCTTTTCCGCTAAATCCGGATGCACCAATTCAACATAATCTTTAATCTGCTTGTAAAGTTTTTTCGAATCGATAATAACTTTTGAAATATCGGGAGTAAAAAGATCGCGGATAACGCTTGAGGTTGTATTCAAATCCTGGTACACAAGCGCAGGCGGTTGTTCGGATTTTATTGCTTCTTCAATTTTTGCCCACGTCTTTTTTAGAAGATTGAGATCTTCGGAGAGCGCTTCTTCGGATTGATTTTTTGCAACCGTGCGGATGATCAATCCGTAATTCGGAGGGAGAATTCCTTTTGCAAGATTGCGGAGCCGTCTCCGCTCTTTAAAATCACTGATTTTTTTTGAGATACCGATTTTGTTATCGAAGGGAAGCAGCACGCAAAATCTGCCCGGAATAGAAACCGAAGTAGTAACGCGAACGCCTTTATTACTTACCGGTTCTTTGGTAATCTGGATAACAACTTCTTGCCCTTTTTTTAATTTGGGAATGCCGTTGATAAGGCGCGCATCCTGCTGTGCAGATTGCTGCTGCGGAGGCGCCGGTCTTTCTTCTGCTTCTTCTTCAAGATCAACGTCGGAATCATCACCGGCTAACGATTGAAAATCTTTGGTGCGCAATCCGATATCGGAGAAATGAAGAAAGGCATCGTGCTTCATTCCGATATTGATAAACGCGGCTCGGATGCCCGGGAGAACCCGCGCTACTTTTCCAACATAAATATCGCCGACCATACGGCGATTTTCGGGATAATCAACAAAGAAGTCGATTAAATTCCCGTCCTCCGTAATGGCAACACGCGTTTGCGATGCGGAGGAATTGATAATAATTTCTTTTACCATAATTGTAAAAACCTCTAATGGCATCTGCACACGTCCGTAATGAACGTGCGATGCTTTTTAAAAACCTTGTCGTAGATGAAAAGATTTCATTTCCTACCAAAGAGGAAGAGTTCTCTGAAAAAGAGAAGAAGAAAAATCCTTCAAAAAGACGTTTGACTAAACGGAACACAACTGATTCCTTTGTAATTTTTGTTGTTGAGCGACCTGAACGTACACCAATTAAAAATCTTGTATCGCTAAACAAAATAATGCGGCGCAGAAACCGTGGTTGCTGCGCAGCGTAAAATGAAAACCGGAATTGAGCAAGCGGCTAATTTCTTCTTTAAAGAAATTAAAGAGCATTACTTCGATTCTTCATGCGCGGTTTCGTTAAGCAATTCTTTTCTGCTTAAACTGAACTTGCCGTTTTCAATTTTTAATAATTTAACTCTAACTTTATCGCCTTCTTTGTAATAATCGGTTACTTTATTAACGCGTTTATTATCAATTTGGGAGATGTGAAGCAGCCCCTCTTTACCGGGAAGTATTTCAACAAATGCGCCGAAGTCCATAATTTTGGTAATAACACCTTCGTATATTTCACCAACTTCAGGCGTTGCAGTCATCTGTTTGATATATTCTTTACACTTTTTAGCGCCGTCGGCATTTGGCGATGCAATGTTTACAATTCCGTCGTCGTTAATATTAATATCAACGCCAAACAATCTCTGCATTCCCTGAATGGTTTTACCGCCGGGACCAATGATCATGCCGATCTGGTCGGTTTCAACTTTAAGTGAAATTAAATGAGGCGCGTATTGAGAAAGTGATTCACGGGATTTACTGATCGCGGAATTCATAATTCCGAGGATGTGCATTCTTCCGTCTTTTGCCTGGTTGAGCGCTTTTTCAAATATTTCAAACGAAATACCTTCGATCTTGATATCAATCTGGAAACCGGTGATGCCGTCTGCTGTTCCGGCAACTTTAAAATCCATATCGCCGAGATGATCTTCGTTACCGAGAATATCGGTAAGAATTGCGAACTGATCGTCTTCTTTAATCAATCCCATAGCAATACCGGCAACAGCTTTTTTAACCGGAACTCCGCCGTCCATCATTGCAAGCGAACCGGCGCAAACAGTAGCCATTGATGAAGAACCGTTTGATTCAAGAATATCGGAAATAATTCTTAAGGTATAAGGGAATTCACCTTCAGCCGGAGCCATCTTTTTTAAAGAGCGTTCGGCTAAATTTCCGTGTCCGATTTCGCGTCTTCCAACACCGGACATTCTGCCAACTTCTCCAACACTAAATGGAGGAAAATTGTAGTGAAGAAGAAAACGTTTTGTGCTTTCTTCTCGTAAGCCGTCAATAATTTGTTCGTCGTTTTTTGTGCCCAGCGTAACTGTTGTTAAACTTTGCGTTTCACCGCGGGTAAATAAAGCGGAACCATGTGTGCGAGGAAGTACTCCAAGCTCAATGGTAATTGGGCGAACTTGTTTTGTATTTCTACCGTCAAGGCGCAACCCTTCGGACAAAATGCGTTTGCGCATTAAGTCTTTTTCAAGATCGTGAATAATCACCTTGATAGTTTTTGCCTGCTCGGGGTATTTTTCCGCAAGCGCTGCAAGAACGGATTCGGTTAGCTCTTTGTTCTTTGCGCTGCGTTCTTCTTTTGCAAGAACGGATGAAACAATTGCGGATAAGTTTTCTTTTGCAAGAGCGATTACCTCGTCAAAAAGTTCTTGAGGAATTTCTTTTTTAGCTACGGCTCTTTTAGCTTTTCCGCATTCAGCAGCAAAATCTTTTTGCAGTTGAACAAGTTTCTTGATTGCTTCGTGAGCAAACTGTAAAGCTTTTAACGTTGTTTCTTCACTTACTTCGTTTGCTTCGCCTTCAACCATCATAATTGAATCTTCTGTTCCGGCAACAACCAACTCCAGCTCGCTCGCTTCGGTTTGTTCATGCGTCGGATTGATGATGAGTTCATCGCGCAGCAAACCGACACGCACTTCGGCAACCGGTCCGTTAAACGGAATATCGGAAATTGCCAACGCTGCCGAGGCGCCGCAAGCCGCTAAAACATCTGCATCATTTTCGGTATCGTAAGAAAAAACATTTGCAACAACTTGAGTTTCGTTCAAAAATTCCGATGGAAAAAGAGGGCGGATCGGTCTATCAATTAACCGTGCGCTTAAAATTTCTTTTTCGGTTGGTCTTCCTTCACGTTTAATAAATCCTCCGGGAAATTTTCCGGCAGCAGAAGTTTTTTCTCTATATTCAACTTGAAGAGGAAAGAAGTCTTGATCTTCTTTAGCCTGTTCCGATGCAACGGCAGTAACAAGAACCATCGTTTCACCGTAGGTTACCATTACTGCGCCGTTTGCTTGTTTAGCAAACCGACCTGTTTCAATTGTGAATAGCTTTCCGCCGATTTCTACACTTTTTGTAACTACCATAAAATGATCCTACTTTCTAATATTCAATTCTTTAATAATGGTTCTATATCTTTCGATATCTTTCTTAATGAGATAATCAAGCAAGCGTCTCCGTTTACCAACCATCATTAAAAGTCCTCTGCGCGAATGATGATCTTTTGCATGTTTGTTAAAATGCTCGGTAAGATCATTAATTCTTTTTGTTAATAGTGCAACCTGCACTTCCGAAGTACCGGAATCTTTTTCGTTCTTTCCATATTTGGTAACGATTTCCAGTTTCTCTTCTTTGGTCATTTTTTTTCTCCTAGTTTATTTGTACGATATAATTCCAGAACCAACCGGAATTAATTAGTTTGTTAAAAGTTTATTTGTTACTTGTTTGTCAATTTCAATTTGTTTGATCAATTCTTCTTTTGAGTTGAATTTTTTTTCATCGCGAATGTGTTCAATAAATTCAACGCGAATTTGTTTTCCGTAAATGTCTTCGTCGAAATTCAAAATGTGCACTTCGCTTAAAACGATTTTCGTCTCCTTAAAAGTCGGACGCAGCCCGATGTTCATCACTCCGTTGAAAACTCTATTATCTAAAAATACTTTTACGGCATAAACACCGTTTTTAGGAACGAGTTTGTTCTCGTTATCCAGCCGAATGTTTGCCGTCGGGAAACCGATTTGTCGCCCCCGTTTATCTCCTTCAACAACTTTTCCTGCAAACGAATAGTTCCTGCCGAGCATTAGCGCGGCAAGCTGAACCTGTCCGTCGGAAATTGCCTGTCTAATTTTTGAGCTGCTCACAATGGTTTCGTTTATCGTTACCGCATCGGTTTTTTGAACTTCAAAATTATTCAGAGTTCCCAATTCACGGATTTTCTGTTCATCGCCGTCTCTTCCTTTACCAAAATGATGATCGTACCCGATGACCATTTTCTTCACGCCCAATCCTTCAAGAACATATTGCTTAAAAAATTGTTCCGAAGTGAGCTGCGAAAATTCTTTTGTAAAAGGAATGACTAAAAGATTTTCAATTCCCATTTCTTCCAATATTTCAACTTTTTCTTCAAACGTTGTAAGCAATTTAATGGTAGAATCAGGCTGAAGAACCATTCTGGGATGCGGCTCAAACGTGATAACGAAGTTTCTGCATCCGTTTTTTTTCGATTTATTTATAAGAACATTAAAAATTTCCCTATGACCGAGATGAACTCCGTCAAAGGTTCCGATTGTAATTATGGTATCGTTGTTTTTTTCTACGTGAAAAATATCTTTGAATACTCTCATGCATTTTCTTTAGCTTTCAATGAGGTGCAAATATACCTCAATTCCGGTTGAAAATGAAATAAACATCATGCCATGCCGCCCGCTGCAATACTTGCGTGCGTTTGTAATTTTTCCGCTAATTCCTCAACGGTTAAAGCGTCGGTAACAGAAAAATTTCCGATTGCCGTTCTGCGCAAACTTGAAAGATACGCGCCGCAGCCAAGTTTTTCTCCCAAATCATGCGCCAAGACGCGGATGTACGTTCCTTTTGAGCAGGTAATTTCAAAATGAATTTCCGGCATTGCAATCTTTATAATTGAAAAACCGTACACGTTTATTTTTCTTGAACTTCGCACAACGGTTTTTCCTTTGCGTGCAAGCTCGTACAATTTTTTGCCGCCGTAATTTACAGCCGAGTACATGGGAGGAGTTTGTTCTATTTCTCCTTCAAAAAACTTTTTCGCCGTTAAAATATCTTCTTCCGTAATTGCATCGAACGGTTTCAAATCCGTTACCTCCATCTCCGAATCCATTGACGCCGTAACGCCGCCGAGAGTAATAGTACCGGTATAGGTTTTCTGCAAATCCTGGTACGTGGTAATTTGTTTGGTCATTTTTCCCGTACAAATAATCAGCAATCCGGTGGCTAACGGATCGAGTGTGCCGGCATGGCCGATTTTTTTTTCGCGAATAATTTGCCGGAGTTTATGCACTACTTTAAAGGAAGACCAATGCAGCGGTTTATCAATTAAAATCGTTTCCCCGGAAACAAAATTACTTGAAGAAAAATCACTCGTCTGTCGGTTTATCATCTTCGTGAATTTTCTTTATCAACGCATCAATATGTTCTACGTAGTCGGCGGAGTCATCAAGAAAAAATCTTAAATCCGGAACGTAGCGCGTGGTCATTCTCGCGGCAAGTTCGGTCCTAAAAAATCCGTGCATCTCTTTAACTTTTGTTAAGGAAGAGTCTCTCTTTTCATTTGGAAAAACGGAAAGATAAATTTTCGCATTCCGCAAATCGGGAGAAATGACCACTTTGGTTACCGTTACCAAACCGATTGATGCATCCTGAATTTTATGCAGGAAGATCAGGCTGATTTCTTCTTTAATTAATTTAGAGATTTTTTCTAATCTAAACGACATTTCATTTTACCTACAAAGACCAATCGAGGTCTAAATAAATTTCTTCTTCGTTTCAACTACTTTATACGCTTCAATAACATCACCGGATTTCAAATCATTATAATTTGCAAGACTAATCCCGCACTCAAACCCGGCGTCAACATCCCGAACATCATCTTTAAAGCGTTTCAAGGTTAAGATGTCGCCTTCAAAAATTACAATGCCGTCGCGTATCAATCGTACTTTATTGTTCCTTTGAATTTTACCTTCCTGCACGCGGCAACCGGCAACGGTTCCCACTTTAGAAATTTTGAACACTTCACGAATTTCAACAGTTGCGGTAACTTCTTCGGAAATAACCGGCGCAAGTAATCCTTCAAGCGCAAGTTTCACTTCGTTGATCGCATCGTAAATAATGCTGTAGAGACGAATATCAACTTTTTGATTTTCCGCCAGCTTGCGGGCATTTAAATTCGGGCGAACATGGAACCCGATGATGATAGCATTTGAAGCGGCTGCAAGGAGTACGTCTCCTTCCGATATAGCGCCGACACCGCGGTGAATTACTTTTACAAGCACTTCTTCGCGCGAAAGTTTCATCAACGAATCCGCCAACGCTTCAACCGAACCATCCACGTCTCCTTTTACAATTATCGGTAGTTCTTTTACGCCGCCGATACTTATCTGGCGCGAAATTTCATCAAGGGTAAGGTGATGAACCTGTTTCTGATCCTGTTCACGTTTTAATTGCTGGCGTTTAATTGAAATTTCTCTTGCAGCGCGTTCGCTTTCAACCGCAATAAAAAGATCGCCGGCTTGAGGTGCGCCTTCCAAACCAATTACAAGCACAGGTGTTGATGGAGTTGCTTCATGAACTTTTCGGTTGCGTTCATCAAACATGGCGCGTACGCGTCCGTGATGAATACCGGCAACAAACGGATCGCCGATTTTGAGCGTACCTTTTTGCACTAAAACCGTAGCGGTAATACCTCTTCCTTTATCCAACTCCGATTCAATAATAACGCCGCGTGCGGCACGATCGGGATTAGCTTTTAAATCAAGCATTTCGGATTCGAGAAGAATTTTTTCTAAAAGAATATCAACGTTTTTTCCGGTCTTAGCTGAAAGTTCTACGCACTGATATTTTCCGCCCCAATCTTCAACTAAAATTTTTCTATCTGCCAGTTGCTGTTTAATGCGTTCGGCATTGGCGCCCGGTTTATCAATTTTATTTACGGCAACGATCATAGAAACACCGGCGGCCTGAGCGTGGTTGATTGCTTCAATTGTTTGAGGCATCACCGCGTCATCTGCTGAAACTACAAGCACAACAATATCGGTAACTTGAGCGCCGCGCGCGCGCATTGCGGTAAAGGCTTCGTGACCCGGAGTATCTAAAAATGAAATCGTTTTTCCTTTGCCCACATCAACTTTATAGGCGCCGATATGCTGGGTAATTCCTCCCGATTCGCCGGCAACAACATTGGCGCTTCTTATGTAATCGAGAAGAGAAGTTTTTCCGTGATCTACGTGTCCCATGATAGTAACCACAGGCGGGCGGTATTGAAGTGTTTCTTCTTTGTCGGGAGTATCTTCCAAAATTTCGGAAGTAAACTCTTTTGCAATTTCAATTTCGAATCCGAACTCATCGGCAACAAGCGTAATATTATCAATATCCAAACGTTGATTGATGGAGACCATCAAGCCGAGTGAAATACATTTTGATATAACATCACCAACGGGAACGCCCATAAGATTTGCGAGTTCGCTTACGGCGATAAATTCAGTTACCCGAATTTTATTTTTATCAAGTTCGATGCTTTCGAGCTTTTTAATTTCAAGTTCTTCGCGTTCTCTTTTCTTTTTCTTTCTGCTTAAAGCTCTTCCGGAGGCGCTGGTATCATCCATACTAAGCAGCGTTTTCCGGATTGTATCTTTTACTTCCTTATCATCGATTTCAAATTTTTTAACTTTTTTAACTTTCTTTGCAACGATGTTTTCTTCAGGGGCGGCTTCGCCTTTCTTTTTAGGCTTCGGCTTCTTTTTCTTCTTTTTAATCGTTACTTGTTCGGCTTCTTTTTTCTGAGCTTCATCTTGTTCGGGAGTAATTTCGCGCCCGGTTTTTAAATCAATTTTACCAAGAACGGTCAATCCTTTTTTCTTTGCAGGCTCTTCGGCCGTAACTTCAGGCTGCGGGGCAACCACAGGCGCGGGTGTAACTTCAACCGGTTCAACTTTGGGTTCTTCTTTTATTTCCGGTTTTGGCGCCGGCACAACAGGTTCTTCGGGATGTTTTTCTTTTGCTTTGGGCTTTGGTTCTACTTCAACATGCTTCGGTTTTTCTTCAACTACGGGGTGAAGTTCTTTTTCGGGAGCGGGGATATGAATTTCTTCCGGATGTTTTGGAAGAGGTTCTTGCTCAATCTTAACTTCCTTTTCCTTATGGTCTTTATCGCCCATTTTTTTAGAAAATTCGGCAAGTTTTTTATGATGTTTTTCGGCTTTTTCTAAATCTTTTTTAAAGTGATTTTGGATATCCGTCATCATTTCGTCGGTAACAATCGTCATGTGCGTTTTTACCGAGTATCCCTTTTTCTTCAGGAATTCAACGATAACATCGGCAGCAAGATTATATTCCGCGGCGAGTTTATAGACTCGAATTTTTTTACTTTTATCTTCTTCCATACAACGAATAACCTGTCTTTAACTACTCTTCTTCAAATTGTGATTTAATGATCTCGATAATTTCTTTTACTTTTTCTTCGTCAAGTTCAGGAATTTCCTTCAGCTTTTCTTCGCCTGCCTGAAGCACTTCTACGGCGGTATCGAAGCGGTTGTTTATCAATATCTGATAAACGTCTTCGCTTAATTCTTCGCGGAGATCGATCAATTCAATATCGTCTTCATATTCTTCAAGCGGTTTTTCTTCGCGTATCAAATCAATTTGATAACCGGTAATTTTCATCGCCAAACGAATATTTACTCCGTTTCTGCCAACGATGAGTGAAGCCTGATCTGAATCCGCATGAACGGTTACTCTGTTTTCGTGTTGATTGATTTCAACTTTTTTAAGTTTGCCCGGAGCTAACGCGCGGGTAATTTGAGTTTCCGGGTCATCGGAATAATTAATAACGTCAATGTTTTCGTTGTGTAATTCTCTTACAATTGCATGAATACGAACGCCTTTCATACCAACGCAGGCGCCAACGGCGTCAATTCTTTTATCCTGGGAGGTAACAAAAACTTTTGCGCGTTCGCCGGGTTCGCGCGCGATACCTTTAATTTCGATAATTCCGTCATAAATTTCGGGAATTTCAATTTCAAATAATCTTCTGAGGAATAAGTTATCTGCGCGAGAAATAATGATCTGCGGTCCGCCGGTAGTTTTTTTAACTTCTTTAACAATTGCGCGGACGGTTTCGCCTTTGCGGTAGCGTTCAAAGGGGATTTGCTCGTTGCGCGGCATTAACAGTTCGTTTTTGTTGTGGTTTACAAGAAGATCGCTTTTTCTTATTTGATAAATATCGCCGATAACAATTTCGCCGAGCAGTTCTTTGTATTCGTTATAAACGATATCTTTTTCTAATTCGCGAATCCGCTGGTTAAGACTTTGCTTTGCAAAATTGATCAATCTTCTGCCGAAAGATTCGAGCTTAAGGCGTTCAACATAATCTTCGCCGATATCCAAATCGTCTTCATTTCCGCGGTGGTTCACTTCTTCCAAACTAATCTGGTGGTTCGGGTCTTCAACCGTTTCAACAATTTCGCGGATCAGATAAATTTCAATGTCGCCTCTATCCATGTTTGTAACGATATCAAAATTTACATCTTCACCATATTTTTTCTTCACTAAAAGTCCGAAAATTTCAGAGATGATACCGATAAGAATATCTTTATCAACGCCTTTTTCTCTAACCATCTGGGCGAAGGATTCAACTATTTCTGCATTCATTTTACAAGGTCTCCGTCATGAAAAACTAACAATTACTTTTGCTTTTTTTATTGTGTTATAAGGGATAAGGGCATCTTCTTTTTGAATACGAAAAACAAGGTTTTCGCCTTCAATGGAAAGAAGTTTGCCGGTTACTTTTTTGTTTGTTCCCTGCTCGTCGGTAAGCTGTAACTCAAAATTTCTATTGATATGTTTGGAAAATTGCTGAAGAAATTTGAGCGGTCTCTCTACCCCGGGAGATGAAACTTCGAGCCGGTAGGCAGTATCAAAAAGATTTTCGGCTTCGATTCTGTCGTTAATTTCTCTGCTGATTTTTGCACAGTCTTCTACCGAAACGCTCTTTTCACCATCGATATAAATTTCAATTACCGTTGAATTGTGAACCCCGCGGAAAAGAAAATCGATTAAAAACAGACCGTTTTGATCTATTATTTCTTGGGTTATGTTTACTATTTTTTTTTCTATTAACTGCATACAAACAAAAATCGCCCGATACGGGCGAAAAATTACTTGCCAAAGTTACCATTTATTTTGTGAATTAGCAAGAAATTAAAACCAGGAGTTTACCCATTTTTTGGAGTGGAGGATTTATAAAAGAAAGAGTATGCAGGTGGCTGCCAATAAACTTTTTCAAAGAGAAGCGGTTTTGGGGTTATCCTAGCCATCAACCTTTCCAGTCCATCTGCAATAGAGTAATAAAGAAAATGTCCCGTCTTCTTTAATCGTTTAGCTTTCTGCAAGAGATTCCGAAATAAAGGCTCAGTATGATTTCCAACCTGATAAACAATCTTGCTGATTAACCTGTCTGCCGACAGGCAGGATAGATCCCCACCATAAGCAGTGAAAACACATTCCGTAAACGCCGATACGTTAATACGCGGAAATCCTCAAGATTGAACTTCTCTTTCATGACTCTGAAGAGCAGCTCTATGTCCCAACGCTTGAGATATTTTACATTGATTTTATAGGCTGTTTTTATGTTTGCTGCGGGAATATTTGTCAACAAATACATCGGTTCCGGAAACAGTGATGACTTGATCTCCACGATGCTTAACTCTTCCTCTATATGATTTATCTTCCCATGCAGCAGAACTATTTCTGACTTTGGGTAAACTTCTGACTTTTTCATATGATAAATTCTCAGAATAAATACAGGGGATAACTTATCCCATGTATTTATTCTTGACTTTTAACTGAATAACTTCTTAACACGATTCTTCGTTTCACAAAGCTACACGAAGGATTAAACTTTATTTTAGTTTTGCGGTTCTGCGGATAACTGTTTTATTTCTTTTGCTCTGTTCAAAGTTTCCACACAAAATCCCGATGAGAAGAGAGCGTGATTAGGTTGTTTTACTTTTTCTAAAAAATAAGTAAGTTTCTGCCGGTTATAAAAATATTTCTTCATAAAAATGGGACAGGAGCTATGACTAAATTCAAATCTTTTTTATTTCTCTTCACCTTTTTTTTCTCGCATCTCATCATCGCTCAAACCGATAAGCTGCCGGTAAACCCGGATGTAACTATCGGAACGTTGAAGAACGGAATCCGCTACTATATTTTACAAAACAAGAAACCTGAAAAGCGGGCGGAACTGCGACTGGTTGTTAACGCCGGAAGCGTTCTTGAAAATGACGATCAAAAAGGTCTCGCTCATTTTGTTGAGCACATGGCGTTTAACGGAACCAATCATTTTAAAAAAAATGATCTCATCAATTATCTCGAATCTATCGGCGTAAAATTTGGTCCCGAGTTAAACGCATTCACAAGTTTTGATGAAACGGTTTACATGCTGCAAGTGCCTACGGACAGCCAAGCTATTATGCAAAAAGCTTTTTTAGTTTTGGAAGATTGGGCGCACGGACTCGCGTTCGATTCAACTGAAATTGAAAAAGAACGCGGCGTTATTACCGAAGAGTGGCGGCTGGGACGCGGCGCTCAAATGCGCATGCTTGATAAACAGCTTCCGGTAATTTTTAAAGATTCAAAATATGCAGACCGTCTTACCATCGGTGATATATCGATTATAAAAAATTTCGCTCATCCAACGCTTACCAGCTATTACCGCGATTGGTATCGCCCGGATTTGATGGCGGTTGTTGCCGTGGGTGATTTTAATAAAACGGAAATCGAAACGCTCATCAAAAATCATTTTGAAAATATTGGCGCGCCGAAGAGTGGAAGAAAAAGAGAACTCTTCCCGGTTCCCGCGCAGAAAGGAACTCAATTTGCAATCGCTTCGGATAAAGAAGCAATGTATTCTTCCGTTTCACTTTACTACAAACAAAATCCCGAAACCGTTTCAACCATTAATGACTACCGGAAAACCCTCATCACTCAATTGTTCGGAAGCATGTTTAATGAACGGTTAAGAGAATTGACTCAACTTGCCGATCCTCCTTTCGCTTTTGCATTTGCAGGTAAAGGAAGAATGGTTCGCACCGCCGATGTAAATTTTTTACAGGCGATGGTGAAGGATAACGGAATTCCCCGCGGACTTGAAGTTTTGCTTCGCGAAGCCGAAAGAGTACGGCAATACGGTTTTACGCAAAGTGAATTGGACAGACACAAAAAAAATCTTCTTCGCCAAATTGAAAAACAAAAAGATGAAAAAGACAAAACAGAATCTTCAAATTTGATATGGCAGTTTGTTAGCAATTATCTTGAAGGCGAACCTATCCCGGGAATTGAAAACGAATTTGTACTGATGAATAAACTCGTCCCGGAAATTAAACTTGAAGAAGTAAACGACCTTTCCGGTGAATTAATAAAAACCGATAACCGGGTGGTTTTGGTGAATTGTCCTGAAAAAGAAGGAATTAAAATTCCTACCGAAGCCGAATTAACCGCTGTGCTTGAAAAAGTAAGCGGCGAAAAAATTGAAGCATATAAAGACAAAACGCTTGAGCAGCCGTTGGTTAAAAATTTAGCTCCGGCTTCTAAAATTGTAAATGAAACAAAATTAGAAAAACTTGGAACCGTTGAATGGACGCTTGCAAACGGCGTAAAAGTAATTGTAAAAGCAACTGATTTTAAGAATGACGAGATCACGTTCTCGGCATTTAGTCCGGGCGGCTCTTCGCTTATTGACGATAAGACATTTAAAGCCGCGAATTATGCCGTAAGAATTTTGGGCGAAGCCGGACTTGGCGCCTTCTCTTTAAACGAACTGCAAAAAGCTTTAGCCGGAAAAGTTGCTTCTGCAAATCCTTACATTGATTTTTATGCGGAAGGATTGAACGGCGGATGCAGCCCCAAAGATGCTGAGACCATGTTTCAGCTGATCTATCTTACTTTTACTGCGCCGCGATATGATACCACAGCGTTTCAATCTTATAAATCAAAGATGAAAGCTTTCCTCGCTAATTACAGCAACGAACCAAGCGTTGCATTCGGCGATACGATGATGGTAACAATGGCAAATTATCATCCGCGCATACAACCGATGAATATAAAAAGATTAGATGAAATGGATTTACCGGCATCGTTCAATTTTTACAAAAATCGTTTTGCCGATGCAAGCGATTTTACGTTTGTCTTTGCCGGCAATATTGATCTCGCAACATTCAAATCTTTTGTTGAAAAATATTTAGGCGCTCTTCCTTCGCTTAAAAGAAATGAAACCTGGCGCGATCTTCACTTTAATGACCCTGATACCAAAATAGAAAAAGTTGTTAAAAAAGGAATCGAACAAAAAAGTTCTATCGCCATTGCTTTCCCTTCTCCGTTCGAATGGAGCAGACAGAATGAATATTTGATGGAGTCCCTGATAGACGTTTTAAATATTCGTTTGCGTGAAGTGATAAGAGAAGATAAAGGCGGTACATACGGCATTAGAGTCTATCATCAATTTTATAGAATCCCGACATCAAAAGTTACCAGCAATATTAGTTTCGGCTGCGATCCTAAAAAGGTTGACGAGTTAACCACCGCAGTGCTTGGCGTTATCGATAGTCTTAAACAATTCGGAACAACACCGGAAACGCTTGCAAAGGTGAAAGAAACACAAAAGCGGCAGCGCGAAATAAAATTAAAACAAAATAGATTCTGGGTTGGCGTACTCTCAAACTACATAATGAACAACGAAGACCCGGTTGAAATGATGGCGTATAATTCGTGGATTGAAAAGTTGACGAATGACGACATTAAAACGTATGCGAACAAATATTTGAACGAAAACAAATCTGTAAAAGTAGTTTTACTACCGGAAAAATAGGAAAATATTCTCTGTGCCTTCGTGCCTCTGTGGTGAATAATTTCCCGCAGAGACGCGGAGGCGCAAAGATTTTAATATCTAAAGTGTTTTATTTTTTCGCCCTTCTTACCAATTTCCGTCATTGCTTCAATTCCAATTTCAAGATGGAGTGTTGAGAATTTATCGGTTACTATTTTATCCGATGCCTGCGTTTTTACGCCTTCGGGAATCATCGGAATATCGGAAACCAATAATAACGCACCACGTGGAATTTCATTTGCGAAACCGACCACAAAAATTGTAGCCGTCTCCATATCAATTCCGATAGTAGAAAGTTTTTTCAAATATTTTTTAAACTTCTCATCCCATTCCCACAAGCGCCGGTTGGTTGTATAAATTACACCGGTGCGGTATTCCAATTTTCTTTGAACAATTTTATCCGAAACAAATTTATGTAATTTAAAAGATGGAAGCGCAGGAACTTCGGGAAGAAGATAATCGTTGCTCGTTCCCTCGCCGCGGATAGCCGCAGTAGGCAGAATAAAATAACCGAGTTCTGTTGAGCGTTTTAATCCGCCACATTTACCAAGAAACAAAACTCCTTTCGGTTTGCGCGCAACGAGCAAATCCATAATTGTTGCAGCGTTGGCGGAACCAATTCCAAAATTGATGATAGTCAATCCGCTGCTGTTTGTTGCGGTCTGCATCGGCTTCCCGATTCCTTTAATATCACAACGGAATTTATCGGCAAACTTTGTAACGTAGTTGTGAAAGTTGGTGAGGAGGAGATAATCTCCGAATTGATCGATTTCGGTTCCTGTGTAGCGAGGCAGCCAGTTTCTGGCAATTTCTAATTTTGTTTTCATATCTATCCAATTTTGGTTTCAAAAATAAGGAAACTTTTTGTTTATCACAGCAGTTAATTCCGCAATGGATTTCTGAACCAATTTTTTATTCGGTAATTTTGAATTGAAAAATTTATTCCCTGAGAAACACATGATAAAAAAACTAACAAAACATCCTATCCTCGATTATATTTTCATGACGATTGGCGCCGCAATTATGGCGATCGGGATTGGTGTTTTTTTAGTTGATGCGCAAGTTGTTCCCGGCGGCGTAAGCGGACTCTCGATGGCGATTCACTACATGTCAAACTACACAATTCCCGTCGGTTTAATGATCTGGGTTTTGAATGTTCCGTTATATTTGTGGGGCGTAAAAGAACTTGGTAAAACGTTCGGAGTGCGGACGTTCTACGCGTTCACATTAAATTCGATATTCATCGATCTTTTCCGCGGCGATATTCCCGGATTTACTTTTCTCAAATTGCAAAAATCTCAAACCGTTCTCGATCTTTATAAAAATGATTTTTTCTTTCTGATCTTGATTGGCGCCGTACTGCTTGGATTGGGATTAGGAATCGTTTTTAAATTTAGAGGAACCACCGGTGGTTCCGATATTGTCGCTTCAATTATGCAGAAACGCTTTGGCATTCGTCCCGGACAGGCAATTTTCATCATCGATATTTTCGTCATCCTCTTTGCCGGATTGATAATTGAAATAAAACATCTTTCGCCTGTTCGTCCGGCGTTATCACTCACGTTTTACGCGGTGTTTCTTCTCTTCGTCTCAAGCAAAATTGTTGATGTAATTATCGAAGGATTCGACTACGCACGCGCGGCGTACATCATTTCCGATAAGCAGGATGAAATTGCGGAAGTGATTCTTACCCAATTCGGAAGAGGCGCAACTTCTCTGCACGCAACCGGACTTTATACAAAGCAAAATAAAAATGTATTGTTCACAATTCTTCCGCTAAAAAAAATTACCGAGTTAAAAGAGCAAGTCCGCGAGATTGACCCGGAAGCTTTTGTGATACTCACAAACGTGCACGAAGTTTTAGGCGAAGGATTCCGCAGAAGAATCTAAATTAATTACGAATTAGGAATGAGGAATTAGGAATGGATAAAAAGAAATATAAAGGTACAACGGTAAGTTTTGGTCAAAATTATTTCCTAATTCGTAATTCCTAACCTGGCGAAGCCAGAACCAAATAGTTAAAAAAATAATTAAGTTGCATAATAAAAGAGATTACTATGCAAACTGATTTTCATAAAAAACACGAAAACAAAATAGCCGGAACCCT